>MDTB01013921.1_pt1 | contig 10836 bp, 13 predicted proteins | sample 811161 | NCBI WGS metagenome assembly MDTB01 (sample SAMN05326650, study PRJNA326480) | marine metagenome | isolation source: seawater | place: Mediterranean Sea | collected 2009 | reverse complement strand
TATTGGATGTGGCCAATAAACGTCCTGATTTAATGATTTGTGGTCGAACAATTTTTGGTGCGCCCCCCGTTAAAGGCCAATTAATGGAAGATCATTATTTCGGATCGATTCGTCCACGAGTCAGTGAATTTATGGGTGCATTAGACGAAGAACTATATAAATATGGTATTCCTGCTAAAACAAAGCATAATGAAGTTGCTCCAAATCAATTTGAGTTAGCGCCTCTTTACGAAGAAATAAGCTTAGCGATTGATCATAATCTGCAAATGATGGACATTATGCGACGAATTGCAGAGGACTATGACTTTTTAATTATCCATCATGAAAAACCCTTCGCAGGGTTAAATGGATCGGGTAAACACATGAATTGGTCCATTGGTGACAATACCGGTGCAAATTATTTGGAACCATCTCGGTCCCCCTTAAAGAATATTTCCTTTTTAATGACATTAGGCGCATTATTAATTGGAATGAATGACTATTCCGGACTATTAAGAGCGGCTATATCAGATGCTGGTAATGAGCATCGTATGGGATCACATGAAGCACCTCCTGCTATTTTATCTTTATATATGGGTGATTATTTAAATGAGATTTTAGATTCAATCGAAAACGCGACTAAATTTACGGATAAAACCTTAAGTACGATTAATCATGGTATTGAGGGCTTACCAAAAGTAATGAAAGATATTTCAGATAGAAATCGAACGTCACCAGTTGCATTTACTGGGAATAAATTTGAGTTACGCGCACTTGGTTCTTCTGCCAATGGATCTGATGCGGCTAAAGTGATGAATATGTTATGTGCTTATGGCTATGAACAATTGATTGCTAAATTAGAAAAGAAAAAGGGTGATGTTAAGAAAAATGCACTCATCGTTTTAAAAGACGTATTAAAGGAAACAAGAAGTATACGTTTTGAAGGCAATAACTATGCAGATGATTGGAAAAAAGAAGCGAAAAAGCGCAAATTATTTGTGGTTGATACAACCCCCGAAGCGTTAAACTATAACTTAAATAAGGAGTGTATTCAATTATTTGAATCCCATCAAATTTTATCAAAGCGTGAGCTTGAATCAAGGGTTGAAATAAAATTCGACGCGTATTCTAACACCAAATTAATAGAATATAAATTAGGTGTCGATATAGCCCGCCGTCAAATTATGCCAGCCATTATTGAACAATTAAATGAACTAGGAAAAGCATATGAATATGGAAAGCAAGTTAAACTAAATGCAGTAAGTGTACAAAACGATTTTAGAACGCTTGAAGAGCTTTATTCGAAAATTCAAACAAAAGTTGAGTATTTATCAAAATTTGTTGCGAAGGCTGAGGCAGAAGAGGATGCTTACAAGAGGGCTTACACCATATCCACAAAAGGCACTGAGTTACTTGAGTCATTACGAGAAGATGTTGATGCAGCGGAATTATTAGTGTCAGCTAAAAACTGGCCATTACCAACCTACGATCAACTATTACTTTCTTTTTAATCAAATAGATGATGGCCACAGGGTAAAATTTATTATGTGGCCATTTTATTTTGTAGTTCATAAATTGATTATTCAATACTCTTGGATTAAAATTATGATATGAAATTATTACTTAAAGTACTCGGTCTAATCAATGCATTTTATTTATTGTTTTTACACTCAACAAATACAACTTGTATCGGCGGGTCGTCGTGTTCTGATGTTTTATCATCCGTGTATGGTAGTGTTTTTGGAATTCCTCTTGCTGCTTTTGGCATTTCACTTTACGCAATACTTCTGCTCTTATATCTTTTAAATCGACAAAAAGAAATTTCAGATGAAAGCTTTCACTACCTAAACTTAGCCATTTTATTACCGGCAACTGCAATCGCGATTATTTTAATTGGCGTTCAAGCGTTTCAATTAAATACATGGTGTTTATTTTGCTCATTAAACTCCTTAATCATAACCATTTTGTTTGTCCTTGAATTTAAAAAATACAATGCGAATAAAAAGTTTAGTGTAGATTTGTCTTTATCACAGTGGTTATCAGTGGTATTAATTGGGGTGTTGCCATTAGTATCACATTTGGATCTGTTTAAATCGAAGCCTTCATCCAATGTTATAGCAACAATATCAGGCGAGGAAATAACAATTGGACAATTAAAACGCTCATCGCTCAAAAATGAATTAATGGATCTAAATCGTGAAGTTTTTCAACTTAAAAAGCATTTTTTAAATCAAAAGCTTTTAGAATTAGTAGCAAAAAAGAATCAAATGAGTGTTGAGTCATACGTAAGAGATAATGTGGTAGCAAAAGTCATGGTCTCTGATGCTGAAATCAAGACGTTTTATGATAAAAATATAGATCAAATTCCAGAAGGAAAAACATTTAACGATGTAAAACCAGGTATCCGTAAACATTTAGTCAGAAAAAAAGGCAATGCAAAAGTTATGGATCATTTGGTTCAATTAAAAGAAAGATATAACGTTAAGTTTCTCGTGCCTTCACCAGATAAAATTAATGTTATCCAAAATCAATACATTGTCTTTTCAAAAGGGCCTAAAGATGCACCTGTAAAGGTAATTGAGTTTGCAGATTTAGAATGTGGGGCGTGTGAGAAAGCACATCGTACCATGAAATCAAATTTAGAAAAGCTTGGAAAAAAAGTTTATTTTGAATATCGTCATTTTCCATTGCCAAACCACCGTTATTCTAAAATATTTGCAAAAGCAAGCATTTGTGCAGGAAAGCAAGACCGTTTTTTTGAGTTTATTGATTTAAGTTATGCAAATCAAAACAAATTAGGTAAGATAGCGCCAGCTGATTTTGCAGAACAATTAACGCTAAATAAATTAGAATTTGAAACATGTCTAAACGGAGACTTTGCACAGGACGCCCTAAATCAAGACATACAAGAAGGCAATCGAATAGGGGTCAGTAGTACACCAACATTTATCATTAACGGCCATATATTTATTGGAATTCCAACCGTTGATGATATTATCCAACTGTTATAATGCTTAAAGACCTTGATCCTTCAATTGAAGTGTCTTTTCAAAATATTGAAAAATTTAAAACCGATTATTCATCAATTAGTGGTGAGATGCCAGATGCCGTTGTTTGGCCTAAAAGTGATGCCGATTGTAAAGCAATTATTGATTGGGCAAATAAGTCAAAAACGACGATAATTATTCGAGGTGCCGGCTCAGGAACTACTGGCGGCGCAAGTGCGTTAAGTCAATCGGTAGTGGTTTGCTTTGATAAAATGAACAAAATTCTTGATTTTGACGAAAAAAATGCAACACTGAGTCTCGAGCCCGGGGTAATTATAAAAACAGTTCATGATCTTGTAGAATCTAAAGGTTTATTTTACCCCCCTGATCCTGCAAGTTTAGCAATGTGTACGATAGGTGGAAATGTAGCTGAAAATGCTGGGGGGCCAAGAGCCTTAAAATATGGTGTTACGAGAGATTATATTATTGGATTAAAAGGGTATTGGGCCAATGGGGAACCATTTTCTTACGGTGGAAAATTAAAGAAAAATGTCGCTGGCTATGATTTAATTAGCTTAATTGTTGGATCCGAAGGTACCTTGGCATTAATTACCGAAATTACGTTGAAACTCATCCCTAAACCGCCAGTTATAATGGAGGCGTTATCAACATTTAAATCTGCAAAAGATGCGCTTGATACATTAATTCGAGTCAAACAGTTGGGAATTAATCCAGCGACTGCTGAGTTTATGACAGACATTTGTGTCGATGCTGCATTATCGTATACAAATGAAACGCCTCAATTTAAATTAAATAAAGCCTATATAATTTGGCAATTTGATGGCATTACAGACAATGATGTTTTTGATCAATTAATACAGGTAAGAAATTTATGTGGCGATAGTACATGGTTTCCTATGGATTCAATACAACGTGCAGACCATGTATGGCGCATTCGTCGAAATATTTCTCTTGGTTTAAAGATGTTAGCCGGTAAAAAATATTCAGAAGACATTGTTGTTCCTATTTCAAATATTCCTGAAGTAATTGAAGCGCTAGAAAATATGCAACATAAAAGTGGGATCAAAGTGTTAGGGTATGGTCATTTAGGGGATGGAAATATTCACGTAAATATTCTTAAAATGAGTGCGTCTAACAAAGATTGGGAAACGTACGCCCCAGATGTTATCGACGCAGTAATGAGGTTGGCAATGTCATTTGGGGGATCCATTTCTGGCGAGCATGGCATTGGACTTACAAAAAAACAATACATGCCACTCATGTTTTCTCCGCATGATTTAAGTGTAATGAAAAATATAAAAGAATTGGTTGATCCCAATAATATTTTGAATTCAGGTAAAATGATATCCGAATGAACTATATTCTGTGTCTTGATATTGGTGGAACAAAAACGGTGGCGGGAATTGTTGATCCAATTGAAAAATCAGTGATTTATAAGACGAGCGTTCCAACCATTCGAGGTTTATCAGAATTTCCGATATTTTTAGGTAAACAAATCAATGATTTAATAGCCATTGCATCGACCAAAGGGTATTCAATTGAATCAACCATAGGGATTGCAATGCCTGGAAACTTTAAGGCCGGCCGAGAAATTAAGTTAAAAAAAGGATCTGGCCGACAATTAATTCGACACGATGAGACTTATGATAATGACAACATATCCACATGGTTAACATCAAATATACCTGACGGGTTTTCAATGATTGCAATGAATGATGCCCTTGCACAAGCGATGGGCGGCATTGCAACATCATGGCTTAACGATTATAAAAATCAGACCATATTATATATTGGCCCGGGCACTGGTTTGGGTGGCGCAATCATAAAAGCAGGTGACGATTACAATCAATGTAAAGTTATTTCAGATGGACATATTTACGATATTTTAGTTGAACATCACGGACAAAAAATACAAGCTGAAGATATTTTGTCGGGCCGAGCCATTCAACAGAGAACTGGAAAAGATGCGAAAACTCTCAACGAGAGTGATGATTTATGGAATCAGCACCTAGAGTTAATTCATGATTGTGGCACCTGTTGTGTAAGCCTTGTTAATCAACTGAAAAATCAATCAGTAGAAAAAGCGCGGCCTGACAATCAATGGTCAACTGATGTGCAATCAGAAGTCGCAAATATTTCCGTGATTTTGCTTGGAGGAAGTATTGGAACCCAGGGGAGAATTGGGCAATATTTGCATGATCGACTTGATACTGAAACAGATTGCTATATCGTGAAACTTCCTAATCCAGAATCATGTGCATTAGTCGGGGCTTTATTAATCATTCAAAATAAATTGAGTCTTTGATTCGCCTTTGCTAATATAAGACCATCAACCTCTAGGAGCTTAAAATGAGTTTGCAAGAAATCTTTGCTGAACAAATTCGACTAAACGAAAAAATTAATCCAGATCTTTATAAAGAAATAGATGATCCAGAAATAAAACGTCAACGATTTCTGCAATTTGAATTAGCACTTCGTCAAGAATCTGCCGAAGCAATTGATAGTTTAAATTGGAAATGGTGGAAAAAAGATGACGATGATTGGGATAATATCAAAATTGAATTGGTCGACATGCTTCATTTTTGGGTGTCGATGTGTACCATTTCAGGCTTATCTGCAGATGAGGTAATCAATTTATATCTTAAAAAAAACGAGTTAAATCATAAACGACAAAATGAGGGGTATAAAGACGGTACCTATGAAAAAGTAGTCAATGGAATTGAAGACAATAAAACCTATGTCTTGGAAAATGAATGACGCACTTAATTGATGGAAATAAGCTGAAAGCAACAATTTTAGATGAATTAAAACACTCGGTTGCTAAATTAAACGGTGCTCCAGGATTAGCGGTTATTTTAGTTGGTAATAATCCAGCATCAAAAGCTTACATTGGTATGAAAAAGAAGGCGTGTGAATCATTGGGGATTAAGTCATTTGAATTTTTATTGCCAGTGGAAACTACCGAAACAGAACTGCTATCGTTAATTCAGTCACTAAATGAGCGTAGTGAAGTCAATGGGATTTTATTACAAATGCCATTGCCAAACGGTTTGGATGAGCAAAAAATGTTAGAGAACATAGCTCCTGAAAAAGATGTGGATGGGTTCCATCCGATTAATGTTGGAAAATTACTTATTGGACTTGAGTCATTTAAATCATGTACCCCATATGGTGTTGCAGAACTATTAAAAGCAAACAAGATAGAAACTGAAGGTCAGCATGTGGTCATTATTGGGCGAAGCAATATTGTTGGAAAACCGATGGCCGCAATTTTAATTCAAAATGCCATCGGTGCAAATGCAACAGTAACAATTTGTCATTCTAGAACAAAAAACTTATCTGAGGTATCGAAACAGGCCGACATATTAATTGCGGCGATTGGTAAGCCATTATTTGTAACTGAAGATATGGTCAAACCTGGTGCCGTGGTGATTGATGTTGGGATTAATCGAGTGGACGATGAGTCTGATCCAAGAGGCTATAAACTCGTCGGCGATGTTGACTTCGAGAATGTTAAGGGAAAAACAACGGCAATTACACCAGTGCCTGGTGGTGTCGGCCCATTAACCATTGCAATGTTAATGACGAATACAGTAACAGCATTTAAAAAGCAAAATAAGATAAACTAAATGGTTACGATAATCGGGATCAGTTTAATCTCAATTATTGCGGTTATTATTTGGGCACCGTTTGCTTTCGAAATTCAATGGAAAGAATTATATCGCTCATCATGGTTTAAATGGCTAATCAATTGCTTAATTGCGTTTGCATGCCTGTGTATTCTTTTTAACGTGCAACCAATCACCGTTATTCCATGGGTATGTTCATTAATTTTATTGTCCATTGTCGATATCAAATCAACGTCTGTTCGAGTATATGATTTAATTTTAATGAGCGGCACAATTATCCCATTTTTATTTACCGAAGCCCTGATACCGATGTTAATCATGTGTGGCATATTTTTAGCCTTACTAACGACATTAAAAATGATACTGAAAAAAATATACCGACAAGATGCATTTGGTGCTGCCGATATCTGGGTCATAATATCCATATTGATTGTATTTGGAGGAAAGCCCGCAATTTTAGCCATATATATAGCGATTATTTTGTCTGCATTGGTTGGATGCTATTTATTATTCTCCAAAAAAAAATCGCGCAATGATCGCCTATCATTCATTCCTTTTTTGACACTAGGAATAATTACAACGTTATTTTTTTCTGAAAAATTATTGAACATTTACGCGGATATGATTAAAATTTAAAATCAAATAGGGGGAATAATGCTTTTTGATTTAATTGCAACAATGATGATTATTGTTTTAGTACAGTTATGGGTATTTCCAACATTGACCCAAACAAAAGATGCTAAGGAAACGATGCTTGGGGTGGTTGCTTTAAAAACTAAATTTAATGCGATAAACAAAAAAGATGAGCGCGCAATAATAATAAAAAGTCAAACGTTAAACAATCAATATGAACTGCAATATAAAGATTGTAATTTAGTCTTCACACCAATGGGGACGGCATCAAAAGCAGGAACCTGTTGGGGGGAAAATAAATCGCTAACACTTCGCCCGGGAGAAGGTGGCATTGGATATCCATGGGATTAAAGTTCAACTGCCAAGGTTTTTTATTAATGGAAGTTGTTATTGGATTAGGTATGATCATCTTATTAACTCAAGCCATAATGGTAGCAGAAAATATAATTGCAATTACAAATCATAATCTTTTAAAGCGTGAAGCAGATATGATCAAAATCATTAATACCATTCAAAACGATTTAATTAAGTTAAATGGCGTGTCATTAAATCAAATAAAACTATGCCAAATAGAATCAAAAGGGGGCGATTTTTATTATTTATGCCAAAACTAAATGTTCAGGATTCTTACTAATAGAGGTAATAATTTCGATTATGATAGTGGCGATAATTTCTCCTACGATATTGTCCTCATTATCTCAATCAATCAAGCGATTTTATGCAACTATCAATCAGCAACAATTCATGGTTGAACGGCTAGAGATTCATCAGCGCTTATTTGCAGACATGCAACTGGTTGTTGATGTCTTAACGCCATGTTGTTTTCAACAACAATATCATGTCATCTGTTATGACATTAAAGATAATCGATTACGAAGACGAAAAAAAAGTAACGTTGCAAAACGATTTTATACGCATTACATCGGAAAGAAAAAGCAATTTGAGACGATGCGTTGTAAGGTGGTGCATCCGCTAGTCATTATCGATATACAAGGCATTGATAAACAGCACGTATGGTCGTTTAAGATAACTGACACGTGATTATTGTGATTGTTATCCCATTATTTATGATGATTATCAGTTTATTAACATTAAATATCGTTATGTTAGAATCCAATAAACTACAAACTGAATGGGGGATAATGATGAAAAATAACGCATTACAGCAAAGTATAGAAACCGCATTCCAAAATAAACTGGAGCAAGTACCATTAGCAAGAGATTGTGAGTATTTTGATCACAATGAGCATATAACGTTCGAAAGTGAAGATAAGGTTGTATTAATTTATCGCTGTGAAATTACAAATCAATTGATGTATCAATTGAAAAATAAATAAAGTTAATTAATCGTACTTAGTTTAGGATCATATAAATAAAACAAACCACTTGCCTCAACACAGATGGTGTCTTCAAAAAGAATGGACGATTCACAATAAATCTTTTTACCATCAATGTTGACCAACCAAGCATTAATTTCCGTTGTTTTTCCAATATAAACAGGAGCCCGATAATTGATTGTTAAATTTAATGTCATTGAAATGCGATTTAAACAAAAGCAAACAAGGCCCATAACATCATCACAAATGGCGGATAAAACACCGCCATGTGCAATATTTGGCGGGCCAACATGCTCAGGAAGAAACGTGAAGTTTGAGCTAATCATATTATTTTTTAAAAATGGCACTAATTGAAGGCCTTTTGGGTTTTGGCTACCAACCACAAAGTTATATCGGTCTTTATACGCAAGGCGTTGTGTTTCTTTATCAAATATAAGGAAATTATTTTGATCACATTGATCTAAACGTTGAGAAGATTGTTTTCCAGAAATAAACTTAAATGGCATTTGAAAATTATAACATTTAAATGTGTTGGTTGATAATTTTTGCACATTCCAATGGGGCTTCAAAAGGCGCTAAATGGGTAGTGCTTGGAAGTGTGATAAATTCAGTGCAATAGGGTTTAATTCGTTGTTGTGCACCATTAAGAAATGTATTGGATGATTCGCCTGCAATAACAATTAACTTAGATTGTAATTTATGAATATTATTCCAGATAGTTGGGTCAAGGACGCACATGCTTCGATAAATTTGTATTTCCCATGCTTTTGGAAAGCGTAACGTCCAACCATCCGCAACCTTCGTTAAACTTGCATCAACAAAATCAGAAAGTGCGTCATCAGAGAAATGTTGAAATGTTGAATAGTTACGCCAACGTTTTAAGACATCTTGCTTTGATAAGAAAAAATCACGACGTTTTTTAGTGAGCCGAATCATGGGGTGAAGCATCATTTCTAATCGAAAGAACTGCACAATTTTATACATAACATTCACTGATTTGCTAAAAAGAGCAGGCTCAATAATAAAAATAGTTTTCCAAGCAGCTGGATTTAAAATCGCGTGATGCAAAATTGCTGTTGCACCGGATGAATGCCCAATGCCAATATTACCTGTAGTATCGATCGTTTTATCAATAACATCCCCAAACATCGTCCAACGGAATGGTCCGCCTTTAACACCAGGAAATCGATCACCTATTGGATACTCAAATGGGATTATTTCAGAATGGTTAATGTGATTTAGAAGAATTTTATATGCATTTTTATGAATGCCATTAGCTGAATAAAAATAAAATTTACTAATCAATTAAAACCTCTTGTATAAAATAATATACAATTATATGATAAAAAGAAATTAAATTTCGAAAAGGACTAAAGAAATGGATTCAAAAGACTATAACATATTAAACGAACTAATTGATAATGGCCGTGAAACAAACCTAGAAATTTCAAAGCGAATTAAACTGGCACCATCAGCAACACTTGGACGAATAAAATCATTAGAAGAAGATGGGTTTATTAAGGGGTATTCAGCACAAGTTGATCACAACAAAGTTGGAATTAAATTAATTTGTTATACATATGTGAGAGTTCATCGCAATAACTTTATTGATGAAGTCGCGGAAGCATTATGCGCAATCGACGAGGTACTGGAAGTTTATGAGGTTATGGGCTCATGGTCATATTTTGTTAAAATAGCGGCTGAAAATAACGAAGATGCTCAAAAGATAATTAAAAAAATAGGCGATATTGAATTAATTAGTCATTCTGAAAGTTTCTTAGTTTTAAAAGAATTGAAGTATAAATCAAGTCGAATTCCAACATCTATTATAGACAAACCAGATCGTAAACCGCGTAAAATTTACGATTAAAGTTTTGTTGAATATTTGAATTCAAGGAATAAGACAGTTAAGATAAATTTATGAATTCAATTCGTAAAGACATCGTCATTGGGTTAGTTATTGTTGTCCCATTGGCAAGTATAATTTGGCTAATTGATTTAAGTGTTAAAGCGTTAACTGGCCCACTTTCCCAACTGGTAGGCTTTCAATTAAATAATTTAAATGGAATTATATTCAGTTTATTTATAATTTGGGGAATCGGGTTTATAGCTCGATTAATCGTAAACCGATCCATTTTTCCAAAGGTTGAAACGATTATTGTTAAAGTGCCGGTGATTAGCTTACTCTATCGATCCATTCGGGAAATTGCGAGTGTTTTAATTAAAAAAAAGCAACGATTTTTAGCAACC
>MDTB01092040.1_pt1 | contig 10837 bp, 12 predicted proteins | sample 811161 | NCBI WGS metagenome assembly MDTB01 (sample SAMN05326650, study PRJNA326480) | marine metagenome | isolation source: seawater | place: Mediterranean Sea | collected 2009 | reverse complement strand
GCATCCTGGTTCCCGAAGTTCCAAGAGTAGTTTGCCTTTGCTCGCTGGGATGGCCTTTGCTTTGGCAGGAACTTGCGGATTGGTTCAGCCAGTTTCAGCTGAAATGCTCGATCTTGAGTCTGTTAATGATGATGTTCCGCTCCACGCATCATCGCGAGAGCAGGTCACCAGCATCACTCAGTTTTCTGATATTTACCCAACCGAGTGGCGATTGACAAAATCTATTACTCCTTGCCTGTTGCTTGAAATGGCTTGCAGCTTTTCGGTGTCGCTGTGTTTTCCCTCAAGGAATTGCTGGCCTGAGGGATGTTTCGAGTGCACCGACTTGCAGGCACTGAACTGGGTTTGATGCGATTGGGACTGCGTAACGCCGGGTACGATTGGCAGCGACTTTTCACACCATTGTCGGACAGTCTTCTGTTGAAGGTGCGGGCTCAGTGACGGGACTGATCCCTCTGCCAGGGCTGCTTAACAGCGCCGGTCCAGACCATTTCCCAGTCGTTTTTCAGGGAGCTTGAGCTGATGTCACTCTTCGACTGGTTTGCGGATCGCCGCAAGGGACAGTTTGTCGGCAAGGTCAGTCAGGAGTCCGACGAAGGGGATGGGCTTTGGAGCAAATGTCCTGAATGCGGCCAGGTGGTCTACGTCAAAGACCTCAAGGCCAACGCGAGCGTCTGCACCAACTGCGGCTACCACCACCGGATCGACAGCCAGGAACGCATTGCCGTGATCGTTGATCCGGGCAGCTTTGAGGCGCTGAATGAGGAGCTGGTTCCCACGGATCCGCTGCTGTTCAAAGACCGGCGTGCCTACGCCGACAGGTTGCGCGAAAGCCAGGCAGGAACTGGTTTGAACGATGCTGTCGTGACAGGACTCTGTCGGGTTGAAGGCATCGCCATGGCGCTGGCGGTGATGGATTTTCGCTTTATGGGCGGCTCGATGGGATCCGTAGTGGGGGAAAAGATCACGCGATTGGTGGAACAGGCCACCGAGCGAGGTCTCCCCCTTCTGATTGTTTGTGCCTCTGGAGGTGCCCGCATGCAGGAGGGCATGCTCAGCTTGATGCAGATGGCCAAGATTTCAGGAGCCCTTGAGCGTCATCGAGAAGCGGAGCTTCTCTACCTGCCTTTGCTGACCCATCCCACGACAGGTGGCGTGACGGCCAGTTTCGCCATGCTTGGAGACCTCATTTTGGCGGAACCGAAGGCTTTGATTGGGTTTGCTGGGCGTCGTGTGATCGAACAGACCCTGCGCGAGAAACTTCCTGACAATTTCCAAACGGCGGAATATCTCCAGGACCATGGTTTTGTGGATGCCATCGTTCCGCGGGTTCAGCTGCGCAGCACCCTGGCTCGCTTGTTGCGTCTGCATGGTTGTCGAGCTCTGGAGCTGACCAGCGCATGACAGGTCGCTTGATCGCTTTTTTCGTCGCCGTGGTGCTGGCCTGGGCGTCTCCGGTTTGGGCGGGTCCCGTTGAGTGGGTCGAGGTTCCAGCAACTGAGGCCGGCCAGCAATGGTGGGATCGCGGCAGTGTGCGGGCTGATCGGACGGGTCTGCGCACCGTCCTCAGCCGTTTCACTCCTGCGGTTGAAGACGGTGAATCGCAGCGTCGCGGCTCTTTGTATGTGATGCAGATCGATTGTGCTCAGCAGCTGTATCGCGACAAACAGGTCAACGGAATCCCTCGCTTCCAAGCTGACTGGCAGGCAGCAGGATCGGACGATCTGATCGTTTCGGTGATCGATGCTGTCTGCGACGCCCCCTTGACGAGCTGAGATGACATCGAAGCGTCCGATTGGAGTGGCGATTGCCGGGCTCGGTTTCGGTGATGCGGTTCATCGTCCCGCCCTTGCTGCCAATCCCGGCCTTGAACTTGTTGCCCTCTGGCATCGGCGCCAGGAACGCCTTGATCAGGTCTGTGCCGACGCAGGATTGAAGGGATACACCGACTGGGACGCCCTATTGGCTGATGAAGCGGTGGATGCCGTGATCATTGCCACTCCTCCAGCGCCACGACATCAACTGGCTTTGCGAGCGCTTCAAGCGGGAAAGCATCTGCTGCTTGAGAAGCCTGTTGCGCTTGATGCGCAGCAAGTGGCGGACCTGCAACGGGAAGCGATCAGCCGGCGACTCAGCGTTGCCGTTGATTTCGAATACAGGGCTGTTCCCCTCTTTCAACAGGCAGCTCGCCTTCTGCAGAACCGAGCGGTGGGACTGCCCTGGCTGGTCAAGATGGATTGGTTGATGAGCAGTCGCGCCAATCCGAATCGAGCCTGGAGCTGGTACTCACAGGCTGATCAAGGTGGAGGCGTGATTGGAGCGCTGGGCACCCATGCCTTCGATACCCTCGCCTGGCTTGTGGGGCCCGTCCAACAGCTCCAGTCCATCACGCGTACAGCCATCGCTGAACGCCCCGATGCCGAGGCTCGACAGCAGCCTTGTGATGCAGACGACATCGCCTTGATCAATGCGGAGCTCGCCAGCCATCAAGGCGGGACTGTGGCGGCGCAGATCGCGCTGGCGTCGGTTGCGCGCAACGGACGAGGTTGCTGGCTTGAGATCTACGGCTCGGAAGGAACTTTGGTGCTCGGCAGTGAGAACCAAAAGGATTATGTCCACGGCTTCTCTCTCACCCTGCATCGCGACGGTGAGGCGTCACGCAGCATTCAGGCCGATGATGATCTGCGGTTTGCCACCACATGGAGCGATGGGCGCGTGGCTCCGGTGGCGCGTTTGCAGAGCTGGTGGGCCGACAGCATCACAACTGGCAAACCGATGGTGCCAGGTCTCTCCGAAGGCCTTGTCAGTCAACAGGCTTGCGACCGCGCTCTTGCGATCTCGCTTGTTTCCGAGTGAGTGACATTCAGATCTGATTGAACGATCTGGTGGATCAAGACGTAGTCAAAATTCGATCAAAACAGACAAATGATGCATTTGTGCTGCAGCAAATCGCACATGCATTGGTAAAGACGGAATGGAGTGAGCTTTTATCGGCCACGAAAATTTCCCTCTACAAAATTTTCAAATGGCATTATCTGATTACCAGTCGGAACTCATCGCAACAGCTCAGTCGCTTGCTTGCCCTGGCAAAGGAATCCTTGCTGTCGATGAATCCACCAAGACGATTGGCAAGCGTCTGGGTTCAATTGGCGTAGAAAACACCGAAGCCAATCGTCAGGCTTACCGGGGGATGTTGTTCACAACAGCCGGTCTGGGAGAGTTCATCAGCGGCGCCATTCTTTACGAAGAGACCCTCTTCCAAAACCATGCAGATGGTGAGTCGATGGTCAAAAAGCTCAACCAACTCGGCATCATCCCCGGCATCAAGGTTGATAAAGGCCTCAGGCCACTGGTGGGAGCCGGAGCTGTTGAAACCCTTTGCACGGGTCTGGATGGCCTGGTTGAACGCGCTGCCGATTACTACGCCCAGGGTGCGCGCTTTGCCAAATGGCGTGCCGTTCTCCAGATCACTGCAGATGGTTGTCCTTCTCCACTGTCTGTCCGAGAAAATGCCTGGGGACTGGCCCGCTATGCCCGTTCAGTTCAGGAGTCGGGCCTGGTTCCCATCGTTGAGCCGGAAATCCTGATGGATGGTGAACACACGATTGAAACCACGGCCCGCATTCAGGAGCACGTCATCCAGGAGGTGTATCACGCCTGTCATGCCAATGGTGTTCTGCTGGAAGGCTCCCTGCTCAAGCCCTCGATGACGGTGCAGGGTGCCGAGTGCACCCAAAAAGCTGACCCCGCCCAGGTGGCTGCCACCACTGTCCGCACGCTGGAGCGCAGTGTTCCCGCCAGCGTCCCTGGCATCGTCTTCCTGTCTGGAGGGCTCAGCGAGGAAGCCGCCTCTGTGCATCTCAATCACATGAACACCATTGAGCGGAAGGCTCAGTGGAACCTCGGCTTCTCTTACGGCCGGGCCCTGCAGCATTCCTGCCTCAAGCAATGGGGAGGCTCGAATCTTGAAGCGGGTCAGAAAGCACTGCTCGCTCGGGCTCAGGCCAATTCGGAAGCGTCCCTTGGTCGCTATGTGCCCGGCTCTCAACCGTCATCCGACGAACAGTTGTTTGTTGCCGGCTACACCTACTGAAGCCATCTGAATAACAAGCCGTTGCGAATTGAGAGACACCACAACGTGACATATTGAACGTCTCATGGGTAAAGTCGCTGCCCTACGGACTTTGCGTCCGCTAGGGCTCTTCTTTGGACTTTCTCTATGGCGCTCGTTCCGCTTCGGCTACTGCTTGATCACGCCGCCGAAAACGGCTACGGCATTCCTGCTTTCAACGTGAACAACCTTGAGCAGGTGCAGGCCATCATGGAAGCGGCTGATGAGACCGACAGCCCGGTGATCCTTCAGGCTTCACGTGGAGCCCGCAGCTACGCCGGTGAAATCTTCCTGCGTCACCTGATTCTGGCCGCAACTGAAACGTATCCCCACATCCCTGTGGTGATGCATCAGGACCACGGCAACGCCCCGGATACCTGCTACTCAGCGGCCATCAACGGTTTCACCTCCGTGATGATGGATGGCTCGCTTGAAGCCGACGCCAAGACACCTGCCAGTTACGAGTACAACGTTGATGTCACCAAGAAGGTCGTCGACTTCGCCCACGCCGTTGGCGTGAGCGTTGAAGGTGAACTTGGTTGCCTTGGTTCTCTGGAAACCGGCAAGGGTGAGGCAGAGGACGGCCATGGCTTCGAGGGTGAGCTGTCCAAGGACATGCTGCTGACCGACCCATCTGAAGCGGCTGATTTCGTTGCCAAGACGAAGTGTGATGCCCTGGCCATCGCCATCGGCACCAGCCATGGCGCCTACAAATTCACCCGCAAGCCCACGGGTGAAGTGCTGGCTATCAGCCGCATTGCCGAGATCCACAAAGCCATCCCCAACACCCATCTGGTGATGCATGGCTCCTCCTCCGTTCCTCAGGAATGGCTGGACATGATCAACCAGCACGGTGGTGCCATCCCCGAGACCTACGGCGTTCCGGTTGAAGAAATCCAAGAGGGCATCCGCAACGGTGTCCGCAAGGTGAACATCGACACCGACAACCGTCTGGCCTTCACGGCTGCTGTGCGTGAAGCCGCCATGGCTGATCCGGCCAACTTTGACCCCCGTCACTTCAACAAGCCTGCTCGCAAATACATGAAGCAGGTCTGTCTGGACCGCTACCAGCAGTTCTGGGCTGCCGGCAACGCCAGCAAGATCAAACAGCAAAGCATCACCCATTACGCCGGCCTCTACACCAAGGGCGCACTCGAGCCCAAGACCGCCGTCGCTGCTTGATCGCAGGCACGGTACACGTTGAAAAGGGGGCCTTTGGCCCCCTTTTTTGTTGTCAGCTCAAGAGGCTGAGTTGGCCCGTCCTGCCATCAAGACGCGCTTGTTGGCCAACCGGCAAGGCCATGTTGGGGCGTCCATGGCCGAGAGGGAGATTCATCACTAGGGGAATGCGGAGGTCCCCGAGTCGTTGTTCAAGGATTTCTTCCATCGTGAAGTCCCCCGGCAGGATGTCGTCTTTTTTCCAGCTGAAGCGTCCACACGCCACCCCTGCAAGACCCCGCATCAAACCGGCGCTGCGCCAGTGCGTGAGCATGCGGTCAATCCGGTAAGGCGCTTCTCCCACATCCTCCAGAACCAGAATGGCCCCCTTGAGATCGGGGAACCAGGGCGTTCCGATCAGGTGGGTCGCCACCGTGAGGTTGGTCACGATGAGGGGGCCGGTGCCCACCCCGGAACGCATCGGTGTTCCGGCAAGTGGTGGGACCGGTTCCCCGCTGAGGAGGGCTGCGGTGCGCTGCCAACGCTCGTCCGGTCCTCCGCTGGATCCGTGGATGGCCCCAGCCAATCCCGCAGCCCATTGGGCCAGCAGCAGAGAGCTGGAGTCGGAGAATCCCACACTCCAGAGGGCGCGTTGAGGAAAACGGAAACCAGCCTCCAGAACCCTGGCACCGCCCCAGCCACCGCCCACGTAAAGCACGCCATCAATCGAGGGATCGTTCCAGGCCGCCTCCATTTCCTTGACCCGGTCCCCATCGGTTCCGGAGAAATATCGCCATTGCTGCCGAACGGCATCTGGAATCTCAAGTTGCCAGCCACGTGCTTCACAGCGTTGCTGCAGGGCAGAGAAATCCGTGTCCGGATCCATCCAGGTGCCGGGATTGACCGCCCTGAGTTTTGATCCGGGGCGCAACGGTGGCGGTGTCTTGCGAGGGGAGCGATTGATGCCGAAGCCAGGACGTGACAGCAGGGAGGCCGTGAGCGCGGTCGCTCCTGAAATCAGTAGCCGCCGCCGGCCGTTCATCAGCTCAACAGCGCTTCCAGCACGGCGCGGCCATCGAGGCCGCCGGTGGCCGGATCACAGGCCCGCTCAGGGTGGGGCATCAGCCCCAGAACATTGCCGGCCGAATTGGTGATTCCCGCGATGTCGGCCACCGATCCATTGGGGTTGTTGAGGTAACGAAGCGCGATGGCATCCTCATCCTGCAGTTGTCTGAGGGTCTCTTCACTGCACTGGAATCGTCCCTCACCGTGGGCGATCGGAAGAACCAGGGGATCCTTCTGGTCGTAGGCCTGAAGCCAGGGACTGCGGCAACTCGTGATCTCGAGCGCAGCGTTCTCGCAGATGAAATGCAGATCCTGGTTGCGTGTCAGCGCTCCAGGAAGCAACCCCAGTTCGGTGAGCACCTGAAAGCCGTTGCAGATGCCCAGGACCCGTCCGCCCTTGCCAGCAAAGTCGACAAGTGACTGCAGAACCGGTGCGAAACGGGCGATCGCTCCGCAGCGCAGATAGTCGCCATAACTGAATCCTCCAGGCAAGACCACAGCATCCAGTCCGCCCAGATTCGTTTCCTCATGCCAGAGGCGACGGCTGGCCATGCCCAGGCAGCCTTCCACCGCCCAGCGCACATCCCGATCGCAGTTGGACCCTGGGAAGACAACGATGCCGATGCTCATGGGTTGTCCAGTTCGAGGGACCAGTCCTCGATCACGGGGTTCGCCAGCAGACGGTCGCTCAGCAGCTCGAGGCGCCGACGTGCTTCCTGCTCATCAGGTGCATCAAGTTCCATATCGACGGCCTTGCCGATGCGAAGGCGTTGCAGGCCTTCAATCCCCAGCCTGGCGGCGGCAGCGCGCGTGGCCTCTCCAGCAGGGTCCAGCACGGAGGGACGGAGGTGCACCAGAACGCGAGCTTTAAAACGCGGCACGGGGTTCAAAGGTGCTGGAGGAATCCTGACAGACACCCAACCCTTAAAACATTCATCGGCTCGGCGGTTCTGCGCTTCTCAACGGACGCATGTTGAAGATGACGGTGTCGCCCCTCCGTGTTCCACGTCTCTCCAGATCTGCGTCTGGGCTGCAGGTTGCTTGGCCTCGCCCTGTTGGGCGTCAGCAGCATTGCTGTGGGTGTTCATGCCGCTGCTGATGATTTGCAGTGTCGCCATGGCGATCAACAGTGGACAAGCTGCCAGATGCGTCAGCCGTCACCCGGAGAACATTGGTTCCTCGAGATGGAGAGGCAACGCGTTGAGTTTCGGCACGATGGCAGCGGTCGCGTCCGTATGCGCATCGGCAACGATGCGTCCTGGATTGTTGTGGAACCGCGCTGGACCAGCGGTCACGATCTTTGCTGGGGATCGATCTGCGCACGGGGGCCGATCTCACTGGATTAAGCCGGTATGGGTCATTGCACTGGTCTCTGCCAGTGTGGTTTGAGTCCTGACGGGAATAACGGTGTTCGCGCTCACCTGCCGCGACTGCGGCGCTCCTGTAGAAATTCCCGGTCGTTACGGCTTCAAGCTCAAGAACACGGGAATCAGCACCACGCTGTGCTCCGCATGCCGCCAGGGCACCTTCTTGCAATCACGTGTGGATGGAATCTCTTCAGCCGATCAGCTCGGTGTTTCTGGGGAGCGACGGCGCTGGATCCCCCTGGCCGTGTTGGCCGTCACGTTGGTTTTGATCACAGGAGGACTTTGGCTTCGCAGGGACATGCTCGGGCCGTTGAACGGTCAGGATGGTTTGCCGACAACGGCGTCACCCTCCAAGTAAATCGTTTGCGTTGGGAATGCAATCTCGACGCCACGCTCTGCAAAAGCCTTCAGGATGTTGAGGTTGATCTCCTGTTGAGCGTTGAGTGCAATGGTGTAATCGCGTGTGTCGATGTAATAGACGAGCTCGAAATTAAGGCTTGAATCAGCAAATTCAGTGAAATGACAGCGATTGAAATTTGTATGTTCAACAGCGTTGACAATGTTCTCGATAAGGGTTGGTATCTCTTGCATAAGGTCGACAGAGGTTTTGTAAGCGACGCCGATCTTATAAATCATTCTGCGCTGACTCATGTCTGCGAAATTGTAGATTGTTCCGCTGGTTAGAGCTGAATTATTCATGACAATGATTTCCCCCCGCAGGTTGCGAAGGCGGGTGGATCGCACGCCAATATGTTCGATCGAGGCCCAGACGGATCCGATGTTGATGAACTGACCAACGGTAAATGGTTTGTCCAGAAGGATCATCAAATAAGCGAATAATTCCTGGGCAGGTTCCTTGAGAGCCAGGCCGATACCGATGCCGCCGGCACTCAGCAGGCCCCAGATGACGCCCATGCTGACGCCCATGCTCTGGAGCAAAGCAAGAAATCCAACCGCCCAGATGGCGGCCTGAATAAGAGGAGTCAATGCCTCCGCCAGGTGCATTAATTCTTCGTCGCCTGTTCTTCTTGCCAGGCCATGCACAAATCTGGAACTGACGCGAATGGAGAACCGCACGAACACCAGGGTCAGCATCACCCTGAGAGCAATTTCGTAAACGTCCTGAATGTCTTTGTTAAGGCTGAGGTCCTCTTTAATTAAGTATAAAGTGAGTATAATGCCAAGAGGAATTATCGATTGCGATAATGTTTTCAGAACGAAATCATCGAAATCTGTTTTTGTTCTTTTTGTGATACGCGTTAATACCTTCTTGAAGATCAGTAAGGTGGCCAGGGTGATTCCTATTCCTATCAGCAGGTCGATCACAACCTTGGGCATCATCATCTAAATGCGGAATTTGTTAAGTATTCTGCTTCTAAATTGCCTTCATGGCAATGATTGATTGCGACTCAGCACGATTGCAAGGTTGTTGGCAGGCATGCTGATGCATGCGTTGAGTTCAAAGGCGTTTCGCTCGCTGGCGAGTTCCAGCAGCCATTCCAGGTCACGCACGCCCCAGCACGGATTGCGCTCCTTCAAGGATCGATCAAAAGTGGCATTGCTTTCACTGATGTGACCTCCGTCTCTTTTGAAGGGTCCATAAATGATGAGGGGGGCTCCCTGAGGCAAGAGACGTCCTGCCTGTTCAAGCAAGGCGCATGTGCAGTTGGCAGGGCTGATGTGGAGAAGATTGATGCAGACCAGAGCTGCCAGATCAGTGATGACTGGCGCCGGAAGCTCCCAGGGTTGTTTCTCTACATCGAGATCCAGGGCTGAAGGCATGCGACCGCCTAGGCCTGATGCGGCGATCCAGGCATCAATGCTGCGCCGATGCTCCGGTTCAAGATCGCTGGCCTGCCAGCAGATCCCTGGAAAGCGGCTTTGAAAGGCCACGGCGTGTTCGCCGCTGCCGCTTGCTATCTCCAGCACCGTTCCCGATTTCGGGAGCCAGTTGGCAAGAACGTCAGCAATCGGCTCCCGGTTGCGGGCTGTGGCTGGAAAAACAAGACGGTGGTCGTCGCCGATCATCGGATCACTCTGGGCAGGGAGTGGCCGCTGTGCTGCAGTGCTGGCGCAGGTGGCCGAGCCAGTTCTGAAGGGCCTGAATCACTTCGGGTTGGAGTCGGTAATAGATCCATCGCCCGCTTTGGCGATCGTCCAGGAGGCCGGCGTCTTTGAGCACCCGCAGGTGAAAGGACAGTTTCGACTGGGCAAGGTTCAGAGCGCCGGTGAGTTCGCAGACGCAGCGTTCTCCAGAGCCAAGACAAAGCAAAATCTGCTGCCGATGCGGATCCGCCAGTGCTTTCAGCAGCAGGCTGGCCTGCTCATCGTGCAGAGGCTCAGCGACGTCAGAGGCAGTCGGTTGTAGTTGCATCAAAAAAGATTGATTGATCAAAATGCGTTGGTCAACAGTCCTATTCCCATGCGCATCGGCATCAACGGCTTTGGTCGAATCGGCAGGCTCGTGTTCCGTGCGCTTTGGGGACGCCCAGGCATTGAATTGGTTCATGTGAATGATCCAGCTGGAGACGCCACCACCGCTGCGCATCTGCTCGAATTCGATTCAGTGCATGGCCGCTGGGATCGCGACATTCGCGTTGACTCCGCTGGCTTCAGTGTGGAGGGGGCCAGCCTCACTTGGTCGCAGCAGCGCGACATCACGGCCGTGCCTTGGAACGACCGTGGTGTGGAGATGGTTCTTGAAGCCAGCGGAGCAATCAAGACCCCCGACACCCTCAATCCCTACTTCGAGACCGTCGGCCTGAAGCGCGTGATTGTCGGTTGCCCTGTGAAGGGTGAGGTGGCTGGCGAAGAAGCCCTCAACGTTGTTTACGGCATCAACGATCAGCTCTATGACCCGAGCCGGCACCGTTTGGTGACGGCTGCATCGTGTACCACCAATTGCCTGGCACCCGTGGTGAAGGTGGTGCACGAAGGCTTCGGGATCCGGCACGGAATGATCACCACCATTCACGACATCACCAACACGCAGGTGCCGATCGATGCCTTCAAGAGTGATCTGCGCCGGGCACGCTCCGGGCTCACCTCCTTGATTCCCACCACGACCGGGTCAGCCAAGGCCATTGCCATGATTTTTCCCGAGTTGAAGGGCAAACTCAATGGCCATGCCGTGCGG
>MDTB01048728.1_pt1 | contig 10837 bp, 19 predicted proteins | sample 811161 | NCBI WGS metagenome assembly MDTB01 (sample SAMN05326650, study PRJNA326480) | marine metagenome | isolation source: seawater | place: Mediterranean Sea | collected 2009 | reverse complement strand
TGAGAGAGGCTCCCCCCAACACATAGGCACAAAAAACCCCCGCCACGGGGGTTGTGGCGGGGGTCTCTGTGATTGCAGGCGGTAAGACCCAAAAACCTGCTCTCAAGCCGGTGGCTAAATCCGGCGCTTCGGCGTCGGCGGTGTTCGAAGCCGCTCGACTTCTAAAACATACGCCAACGCCTAGGCTTCGTCAAGCGCTACTCGCGTTCAATTTCCGCGATCTTGAAATCGTTGTAGGCTTTGCCCTCGCGCTTGCCCTCGTTTTGGACAAGGAACATCTTGCCCACATAGGCGTCTTGGGGGTACGCCTCGCGCAAGTTGGCTTCGAGCACGGCGGGGACCACGATCTGGGCGCGCTCGCCGCTCTGAAGGTTGATCACGTTGGCCAGCGTTGCAGGCTTTTTCGCCGCTTGCCCGTTTTGTTTGATCTCTTTCCCTTCAAAAAGAGGCCCCAGGATTTCAACACCCCGCGCGACGCCGACAGGCAATTGCAGGATGGGAAGGACAACATCTTTGGTGACCTTGAAGCCGCTGGCGTCAAAGCCCACAGGTGCGGCGGGCGCGGCTTTTTCGGACGTGGTCGCAACGGCGGTGGTTTCGGTGTTTTTAGTCATGATCATAGTTCCTTTACTTCGATCAAAAGATAGGCGGCTTGTTCGACGCGTTCTGCTGCGGTGTTGTAAAGCGCCGCCGCCTGATGGCACTTAGCAGCATACAACGCGTATCCGTTATCGCTATATTTTTCTGCGTCCTCATTGCAATTATTTGCAGCGGCGCGCAGGCTTTCCGCGACGGCGTAAGATATAGCGGCTTTGCTTCCGGGCTCAACCTTTTCCCGATCCCGGTAAACTGGCTTTTTGGGGTGTGTGGTGGTCATTTTATCCTCGCCTAGTTCATTCGGACCGTCCGCCCGATGTACAGCTTTTCTACATCTTTATCGCTCATACCGTCAAGCGGTTTTTTCAAAGAAAATGTCGGCGCGTCTTTTTCGTGCCTAACTTCCTCTCCACGCGCGGCACGCATAATCTCTTCCGGCTCTAACCTAACGCCTTTTGATGCTGTTTTCCACTTGCCGCCCTTTTTTCCCTTTTTGGGCTTATAGGTACCTTCGACCTGCGAAAACGCGTAAATCTTTTTGGCTACCACATACGCTTCATCGCAGACCGCTTCCACGTCCCACGCGCCTAGCTTTTCTTTGTCCATTTCCAGCTCGCCTATCTTCTCAGCTGCTATGCTATCCGTATCGCAGTAAATCAAGCCTGAGCAGGCGTGTAGGCTTCGCCACATCTCAGCGCGCACCCACCCCGTGATACTCGCAGCGGTCGCCACATTAAAATAGCGGCGCGCGCTCTCATTAAGCGGTTTTTCCATCAAAGCCATTTCGCCAAGCGATCCCGCGTATGTTAGCCCGTCATTAACTTCCGCGGCGGCTATATACTCAGGCGGTATGATATATTGCTCTTTATATTTGGCAGGGTTTGCGCCCCATTTTCCGTAAAGGCTATTAAGAAAGAGCTTTGCAAACAAATAAGGAGGCGTGTCTTTAATCGCCGCTTTCTTTTTTCCGTAAAAATAATCAACGTATTCGCTAAAGTCGATTTTATCCACAAAAGACAAAACCGTTTCAATCGCGCAATCCTGCAAAGCGCCGGTTTCTAGCGCGGCAAGGTACTCCCACCCTGTCACCTCAAACCGTCTAATTTCCCCATCGCTGGGAAACGAAAGCCCGGTCTTTTCCCGTATCGGAAAAGCTCCAAGGCTTTTAGCTGTCATGGTGATAAAGCACCGCTCCACGCCTTTTTCTGGCAGGGCGTCTAGCTCCACGTATTCTGCGCCCCATGGGTGCTTATCCATCATAGCGCGCGGATACGCGCTGTTTATGTCGATCACCTTAAACGGCGCTTTTATGACGCCTTTCCGAAAACACTCCACGCGCCCGCCGTAGTAGTAAGGCGCAAATTTTTCATAAAAAGACGCGTTCGTGCGCGGCGTTTGTTTTTTCGTGATTTTGCGCCATTGCGCCAGAGCCGCGCTTGCGACGGTTAGGTTTCGTCCGTATTCGTTTATATATTCTGTGACGTATTCGTGTAGGTATTCGCAGTCGTTTCTTAGATATTCCCGTATTTCCGGCATGTGTAAATGACGAACGTCTTTATGCATTTTGCTATAATCAAATTCATCCTTTTGCATTTCTGACAGGGGAACCGGAAGGATTGAATAGCTGTCGCGTAGCTCTGCCATGCCAAAAGGAACTTTGGCGACACGCCCGGCGATTGTCATTATTCTGGTATGCGCTTCGAAATGCGGAACTAAAAAATGCCAGTCAAACTTTCCGCCATTGTGAGCATAGATCAGCGCGTGCTGATCTTTAGCCCACTCCGCAAATTCGTTTGTTTCTTGGAATTCGTTATATGTTTCGCCATCAAACGCGCCCCATATAAAAGGCTCAATTCTTGCGCCGTTTTCGAAAGGGTCTGTCTCGCAATCAGCGACGATTATTCTTCTTTGCTTTGCCATTTTTACGCGCCCTCGCCTGCGCTTCTTTCTTGGCTTTTGTTTTCGCTTCCGCCTTTGAAAGGAGGTACTTTTCTATTGATCCCTGCGGCCCTATGTTGATCGCGTAAAGCCCACGCAAATAATCCTTGAGCGTTGTATAATTCCCCATAATTCGCTCAATTTCTTTGCCTATCTTACCGCGCGCAAACGTCCCTAATGTTTCGCTTTTGCCTATTGATATTTTGAAATACTTTTGAGGGTGCCTTTTTATTAAGCTTTCGATGTATTCTTTAGGCTCTTTCGCCAGCCGGATCGGGTCGCCAAAGGGAATAAAGGTTTGAGACCCGCCAGCGCTTTGGGTTTTAATCCCTAACCCCTTGCGGAATTTGACCTTAGCTGTTTTGGGGTCCGCAACGGGAATAGGGATTGCATTAAAGCCCGGAAGCGCATTGCCTGCGAATTCCCTAGCGGCTTTAGCGCTTTCCTTTGTGCGCGGTCTATAGACCTTATGCGGACGCTTGCGCATATCCTCTAATTGCTTATGATATATAGTTATGCGCCGTTTATCGGAAGGCGAAAGCGGCTTGCGCAAATCGACATTCCAATCAACGAAAGGGCGCAATTGTTTCATTTTGCGCGAATATAGAGAATCAACCATGAAAGAAGCCGAACAATCAACCGAAGCCATGACAGAGCAGGAAAGCCAACCGCGTGTTACGGTTCCTGAACTATCGAGCGCAGACGATATGCTGGAAGCTATGGGCGCGTCAATCCCTGAAACCGTTGAAGACGTTTCAGGCTTCGCCATGGAAGGCTTTAAGCCCGTGGAAAAGCCTTCTAGCTCTGACGAAAAGGATGCAGACGGCGAGCTTTTTGATCCTGAAATTCACGCGAAGGACAAAGACGGCAACCCAAAGAAAACCGCTAAAGGGCGCTGGGCGAAAAGGCCGGGGCGCGGCGGCTCCAAAGTCGCCAAAAGCGCAAAACAGGCCGAAAACGCGCCGGAAAGCGCTGACGACAAAGCGCGCCGGATTTGCCAAATGCACGCTCTTGAGAATGCGTCTATGACTTACATGGGCGGGTGCATGATCTTTGGAGAGGACGGGAAGCCCGACTTTGAACACGCGGTGCCAAATGAGCACAAAAACATAGTCGACGCGTGGGAAGCGTTTTATTGGCGGCAGTACGTCGAAACCGGAAAACTTCCCGAGCGCTCGCCCATGGTTATGATCGCCACCGCGACCGTCACTTATGCCGCGACGCGCGCCGCCAATTCAAAACCTGCGCAGACCCGCCTCGCAAAAGCAAAAGACTTCATTATGCGCCGCGTTGCGGTTCCGGGGATTAATTGGTGGAAAGACCGCAAAAAGCCCAAAAAGCAAGTTTCTATAAAAGCCCAATCTAAAACAGACGAGGCTTAAAATGCATTCTTGCTATATGGGGCTTTCTGGATCGGGAAAAAGTCATTTAGCGCAAATACATGCAAAAGTGCTAAATGAAAAACACGGGCGGGAAAGCCTTGTTTTCGATCCACGTTATTCTGAAAACCCGACAACGCCCGGCGAATACAGGGCAAAAGTTGAGCTGGTCGAACGCTGGAATAACCCCGCCTTTATAACAGGCGACAAAGAAGAATTCGCCGAAGTCGTCCATAATTCTCAAAATTGCGCCGTCTTTATTGATGAGAGCGTTGAGTTTTTCGACAAAGGCAACTTCACCCCCGGCGTTGCAATCATCACAAGGGGTAGGCATGACGGGCACATCGTGGCTTGTATTGGCCAACATTACTACGCCTTTCCGCCTTCGGTTCGAAACAACATGTCGTCTTTCTATTGTTTTAGGGTGTCGCATGACATTGCTAAAGAAATAGCAAAAGACGCGGGCGACGACGCTTTCAGACAAGCGCCTAAACTTCGAAACCGTCAATGCATCGCAAAAATAGGCGACCGCGATGCTTTCTTAATCAAAACAGAGGAGTTGAAACTATGATGCATCTTTATCTTATCGCCGGGGGCATTGCGTTAGTCGCGGCGTTGACAAGCGAGAAAAAGAAGGATAACGAAAAAGCTCTCGAAAATGCAGACGCGAAACCAAAGGAAAGCGAGAATGCAACTCCCGAGCCAGAACCAAATCTTGACAGGCGTGATCGTGGCGGTGATCGCGGCGGTGATTGTTCCCCGCGTGTTGGGACGCCAGACGGACACGAACACGAAAGCGGCCCCAGCGGTCTAAACCTTGAAGACGGCGAGAGAGCAACAGAAGCAGAGGCAAGTGAACCCAAAACCTCAGAAAGTGAACACAATGGACCTGATGAATAAAAGCACCCTGAAAACCGCGCTGATTGCCCTCGGCGCGGTCGCGCTTGTCATGCGTATTTCGCCGGACGCGCAAGCGTTTCTCATGAACGCTGACAAAGACTATCTTCTGTAGTCAACCGGCGCGCCCTCTTTCAACGCAAAACAGGTTTTAAACATGCAACCTTCTCTCATCCTGTCCAATCCGCTAATGAACCTGACGAAGCTTCCCAGCTTCAACAGCGTTTCAGCGGGTTCAGACGCCACGTTGGACATTCCGGCTGGCCCGCTTTATAAGCGGATCGTGATCAAATATACCGGCGTGACGCTGGCGCAACTGACAAATATCGAAGTTCGCCAAAACGGTTCGCCTTTCCAGACGTTTCGCAGCGGCACCGAGCTGAACAAGTACGGCGTCTATTTTGACCGCGCCACGGCGTCGGGCTACGTCTTTATTGACTTTGACGACTTCGACAGCTTCACAATCGGCGGCGTGGATGCTTACGGCTGGCAAACCAACCCCGCCGCCGGCTCAAACTTCGCAACCGGCCAGATTAAGCTATCCATCGCCGCGGCCGCGGCTGCGCCTGTGCTCGAAGCGTATTACGAAGCGCCTCAGATCAACGACATGAAAATGCGCCGCGTGCGAACGGTTCGGACTTTCGAATACAACAACTCCGCGACCGGTGATTTCGAGATTTCCGATCTGCCGAAGGGTGAGCGCTACGCGCAGCTCGCGCGCGTGTACTTCCATACCGCGAATATCGCCAATCTGAAGCTTCGTCTCAACAATGTTGAACAATTCGACGTCCCGGAAGCGCTCAACGATGTGTACCAAACCGACGCCGGACGCGTGCCTGACGCTTCGACGTTTGTTTTTGACCCGTCCTCCTACTCGCACCGACGCACCGGCGCGCTGATTTCCACGGTCGGCATTTCGGATTTTCGCTTTATCCTGAACATGTCTGGAACGGGCGCGGTTCCCGTTTCCGTCGAGTACCGGGAAGTTTTGGCGTAAGCCGCGATCCTGTTTGAAGTCGCAAAAGGGGCGGGCCGTCGCGCCCGCCCTTTTTTCTGAAAAGGTGCTGATAATGTCAGTCAATAAAGTCCCCCTCACTTCTGGCCTTCCGTACCAGAAAAATCAAGACCCCTCTTTTGAACGCGCCGTGCCGAACGTCGCCATGTGGCCCACAAAGACCGTCACCGGAAAAAACGTGACGCCGGGGCGCAATCAGATCACCGGCGCGATTGGTCAAAACCTCCTTGGCTCAATCGACCTTGGTTTTGACATCGCAAATGACGCTCTTATGCGGGCCACTGGATACAACACCGGCTCGATCACCGGCGACCAAGGCGTCATTAACGACGGTTCAATTTATCGCGCTCAAAACGCCGGAAGCGTTTCTATGGGCGGCATGGGTATGCTTCCCATTCTCGCGCTTGGCGCGGCGGTGATTTATTTCGCCACGCGGTGACGCTATGAGCATTTTAAGCGTCCCCGGAACACTCGCGCCTTCTTTCACTGGCGGTTCTGCCGTTAGCGGTGACTTTACGGTCAACCCGCAATTCGGCGACGTTTCGCCCGCGTTTGCGCCTTTTCGTGGAAATTCCTCACAAGGCACAAACGCTCTTTCTCCTCTCCTTATCATCGGTGCGGGAATTGGCATCATTTTGCTTGCAAGGCGGCTTTGATCGCATCCGCGACGCGTTGGGCGCTGAAATAGCGTCTAACGCGGAAGCGGCGTGGAAGGCTGGTAAAGTCACCCTGTGCGCCGCTTCAGCCTACGTTTACGCGTGGGAAGCCTACGGTGATGAACTCTATATAACCGTCGCTGTGGGGGACTTCACAGGCGTATATGAAACGCTGTACGCCAAGGCCCGGGCCGAAGGCTTCAAATCAATATCCGCTAATTCTATGCGCGGGCGGGCTTTTGAAAGACGCCTTAAAGCGTTAGGATACGAGACCGAGCGCACGCGCAATGTTATTAGCGGCGATTACATAAAGGTAAAGGTGTCCTAATGGCAAAAGGCGGCTCAGACAACCGCGACACGCGGAACATTCAAGAGACGATTACAACTGACAATCGTCAAGACAACTCGATCAATATCGATGACTTTACCGATGACGACAGCGTGACAATCGGAAACGTTGACGCGTCGGATCGCAGCATAACGGACAACTCAGATCGAAGCGTGCAAGTGATTGACGCGTCAGATCGCAGCATCCAAGATTACAGCACAAGTTTTGAGCAAACCGACAATCGTGTTTTTAACACGGTGACAGACGGCGGCGCGATCAAAGGAAATATCGACATAGCGCGGGGCGGCCTTGATCTGGCTGGTGATATTTCAAACCTCGGTTTTGCTTTTGCGTCGGACGCGCAGGATAGCAGCTTTGAAGCGATAACATCGGTTTTGCGCGAAACCGCCAACGCCGACGCTAAAGGCGACGCGGCCATGGCGAGCACTTTTTCGGCGCTTGTGGACAGCACGCGAAGCGAGGGCGCAAAAGCGCTTGATAACCTAATCATGGTCGTGGGCGTTGTGGGCGCTCTCGCCTTTCTGACGCGGAGTTAAAAATGGGACAAGGATACGATACAGCGCGCATTGCGCTTGCGGCTGGCGAAGCGCGACGGGTAAACATGACAGGCACGGAATGGCGAATTCTGTCGGGCGAAGGGCTGGAAGTGAAAGCATACGCGGGCAATGAAAGCCTCGGCGTTTTCAAAGGCGCGCAGGCCGGTCGCGGCGTTCGAGGGAACGCGCAGTTTGACGTTCTGCAAATCACAAGCGCGTCAAACCAAACAATCGAAGTCGCGGTATCCTTCGGACAGGTGATTGACGACACGGTTTCATCATCCGCCAACACCGCGCAAGAGCTTTCAGAGCTTCCGCCCGTTGTATGCACGGCGGGCAGCTCTGTGCAGATAGCAGCGGCGAACGCCAATCGTTCAAGCCTTATTGTTTTGAACACCGGCTCCGTTCCTCTCTATCTGCGATCTGACAACGCGACGGCGGTTTCGGCGCTTTTGATCAATCCGGGCGACTTCACGCAAATTGAAGTGTCAAACACAATTTACGCTTATAACGCGACCGGCGCGGACGGCGGCGTAAGCGTTTCAGAGATTGGATCTTAAAATGGTTTCTATTGTCAGAGCGGTTCAGCCGCTTCGCTTGCTTGATCGCCGAACGTTTACGGCTTCTGGGACTTGGACGAAGCCAACAGATTACGCGGGCAATATCGCGTCAGGGCGCGGGGCGGTTGTCCGATATAAAATTGTGGGGGGCGGCGCGCCCGGCGGCGCTACGACTTTTGGGGCCACTAGCGGTTATGCGGACGGTGGAGAAGGCGGGGAAGTTTTGCGCGGCGAAATTGATATCGCCCAAACAGCGGCCACGGAGACCGTTACCGTCGCCGCAAGCGTGCTCTCCGGCGCTTCTGCCAACGATAGCTCATTCGGCGCGCACGCCAAGGCAGGCGGCGGGCGCGCGGTGCGGTCAAACCTTGTAGGAGACACGCCGCTCGCAAACGTCACGGGCGGTAAGCGAGCTGGGCACGGCGGCTGGATGAATAATAACAGCAATCAGACCCAAAGAGGCGGTCCGGGCTGCGACGGCACCGGCAAAGGCGGGGATGGACAGGCTAATAGCGGCAGCGCGGCGACGGGAAACGCCGGGGCAGCGCCGGGCGGCGGCGGCGGGGCCGGAACCTCAGCAGGCGGGGCGGGCGCGCGCGGCGAAGTTAAAATTGAAGTTTGGGGTTACTGATGAATGACAGGGCGAAAGCATTGCTTATTATCGGGGGCGCGGCGCTTGCGGGCGCTGCGCTCTGGCGCGTCGGCGTGGCCGTTTCGGCAGCGGAAAACAGGACCGATCCTTACGCGCCTCTTGGGTCAACAGAAAACGCTTTTGAATACGTCGTGAAAGGAGCGCGCCAAGTCACAACGCGCCCGCAAGATTTTTGGCCCGCCTTGGTGGCGGTTAATGAAGAGTTCTTTGTGAAGCCCGTGCAGGGGCTTGTTGGGAACGTAGTAAGTGGAGCAATGGACATGACAGGCGCAGCGCGCGGTATCCGCAACAATAACCCCGGAAACATTCGCCAAGGACTGAACGGGCAATATATCGGCTGGCAAGGCTCGTTCAAAACGTCAAGGCAGCCGCCTTTTACCGAACAAGTCGGAGATCGCTTTTATGGTGTGGACCGCGCGCCGGGCGGGCCGTTCGCAATCTTTGACACCATGTTTCACGGAATGCGCGCCATGATCCGCAATATGTGGAGCATTGTCGGGCGCACGGATGGAAAAGTTGGAACGCTTATTGCCACCTGGGCACCTTCAAGCGAGAACAACGTCGGGGCTTATGTGGCGACTGTCGAACGCCTTACCGGCCTTTCCGCAAACAGCGTTATTGACCGCTCAAACGTGTCACAAATGGGCAATCTGGCAATGGCCATGTCCATCAAGGAAAACGGCGAAAACAATGTGCGCCGGTACGCGCCGGTATTGCTTGACGCCATGGCGTGGGCGCGCGCGGCGGAAGCGGCGGGCATCGTTGGAACGGGTAAAACATCGTGATTGACATTCTCGCCACAAGCGCCGCCGCTCTGTTGCCAGTTGCAACAGACGGCGTGCGCGCCGTTATCAACCGCCTGACAGGCGGCGCGGGCGCAAATCCCGCAAACATCGAAGAACGCATTGCCCTGCAAGAAGCCGACACCGCGCGTCTAAACGCCTTGGCGGCTTTAGAGCAAACGGGCGAGACTTATAAATGGGTTGAAGCCGTGCGCGCGCTGCAAAGACCAACAGCAGTGGTGATAGTGTTAGGTTGTTACACCGGCGCGCGCTTTGCCCTTGACGTTATGCCTGACGATCTTGTCACGTTTGCGAGCGCCGTCACGTTTTACCTTTTTGGCGAGCGCACCAACATGTACGCGCGCCGATACACTCAAACGCGGGGGCGCTAATGACACCAACAGAAATTTTAGCGATAGCAAACAGCGTCGGCCCGGCTGGGACAATCGCCGCTTTTGTGTGGGTTGCGACCGAAATAAAGCATTTGAGAAAAAGTGTCGATAAAGCGCATGAGCGGATTGACAAGGTTTCTGAGTGATGCGATAAAAGCAGGGTAAACGGCGAAGGAGATGAAAATGCCAGAATATAAGTTTGAGTATGTCCACAACATAAAAGGTGAAACGAAGCATGTTTGCTCTATGCCTTTTGAAAACGATGTGGAAGCGGCGGGGCATTCTGTCCTTATCGCGCAATTGCCAGAACACCACGACACGCATGTTGTGCGGGTTTCAGAGCTTTCAGAGCACGGCATTGGAATGCGAAGCGTTTGCCAAACTTACAGCGATGTGAGCACAATTCGCATAATGCGGTCTTTGACGTATAAAGCGACGGCGGGCGAAGTGGGGGTGCGGTGATGGTCGCATGGGTTATTTTCACGGCGGGGGTGTTTTTATTTCTCGTTGGTTTCTTGGCCGGGTGGCTTTTATGTTTCAGCGATGCTTGGAATAAAGGCTATAGGCGAGGAAAACAAGATGGGAAGTGGCGATGAGCATATACGCGGAGTTAATGATTTATATCGCGCTGGCGGTGCTGGCGGGCGGCGCGATTGGTTATCGTCTGGGCTTTAGGGCCGGGCGTAGGCGTGGAGAAATTTCCGGCTGGAAACTATCCAAAGAATGCGCGGACGCCTACCGCGAGCAAATGGCGAAGGAGCCAACAAAATGAAATACATTCTTATGATCTTGAACGAAAAGCGGGCACAATACGCTGAAAGCGTCCTGAAAGACGCGGAGACCGACGCGGGCGAGGCTTACGGTTTTGACGGCGACGGTGATCTGATCGGTTTCTTGATCCAACAGGGCGTGTATCAAAACGCTCAGGAAGTCTGGGCGGCTGAGGACGCCGCGAACGCCGCCGAGGCAGAGCTTGCGCTTGGTGATGACGACCAGCCGCTGACCGACGCGGAGAAAGGGGTTGACGCCCCCTAAGCTCTGGCATATATTAAAGGTGCAGCGCTTCGGTGTTGTTCCTCGCCGG
>MDTB01153297.1_pt1 | contig 10838 bp, 14 predicted proteins | sample 811161 | NCBI WGS metagenome assembly MDTB01 (sample SAMN05326650, study PRJNA326480) | marine metagenome | isolation source: seawater | place: Mediterranean Sea | collected 2009 | reverse complement strand
TGCTGCCATCCACATAACCAGAAAACCTGACATTAAAAATAATATTGTATTAAATATGTATTGTACTTCTGCGGATACAGTTGTATTTGCGTACCCTAAACCAGCAAAGCTGAAATAGAGTGCTGTACCTGCAAAAAAGTAACCAAGTATTTTTTTCATACTTCCTCCTTTTTTCATTATTAATTCTTAAATGATTAGTTAAAAAAGAGTTAAGTTAAGTGACGAAAAGAGCTATGCAGTTTTTGCAATGGGTGCGGCGTTTTCAAACAACCCCTAAAATTATATATTTTAGGGATTGTCTAAATTCATTTACTTATTGAACATGTCTTTCAAACCTTTGGCTGGAAGGAATTTTACCTTCTGAGAAGCGCTGATTTGAATTTGCTCGCCAGTTCTAGGATTTCTGCCTATTCTAGCCTTTCTTTTAGCTACTTTATAAGTACCAAAACCAGCTATTTTTACGGCTTCATCACTCTTTAAACAATCCAGTATTATCTGTGTAATTGTATCAAAAGTTCTTTCCGCATCAGCCTTACTTTGGCTTAAAGTAGAAGCAATTTTATTAACTAGTTGTTTTTTGTTCATTTATGCCCCTTTTTATTGATATTTTGAATTTCTATATAAATTCAATAAAATCAACAATAATTTAGTGTTTTTACCACATATTAACACAATATATTGTGCATATGATAAAAATGTTGATTTTATTGGTTTTTTTGAGGCTTTACAGAATTGCCTGTAAAATTACCAAGTATTTATATCATTGAATGTAGTGAAAACCATAAGAGAAATTAGCAAAAAAAGACCGATTCGAAAAAAACCCTCTTGAGTTTTTTGTGACAAAGGACGGCCTAATATTTTTTCAAATAGAAAAAACATCAAATGTCCTCCATCCAACAGAGGTATGGGGAACAAATTAATTAAACCTAAACTTATGGATATGTAAGCGATTGTACTTATAAAAGCTATCAAACCAAACTCAGCAACCTGCCCTGATATTTTAGCTATTTTAATTGGTCCTCCAAGTTGTGATGTATCAGCTTGTCCCAAGATTAGCGATCCAACGTAACTTAAGGTAGTTTTAGATACAAACCATATTTCTTTAATTGAATAAAATATAGCTGTAGCTGGTCCTAGTTTTTTTTGATTTATTTCACTTTTTACCGGGGAGATAGATATACCTATTATTTTTTTTTTAATTGAATTTCCAAAAACATCTTGTGAATCAATTAATTTGGTCTCTGTTTTAAGTGTAATTTCTGAGTCATTTCTTAAAACGGTAATATCAATCTCATTAGACGAAGCAGTATTTATAAAAGTTGAGACCTCCCTTATGCTCAAAACTTTGTTGTCATCTATTGCAACAATAATATCATTTTTTTTTAAACCAGCTTTTTCTGCCGGACTATCAATAGATATTTTGTCTATTTTTGCTGGGGTAAAATCTTTACCAATGAACATGTAAATACAAGAGAAAATAAGGATTGCTAGTAAGAAGTTGGCTAAGGGCCCTCCAAAAACAATTAAGGCTCTCTGGTAAAGAGGTTTTGTAAAAAATAATTTATTCTGATCTTCTTTTTTATATTTTTTTAAAATTTCTGCCTGTTCTGGCTGACTAAAAACATTTCTATCTCCAAAAAATTTTACATAACCTCCTAACGGTATTAAACAAAACTTCCATCTAGTACCATTTTTATCATTAAAACCAAAAATTTCTTTTCCAAATCCTATGGAAAAGTCTGTTACTCCTACACCATATCTTTTAGCAAAATAATAATGTCCGTATTCATGAATAAATACTACTATCGTTATCAAAATTATAAATGGTATAATAAAACTCATTGTTCCCAAGGTCCTTTTTTATTTATTTTTTTACTAACTTTTTTGGTATTTTTACTTGTAGTTCTTTTATTGAAAAATAATATCAAAATCAAACCAGAAACAAAACCCCCTATATGTGCGGCATACGCCACTCCTCCACCTGATGATGAAGACATAAAGGAATTTATAAATTGTAAAATAAACCAAAAACCAAGAACATATAATGCTCTTATCTTTACAAGCTGGCTAAAAAAACCAAATGGAATTAATACTAGAACTTTAGCATTTGGATAATTAATCAAATAAGCTCCAAGAACTCCTCCTATTGCACCACTTGCACCTATCATAGGAATTTGAGAATTTACATCTACTAATACTTGTGACATTGCAGCCCCTACTCCGCATACAAAATAAAAAATTACAAAATTTAATGTTCCTAAATCATCTTCAATATTGTCTGCAAAAATCCATAAATAAAGCATATTGCCAATTAAGTGCATCCAACCACCGTGCATAAACATTGATGTAAAGATTGTGCCAATTGGAGAAATCTTAATAAGATCTGAAGGCAACTGATCGATTCCCATTAAAACTGAAGGGATTAATCCATAAGAATAGGTAAAATCTCTTAACTCGTTTTCGCTCAAACTTAATTGTGAAAAAAATATAATTACACAAAAAAATATAATTCCGTAACTAACTATTGGTTTTGAGTTTGTAGGATTGTCATCTTTTAAAGGTATCATTTTTATAAATAATTATGCTTTTTAGCTTAATAATGCTTATTTTAAACATTTGATTTTATCAACCCATAATTGTAGAATTATCGCCATGAGTGAAAAAGTATCAGTTCTATTATCAGATGTTACTATAAAAGGTAACATCACCGAAAAAGAGAAGTTAATGACTGACTCAAAAATCGAAGGTGACATAACTGCTGAAACTTTGCAGACTTATGAAGGTTCAAAGATTACTGGCAATATTAATTCATCAAATGTTAGTTTAGGTGGTGTCTCAAAAGGAAATATAAATTCTGATAAAGTAAGAATAAAATCAACAGCAGATGTTGATGGTGTGTTAAATCAAAAAAATCTTTCAATAGAAGATGGTGCAAAGCTTAAAATAAAAGCTGAAACTTACTAACTTAAAATTTCCACTCACTTATTTTACTAAATAAAAAATTTCTGAAAGCCTTTACTTTTCCAACATTTTTTAATGATTGAGGATAAACAAAATGCGTTTCTGTTAAAGGGCCCTCAACGTCTGGTAGAACTTTTATAATATTTGGTACATTAACAGTGATATAATCTGGTAAGGCTGCTAAGCCAACTCCACTTTGTACTGCAAGTAATAATCCGTAAACACTATTAACCCGCATAATTGGTTTCCTTTTTTTATTATCTTTTGATCCTAGTTTCAATGCCCAATCAGGATTAAAAACTGGAGAAGGCGCGCCTCTTCCATAACTGATAAAACTATGTTTATTTAAATCTGTTAATTTTTTTGGATGTCCATTTTTTTCTAAATACTTTGTAGATCCATAAATATGATAATGAAGATCTATAAGTTTTTTTTGAATGTAGTTTAATTGTTTTGGGCGCCTCATAAAAATACCAATATCTGCCTGCCGAGTACTTAGGTCTAATTCCTTATCATCAAAAATCAGTTCCACCTCTATTTCGGGATATAAACTCATAAACTCTTGAATTCTTGGGGTGAGCCAAGTTGTTCCAAAACTAACAACAGTGGTTACAGTTAATTTTCCATTAATTTTATCTTTTTCTTCACCCAAAGTTGCTTCTACATCTTTTAACTTTGAAATCACCTCGTTTGCAGTTTTATATAAGTATTCACCGTTAGTTGTAAGGACTAGACCTCTAGCATGTCTTTCAAACAAATGAATTTTAAGATCTGATTCTAAGGATTGTATTTGACGACTTATTGCGGATTGGCTTAAATTTAACACTGTAGATGCGTTTGTAAAACTACCAGCCTCTGCAACAGTATGAAAAATCTTTAATTTATCCCAATCCATAATTATTTGTTTGGGTTTACAACTACTCTACCAAAAATTTCCCCTTTTAGCATTTTTGGGAAAATGTTTAGTAGATCTTCTAGCGAGTGTTCTTTTGTTAAGCCTTTCAATTTATCAAAATCAATTAAATTTTTTGCTTCATTCCAAGCAAATTCTCTTCTTTTCATGCTAGATGCGGAAGAATCAACTCCCCAAAGTTTAACACCTCTAATGACAAAGGGCATAACGTTTGTATTTATTTTAATACCTCCGGCATTACCGCATGCAGCAACAATTCCAGACGGTTTTGTTTGAGCAAGAATTTTAGTTAGAGCTTCTCCGCCTACAGTATCAACAACTCCATCCCACATTCCTTTTTCTAATAACTTGCTTTCACCTAAAAACTCTTTTCTATCAATAATATTTTTTGCTCCCAAATCTTTAAGGTAATCATTTTTATCTTTTTTGCCTGTAACAGCATGAACTGTGTAACCCATTTTTGTTAAAATCATCACCGCGATACTTCCAACACCTCCTGTTGCACCAGTGACAAGTACATCTTTTACTTTTTCACCCATTAAAAGTTCTTCTCTAGCCTTAATAGTAAAAGCACATAAAAGTGCTGTAAATCCTGCTGTACCCATCATCATAGTTTGTAAATTTGATAAATCTTTAGGTGCTTTGACTAAAAAAGATGAATTTACTTTAGCATAACCAGCAAATCCCCCATAATAAATTTCGCCTACTCTAAAACCAGTTAAAATTATTCTATCACCTTTTTTAAATTTTTCGTCGGCACTTTCTTCAACAGTTCCAGAAAAATCAATACCAGGAACGAATGGATATTTTTTAACAATTCTGCCACCGTTATGTAATATCAATGCATCTTTGTAATTTAAAGTTGAATAATCAATTTTAACCAAAACATTTCCGTCTTTAAGTGTGTCGACTCCGATCTCTTTGACTTCTCTTGTAAATTTTTCGTTTTGATTATCGATTACTATAGCTTTAAATTTTTTAGACATTCCTTTATCTTACATGTGACAAATTAATATAACAATTATTTTTTTTTTAATCGTATGATTATAAATGAAGGAAAAAATTCCATATTATATAAGATTAAGCATTATATTAATAATTTTAATATCACCTATTTTAGTTTTTCAAATCAGTTGGTATTTTTTGGGAAAAAAAGATGGTTTATTATTTGCTTTTTGCTACGGAATAGTAGCCGTTACCTTTGCGTGCTATAAGTTTTACATAGATGATTGGAGAGACGAAGATTAGTTTGTATCAGATATGAATTTTAAAAATCTGTTTTGATAACTTAAATCTTCTTTGAATTTACCTAAAAAATAATTTGTAATTGTAGTTGCTTTTTCTTTTTTGATCCCTCTCATGGTCATGCACTGATGAGTAGAGTCTATTGTAACTGCAACACCGTTAGCATCTAAACCGCTCATTAAAGTTTTAGCAATTTGCATAGTCAGTCGTTCTTGGGTTTGTAGTCTTTTAGAATAAACTTCAACAACTCTTGCAAGTTTGCTCAATCCCACAACTCTTTTGTTCGGTATATAAGCAACGTGAGCAACACCTATAATTGGAGCCATATGATGTTCGCAATGACTTTGAATAGAAATATTTTTTTGTAACACCATGTCATTGTAACCATTTACATCACCAAAAGTTTTTAACAGTTCTGAAGTAATTTCCTGGTTATAACCCTTGAAATATTCTTTGTAAGCTTTTACTACCCTTCTTGGTGTTTCAAGCAATCCTTCTCTATTTGGGTTTTCTCCAATCCATCGCAATATAGTCTTAAAAGCCTCTTCAGCTTCTTTGTCAGAAACTTCTGATTTATCTTTTAAAACAGCACTATCTGTATTTTTAACTATTTTCATAAAGAACAAAATTAATATATAATATTATTTATTAATGCAAACTGCTAATTTAGTATAATTTTGTTAACTTAATCAAATGTTTAAAAAAAGAGAAAATGTCGCGGATATTGAGGAAGGAAGTTTACTTTCTCCAAAATTTGACAATGATGGTCTCATACCAGTCATAACAACTGATTATAAAACTAAAGAAGTGTTAATGCAGGGTTTTATGAACTCTGAGGCTCTAAAAAAAACTATTGAAACCAAAGAGGCACATTACTGGAGTAGGTCAAGAAAAGAAGTTTGGCATAAAGGTGAGACGAGTGGTTTTGTTCAAAAAGTTATCGAAATGAGAATTGATGATGATCAAGACTCTATTTGGTTGAGTGTTGATATTGGTGATGGAGCTAGTTGTCACGTTGGTTATAAATCTTGTTTTTATAGATCTATCCCGCTTGGAAAAATTCAAGACCCTGAAAAAGTAGAAATGGAATTAAAAGATAAAAAAAAGAAATTTGATCCTGATGTTGTATATAAAGGTAAGCCGAACCCTACAAAAATATAAACTTTATTTACTAAATAACATTACAATTAAAAACAATAACAAAGCCTGAAAAAACCAACAAACTACAACTACGCCAAATGCCTTCCATAAACTTTTGTAGTCAAGTGCTTGTCTAACTCCAACTACCATACAAGCCAGCATCCAAAAAGATGATCCGATAAAAGTTACTGTCATTAACTCTGGGGTAAAACCAAATACTCTTATTATTCCAGGAGCACTTGAAAAACCAATTGTTCTTAACAATTCTCCGTGATCACTTTTTGTCTGTTTGTCAGGAAATAATTTTGTGCCGACTATATAAATCAAGAATGCCCAAAAATACCAACTGGCAAGAGACAGTAAAGGACCTAAAAGAAAATTAGATGCTCCCAAATGTACAGCACCTATACCCGCTGCCAAACTTGATAGAACAACAACAGTGGCGGCTTGAAAAGTTGCAGACTTATCATGCTCAACTTCTTCGTATAGATCTGGATCTATTTTTATTGCTCTATAAATTCTATTTAAAAAATTTGATTTCATCTACAATACATAAGGTTCAGGAGCTTTTTTATTTTCTAAGACTCTTTCTACTGAAAGAGCGCTTAAATTAATAGACTGGTATGCTCCTGTCGTTATTAATTCTGTTAGTGCCCTACCAATCCCTGGGGCTTGCATTAATCCTCTTCCGGTAAAACCTGATGCCAAATACAAATTTTTATATTTAGGATGTTTTCCTATAACAGCATTATTGTCTAGTTTATTACAATCATAGTAACCTGCCCATCCGCCTGTCAATTTCAATTTTTCAAAGATTGGTACTCTTTTAGCAAGAGCTGGCCAAACCAAATCCTCAAAATGATCCCAATCAGGTTCCAAATCTTTAGCATCAAACTTTGAAATAGGTGAGCCAGCTAAATATTCTTTTCCTTCTGGTCTCCAATAAACGCCAGTAGTAAAATCTGAAGTTAAAGGCATTTCAGGAATATGTTTTGGGCAACTAACTCTAAAAACTGTGTGTTTCTGAGGAACTACAGGAACATCATTTAACAAGTTGTTTGTATTATATCCAACTGCACAAATTATAATATTTGATTTTATTTCTGAAATTTCTTTAATTTCACCTTTTACAAACTCAGCTCCTAGTTCTAATGCTTTATTTTTTAGCGCACCATGAAATAAATAAGGGTCTATCCAACCTTCTTTTTTATCATCAGTATATGTGACGGTTTCGATACCTTCGTCATTTACATATGGAAATTTAGACTTTAATTCTGATCCTTTTATATTTTTAGTCCCTGCATCACATTCTCGATGATTTTTTAGAGCTTCGTACTGTTCTGGTGCATGATCAGATCCAAAAAGAAATAAGTAACCATTAGGAACTATACTTGCAGTAGGATTTGGATTTTTTTTAGTTTTTAATAACTCCGGGACCTGAAAAATGAATTCTCTAGCAAATTTTCCAAGTAAAATATTTTCTTTTTGAAAAAACTGTCTTCTAAAACCACCTAAAGATAATGGAAATGAAGCTTTTTTATATGTTGGATCTTGCTCTATTACTTTAACTTTCCTTCCTCCTTTTGACAAAAAATAAGCTGAAGCAGTGCCGATTATTCCTCCACCAATTATAACTATATCGTCCATTATTAATTTATATAAAAAATACTCGCATTAAGTAATAAAGCATAACAGGACCATAACAAATAAGGTGTCATTAGTAAAAAACTTAATTTACTATTTTTTAAATAAATCTTCATTAGCCATAAAATAAAAAATAATATTATCAATAAATTTAGAAATGCTAATAATATTTGATGAAATGCAAAAAAAATAATGCTCCAAATTGCGTTAAAAAACAAATGAACAAAATAAATTTTAAGAGTCTTTGAATTTTTGTGTAATAACCAATTATACCAAATAGCAATTGACATCAAAATGTATAAAGTAGTCCAAACAGGTCCAAAAACCCATGAAGGTGGGCTGAAAGATGGTTGAATTATTTGAGAATACCAAGGTTCTTTATATATTGATGTTACAACACCGCCTATTGAAGATGCTATAAATGTAATTAAAACTATAATTACTAAAGATAGATATTTATTATTAAACATAAGTATGAGATATAATTTATTATGAGTGAAAACCAGAAAAAAGTTTGGATAACAGGTGCTAGTAGCGGGATTGGAAAAGCTGTAGCCGAAAAATTTGCAAGGGAAAATTGGAAAGTTGCAATTTCTGCTAGAAGAGTAGAGTTATTAAATGAAATGGCTAAAAATGATAATATCTTTGCCTACCCGATGGATGTAACCGATCCAAATAAGACTGAGGAAACTTTTAAAAAAATTTTAAAGGATTTTGGAAATGTAGATTTATGTATTTTTAGTTCTGGCACTTATGAAAGAAAATCTGAAAAAGGATTAAATGTAGAAAATGTTAAAAAGGTAATTGAAGTAAATTTTTTAGGAGTGGTTGCCTGTGTTAAGGCAGTCCAAGAGTATTTTCAGGATAAAAAAAACGGACATATTTCAATTGTCTCATCTCCTGTCGGATATAGAGGTTTGCCTAAATCCTCTGGATATACAGCATCAAAAGCATCATTAAATAATTTTACCCAAGGAATATATTTTGATTTTAAGAAATTTAATGTAAGAGTAACTTTGATTTCTCCAGGATTTATAAAGACAGCTTTAACAGATAAAAATGATTTCAAAATGCCATTTTTAAAAGATACTAAGTATGCAGCTGAAAAGATATATGATGGCTTATTAAATGGAAAAAGTTTTGAAATTATTTTCCCGCCTCAAATAGCTTTTATTTATAGAATATTTCAAATTTTGCCTAATAGAATTTATAATTATTTGATTAATAAATTTGTAAATCGTTAATTTAATTCTTAATAAAAACAACTGTTAATTCTGCAACTTTAATACCAAACTTAGTCATTTTTGCTCTGTTGATAGCTACTGTATCACTTTGTTTAAAAATCCAGTCATCAAAGGTTATTTTAATTTCTTTTCCTTTTACAGGAACGAGTAAAACATATTCTAATTTAAATGCCGATCCGTAAGAAAATCCTTTAGCCTTACCTACAACATCTGCTGCTGTGCCTTCATAATTATGTTCATCTTTTTTAATTATCTTCCATTGCCTTGTTTGAATTTCTCCATCAGACCAATTAAATCTTTCGTCTAGTATCAATTGTTTTCCATCCCATTTTCCATCTAAATCTGCTGAGAATTGTCTTGTAACTTTGCCACCCCTATTTTGAAGAACTCCATAAGCTTTGACATTTCCGCTAAGAAACTCTTCAATTATTAATTTTGGTTTTTGATCTTTAAAATCTTCTGGCTTCATACCTGCTACACAATTTGTTAAAAAAAAAGTTAAAAATATAGTTAAAATATATCGCATATATTATTTATTTCTAACAGAAAATTGAATTAAATCTATATTCTTTGAGTTAAATCCAGCCTCGCAATAAGAAAAGTAAAAATCCCAAATTTTTTTGAATGAATTATCAAATCCTTGTTCTGAAATTTGACCCCAAGAATTAATAAAATTTTTTCTCCATTCGCCCAATGTTTTAGAATAATGTTTTCCATAAGAGTTGTAACTTTTCAATACAAGTCCTGTTCTCCTAGAATAATCCTTTATAGACTCAAGTGATGGCAAAAAACCTCCTGGAAAAATATATTTTTGTATAAAATCCTGATTTTTTCTATATCTATTAAATAACTCATCTTTGATTACAATTGCCTGTATTGCACCAACACCGTTAGGTTTCAGATTATTTTTTATTGTAGAAAAATACTTATCCAAATACTTTTCACCTACAGCCTCTATCATTTCTATTGAAGCAATTGCATCGTATTTATCTTTTAAATCCCTATAATCTAAAAATTTTACATTAACTCTATCGTTTAAACCAAGACGAATCATTCTATTTTTTGTAAATTCATATTGTTTTTTTGAAATAGTAATACAATCTAATTTAACGTCATAATTTTTTAGAAGGTGTTCAGCAAAACCTCCCCATCCACATCCTATTTCTAAAATTTTATCGCCTGACTTAGGCTTGATAAGATCTATAAGTTTATTATATTTGTTAATTTGAGCCATTTCTAATTCTTGTTCAGGTTTTTCGAATATTCCACATGAGTATGTCAAGGTTTTATCAAGCCAAGTTGAAAAAAACTCATTACCAAGATCATAATGTTTAGAAATATATTCTTCACTCTTTTTTTTAGTATTTGAAAAAAAAATTTTTCTAATAATATTTTTTAATGTTGATACATTTAATATTCCGGAAAACTTATAGGTAATCCCAATATTTTTTGCTGTCAGTTCTATAAGCGATGGCAAGTTTGAAGTTTCAAAATCATTTTTAATATAACTTTCTGCCAAAGCTGAACTTCCACCCCTAATAATATCAAAATAAAACTTTGGATTATGAATTTTTATCTCTGCTTTTAAATTGCTATCTTGATTTCCAAAAAAATATAATTTTCCATCATGATTACTTAAAGTTAAATTTCCATTATTAATAAATTTAAGTTTTTTTAAAACAAAGTTTTCT
>MDTB01205532.1_pt1 | contig 10839 bp, 11 predicted proteins | sample 811161 | NCBI WGS metagenome assembly MDTB01 (sample SAMN05326650, study PRJNA326480) | marine metagenome | isolation source: seawater | place: Mediterranean Sea | collected 2009 | reverse complement strand
ATACTCCGAACCAGCCAACAAAGTTGGATCGTTAAGTAACTTCCAGTTGTGCTTGTGGAAAGTATATCCTCCACGAGTGAAAGATTGGAATCCTAAGTCAGCACCGTCTCCATCTCGTCCACCAAAAGCAGTTACGCCATTAGTAGCACTTGTGAATCCTGCGGCTCCGTTCAATGACGCAACGAAGTCGTCAATCTTGAAACCTTGAGAAGTGTTAACGTACATAGCGTACTCAGGAGCAGCGCCATTCTTGTCCAAGTTCTCGATCATTGTATCCATACCAGTTAAGGCGCTGATGATTCCGTCATGAACGATACCTCTGTTTTCAATCGCAGTGAAGTAACCTTCTCCAGCAGTAACAGATGCACCAGCACCAGTTAATGTAGCAGTTACGTCCTCTCCGAGAAGCATCATCATTTCACGCTTGTCTAAGAAACGAGCACGAGTGTCCATTTCTCCTTTAACGTACCATCTGTAGTCTCCATTACCTACATTCACCCAACCAATGTTAGTTGCTTGTGATCCTGTAACCTTGAATACTTCTTTGATGATATTGTACTTGTTAGTTCGCTTGATTACGTTACTCTCCAAGTATCCATCATTCTGATCAGATCCTTGCTTGAACAAGTTACCGATAACTGGGAACGTAGTAGCCGTTGTTGCAGCACTAGCAGTAAGACCAGTAGAAGATAATGTTTGAATAGTGTAATCAGCAGTAGCAGTATTGCTAACTTCTCCTGTTGGAGAGATAGCCGTTACGATACCACGATCCTGTCCGTACAACAAAATAACGTCATTAAGACGTAGAACTGAAGCATCAGAAGAAGCCTTCTTAATTACTAGAGTTGTTGCTGCGGCGGCGGCGGTAGCGCTTAGCGTTCCTGCTTGTGCTTGGTGAAGACGATTTTCTTCCCAATACTGGACTTCGTCTGCGGTACCGTTTGCGCGTATTGCGCCGGTTAGGCTTAGAAACCCCGTTAATCCACCAGAAATTTGTTGATACCCGTAAGTCTTTACGAGACCATCTCTGTTGTCTGGTGCGTTTATTTCATCTATGTAGTCTCCAAGAGAAGTATATTTCTCTGGGGACAAGCGGCGAAAGACCGCTGGTTTACTGTCATTATAGACAGGAGGAAAAGAATTTGCCATGATATATAATTTTAATCGGTTAAGGCATTAAACATTAAAGCGTAATCTTTGAGTTCCTATCTCTTCTTCAAGTGCTTGACGGATTGACTCCGCAACTGGATTTGTTTTAACTTTTTGTTCAAGGGCTGGAGCGCTTGCATCAACATTAGCCGCCGTTTCGACAACATTTCGTTGGCCATCACTTAATCCTTGACGGTATATACTTTGAACAATATTGGGCAAGTTGTCCATTATAGTTCGATCAGTATTCCATTTGTCAAAATTCCAATTACCACCTTCTTCGACATAGTCATCAAAGAAAGACTCAATTTCTACATTCTTCTGTTTAAGTTGATCCTTGTATGTAGCATCGACACCAAACGAAAACGTCTTATCGTTGCCTAAGTCAAATTCAATCTGTTCTAATTCATTAACATCTTGAACCATATTATTTATCCACTGATCATCTACAATAGAAGAATCTTCCATTGACTCTTGTTGCACTGGCGCTGCGAAATCGTCTTGGATTTGACCAATCATCTGCCGAGCGTTTTGTGCGGCGATCTTGAGGTCCACTTTAGATGCAGCAATTTCTTCTTCATCGTACATGCTCTCATCAAGTTTGTATTTCCGTTTCAGTAATACATCAACTTCATCAGAACTCAAGTTGGGATAAGACGTAGACATCTCTACACGGACGGCTGTTAAGTCATCCATGCCTTCAGTATTTAATGATTGATATGCAAACCAATCACCAGGGTCTCTTCCTGTACTTTCGACAAAATCAGCAATTGCTTGTACCCGTGGGTCAAGTTCAAATACTTCGCTATTTTCCTGTTCGCCTTCCGAGGATTGCATTTCGCTGTTCTCTTGAAGTTGGCCGAGGAATGAATCGAAGTCGGATTCATTTTCTTGCATCGGTTCTTCTGCGGCCTCAGTTGATGCAACCTCCTGAGGTTCGTTTGCTACTGGCTCCTGTACTTCTACTTGTTCCTGCTGTGGCACCTCCTCTGGAGAGGGCGGTGCTACTTCTGCGGGTGCAGGTTGATCAGGTGCAGGTTGTGCAGGGGCTGGTTGTGTCTCTATTTTAGATGTGTCTAAGTTTGCTGTTTCAGCAAAATCATTGTTCGCATCATCGATTGCCGCTTGTGGCGGCTCTTGCGAAACCTCCATTCCCGCTTCGCGGATCTTGGCTTCTAGTTGGTTCTCAATTGAATTCATATGTGTGTGTATTTATGATTAAACAAAGTTATAACAGGTATTATCTATATATATGGGCGAAATTTGGATATGTCGATGATTATAATTATGTTTACATCCTAACCAAAATTAATTACTATGAGAAATTTATTTATTACAGCAATGACTCTAATGAGCATTAGTTCATTTGCACAAGCGTTTCAACCAATAACATCAATTAACGGCGTGTTATATAGAGCCGTAGAGAATACGCTGACTCACGCTACTTACATTCAAGATGATAATTTTGAATTTGGACTAGCGGCAGATAGTTTCTATGTTGACGAGATGGACTACTTACAGTGGGATGCCTACTCTGGTTTCCTGAAAAGGAATCAAGATGCTGTATTTAGAAATGGAATATACTTGCTTAACGACGGATGTCATGTCTTTACCCATGAATCAGACAACGACAAACTACTAGTCATTAGATTATTTGGATCGCAAGATTAGAGAAGGGGCTTAGGCCCCTTTTTTATTTCTTTATATTTCTTCCGTAATTCTTTCGTAACTCTGCTACCGCTTCTGCTCTAGCGCCTTGATAGACTCCTTTTCTCTTTGCGACCTTTGTCATTGCTGCAAGATCATTTTCAAAACGAGTACCACCTCGGTTTTCATCATAAGAACTTCCTGCCTTACCAGAACCCATTGTGATTCCTGCTACTCCAGCCTTCTTTAATCTTTTGCGTAAAGCATTGGTGGTTAGAGAATCTAACCTCTGCTTATTAGGTACTACTTTTTTTTTACTTTGGCGCCTTCCTTAGCATCGATCTGACCCATCTGCTCCATAACGCGGCCCATGCCGCTGGCTCCTAAATCAGTTTTTTTTTTACCGTAGCCTCTTACTTTGCCGCCTTTTTGATACTTCATCTTCATGCCGCCTCTTGCTACGTTCTCGCCCTTGCCTCTTCCAGCACGGCCGCTAATTACAGCAGGGGAGTCTGTATCTCTAGCCATATCTAAAGCCTCCATTGCAAACTTTCTTTGCTTAGGGTCCTTTAACATTGCTTTGATCATTCCGCCGCTTTCATACATCTTCTTCATCTTGCCTCCGCCCATCATCATAGGACCTTGAGCGCTAGACTTGTTTCCAGAAAACTTTCTTTTGCCTCGGCTTTTCTCCATTCCCTCGCTTTCATCGCGACGATCTTTCATTGTCTGACTCTTCTTTCCACTTCGTGCGCCCATAGAGTCATCAAGCCGTGCGTTGTATCCTTGTTTCATAATTAGTAGGTTGTATGTATTACAAATTTAAGCATTATCAGTTTTATTTTCAGGGGGCGAGATTACCACTTTACTTTATTCGCCCAATATGCTGCGCTCATCTTACCCTTAGCAATATTTCTAGCATGTCTTGCTTTAAAGGCTGCTCTTTTTTTTCTTCTTGCTGGGCTAGGATTAGACTCTGTTACAGTATCAGCACCAGGCTGTCCAAATCTTATTACTTTTACTTTATTACCTTCTTTAGCAACAACTACATGAGACTTGGTGGGATGGCTTGGGGTTGACTTTGGTTTATTATAACCAGATACTCCTGCTCTTTTTAAACGAGGATCCTTATTTGCCATAAGGCAAAGATAATGCGTTTTTTATTCGTAAGATATGGCGTAAATATCAGTGTTGTCAACCATATTAAAGTATCCCGCCTCTTCTAACAAAGCAGACATTTTAATATCATTACAATGAGCGTGTTCAACTTTAATAATTTTAGGTCGAAGAGGACCATTGAAGTCTATAGTTTCTAGTATTTTTAAATCATGACCTTCCGCGTCTATTTTTAAAAAGTCCACATGAGGAAAGTCAGAGCAATGCGTGTCTAGTAAAGTTTGATAGGTCATACACTCCACCTCTTCGTCATGAACCAGGTCAGCATTTTGTTCTACAAGCCCCTCAGTTTCAAGAGTAGACATTCCTCTAAAGTCTGGATCTCTTTCACAAAGATCTTCATTATATACCTTCATAACGCATGAGCCGTCGTGAGTAGATATAGCAGAATTAACATAAGTTACATTATCACGAACAGGTAACTCTTCTAAGTATTGTGATAAAGGCTCAACAATTACACCTGTCCATCCGTGTTCTGCTAAAGGTATTAAGGTGTTAAAACTATTTGATCCTATCTCTATGAAGTATTTCATTTTTATTAGGTTTAAAGTATCTGACGAAGATACAACATTTAACTATTGATTTTTTCTTGATGATCCAGTTCCTTCTTTAAGTGCGCTATGGCTTTTTGAATATCTTGAGTAATTGGGTTATCTGGTTTTTTGCCTGCCCTTAGTAGGTATGTAATAGCAGTCCCCAGATTATAGTTGTCTGCTTGAAAGTCTAGGACAACATCAAACGCCTCTATGCGTTTATGTTTTCCAATATAATATTTAGGTGTGGTACTCATGGTCTAGAACAGAATGAAACGATTATATATCTCTCGCCCTTTGATATAGGTCTTCCCCCATGGCGATGAGTAATTTTAGCAGGATGTATAGATATCTCTCCAACATTTCCTTTATGAACTTTTTGCTGTCTCCAGAACCAAGTGCCTCCGCCTTCAAAGTCTCTGTTCAATGTCAGGACGCAAGATATTAATCCGCTGTCGTGATGTAGAGACAAGTGACCTTGTACGTCTTCTTGATACTTTATCATAAAGTTTTCACTAGACAGGTCAGGCCAAGGCTTACCGTGCAACTGCCATTTGTGAATAGCACAGGGATAAACAAACTCTTTTAGAACCTTAGAATAAGTTTTGTCTAGCCCTATTGACTCTAACAGTATGTCTGTTGTTGGGTAGTAGTCATGTCGCTCTTTTGTCCACTTGTCTAATTTATTGGCTTCGTCAATTACCAAACTACAAAACTCTTCTGTGAACAGCGGATAAGAAAAAACATCTTGTATATTTTCATCTACTACTAGATCCCACTCTTTTGTTTTAGCAGCCTCATGAACAAACCTATTCACAAACTCTTTGTAAGAATAATCTGCTAAACAGTTAATCGGTGTTGGTTCTGTTGTAGAGGTTTCACGAGTGCTTAACTGACCTAAGAAATCATTTTTTACGGCCATAGCAATAGTGTCTTGAGTTATAAAACCTAGATCACCTCGTGGGTGATCACAGAAGGTAGCAGGCAAAAACTCATCAACTGGGAAAAGATAATTATGAAAGTTTTGTTCAAGTATTCTTTGCACTCCTTCGTCGGTAAGCATATACGCATGAGCGTTATAAGCATACCTAGGCTTACATAAATATTTATTTACTCCTCTTGGTGGTTGAACAAAATTGCAAGACAAATACATTAGAGTCCAATGCTGATCAGTTTTTAATTCGCTGGCTTCAAATTTTCTTTTAACATAAAAGTCCTCCTCTAGTATTAAAACTTTTTTATAATTATTAACAGAAGCGTCTTTCCAAACAGCGTGATGAGACGCGGCACAACCTATTTCTCCAGGAGTTATTTCCCTATTGTAAAAACGATGAGAAGAGGTAGGTATTATCCAGTCTTTAAAAACTCCATAATCGGGTGGCATATTCTTACCGGTCTTACCATTGCAAGCATCCCATATAGTTAATTCAGATTTAAAACCAAACTCTTTAAATCTTTTAGTAATGTCTTCTTTTTTTTGTTCTGTAGGATCTAAACATATTACATATGTCATGTCCGCATCCCGATCTTCGGGAACTGTTAATGTTTTTGTTTTCGCTGTTGGTTGTGTTTTTGAAAGTATAGGTCCTGCGCTCATTTTGTTATCTATTAAATTTAACCATTCGTTAGTGACATTAGACCAATCCCTGGTCTGAATGTATTTATTAATTCTTTCCCAGTCCGTAGATTTGTTGAAACCGTTGATGGTTTCTTTTAATCCAGCAATCTCATTAGTGTCTACTATAACGCCATGAGCCATCATCTCTAGAGCCGTAATACAATATGTCTCTTTATAGTCTGTTGGGTAATACCAAGTCTCTGTAGTTCCCATTCTTTTATAAAGTTCTTCTGTAGAAAGAGATCCTAAAAAAGTTACATTTTGATCCTCTAGGCTTTTAACTCTTGCTGAAAAGTTTTCATTATAGTATTCTAAACCATAGGCTGGAGTAGCAATAGAAAGTGTAGCGTATGGTCGTTTTCGTTTTATTATTGGCCATTCGTTTAAAAGTTTATCCAACCCTCTTTCTGGATGAGAAGAATACAAATAACTTCCAGGAACTTTATACTCTGCTTTTTGAATGTCTGATAAAGAAATACCATTACCTATTATTTTTATTTTATCCTGACACCTACGAGCCCTGGATGTAAAATCTTGCTTGTGCCAATCAGTTAAACAAATTATATTGTCGCACAAATCATATCCCTCCAAGATTTCTTCTTGTGTCATTTGTTCTCCTTGAAACCAATAGAAAGGCTCTTCGTTATGTAGCCAAAATAAAACCTTATTTATTTGAGCACAATTGTAATGCTTATAAAAATGTAAATAAGAAACGCCTACAAGGACATCTATATTTTGAGGAAGTTTGTCAAAACTCTCAAGAGGTAAATATTGTATAGCAATTTCATCCGTATGTTCTGTAAGTATAGTTGTAGGTTCTACTTGTCCTACTATAAACAACTTATGACCCCTAATGGCTAGAGACGCTGATAATTTATTTACGCACTGTTCAGTTCCTCCAAGACCTGGAGTATAACAATTCCAAGGTGAGGCTGAGTAGCCTACATGGAATACTATATTCATTTTAAGATGTATTTACTTCCACCATCCCAATGTATCCAAGGAATTTTTTCTCTTACCCCTTCAAAATCTTTAAAATATTTTTCATTGTCCACTTCATTAAACTTAGATTGATAGGATATTAACCAATTGCTTGGATTTAGTTTGCTTATAATTTCATTTCTCCACTCTATAGGACATTCTGATATAGCCCAAGTAGAAACAAACAAAGTGTTTTCTCTGTAATGAACAGGTGCAGAAGTAAATCTTACATCATAACCAGCAAGGTTTTGTTTTTGAATTTTAGTAACAACAGGTAAATCTATTATAACGTAATCCCCAGTATATCCCATATTCATGACAAACTTACAGAAGTCACCACACCCTCCACCTAGTTCAACTATCCTGTCAAATTCAGTAATCTTATTCTTTGTATGTGTTTGATACTTAAAAAAGTGATGGTTGCTTTTTAAGTTATAAGGGTTTGTGGTAAAATGCCTAAAAGGAATAGAATGTTTTTTATGAAAATGATGTTTGAAAGTATAGCCGTAGGTTGTGTGTGACATACAAAATTCCCAAATATATTTTTCTGATTCTTCAAGAGAGTCATAAATATCTTTAGCATAGTCTAGATATTCTTGGTATAAATGACACTCGTATAAAGGAATAATGGAAACAGAGTGCCAGTCTCTAAAGTCATAAAGATTTCTTGTTTTTATAGAGTTCTTTAAGTCAAGGGACATCTTTTCCCATTCTTCTTGAATTTCCATTGAAGTATAATTGAATTAATTCAAATATACAATGTTTAAATTAATTGTTTACCGTAAGAGTTTTTTTTGATGGACTTATCTGATCGTTTATTTTTGAATTCACATCGGTTTCTATCGCTGTTACTTGACTAGAGCCAAGGGCTGCTTTTGTCCAAGAAATAATGTCGGAATGTGTTAGATTGGAAAACGCGGTGAACCCGCTAAGGTCACTTGTGTCCAAGGCCTGAATACCTATAGAAGAATCCATGTAAGCGTCTCCATCAGGATCTAGTGTATCTGAAGTTCCAGTTACCCTCCAATGAACTTGATATATAACATCTATGTGGCCACCCATACTAGAGTAACACTCTACTGTTTTACAATCCCAATTTATCGTTGTTGCCATCTTATTTATTTTATAGTAGCCTCAAGGAGGCCACGCTCATATTCTAATTGTTTTTCTATAGAAATAATTCTATCCTCAAGTTTATTAATCACCATTACTTTATTGTCTAACCTTTCATGAACCATTGTTAACTCTGCCTTCAAAGAAGTAAATTCACTAAAAACACCACCAGCCGTAAAGACAGCAATTACAAACCAAAGAACTATTTGCCAATTTTTTATTAATGGAGCACCTACAGACATGATTATAATTGATTTACTTGTAATTCACCTCCGTCTACTGTAACTGCAAATCGAGTTCCACTAGAGTCTCTTAATATTAAAGCACCTTCGTTAGTATCTATTTCACAGTTACCACTATTGTCTATAGAGAATTGAGTAGTTTCTGTTCCAGAATCTGAAACCTTACCCATTCTAAATTCACTTTGCTTACTCTGTATAAACTTAATTCTCTGGTTGGAAGTACCTCCAGAAGCGTTCATTAACATAGTTCCCTGTACGGCTCCTTGTAAACATAATCTTCCTATGTTTCCACTACCAACAACATGAAGTCTCATTCCTCCGAAAGCAGTACCGTTTATCGTTCCTACTGAAGTGGTTCCAATTCCTAAACCAGTTCCAGAAGTTCCACTAACATTGTTCCAGTAAAGATCTGCATTACTACTTAACGCTTGAGATCCTGACCAGAAAGCAACTCTTGTTGCGGTTCCTGAACCTGTAACAGAGGCAGCAGACTCTTGTCCTTTTTGACCCTTCTGACCTTTCGAACCGTTTGATCCATTCGATCCATTTGATCCATCAACACCTGCTTGTCCTTTCTGACCTTTTGCACCATCTGATCCATTTGATCCGTTAGAACCATCAACACCTGCTTGTCCTTTTTGACCTTTCGAACCGTTTGATCCATTCGATCCATTTGATCCATCAACACCTGCTTGACCTTTTTGACCCTTAGCACCAACTTCTCCCTTCTGTCCCTTGGCACCTACTTCTCCTTTTTGTCCTTTAGAACCATTAGTACCGTTAGTACCCGCTTGACCTTTTTGCCCCTTGACTGAATCACCAGGTTCTCCTAATTCACCTTTCTGACCTTTAGATCCATCAGATCCATTTGATCCGTTAGAACCATCAACACCTGCCTGACCTTTTTGACCTTTTACTGAAGCACCGTCTTCACCCTTCTGTCCTTTAGATCCGTCTGATCCGTTAGTACCTGCTTGTCCTTTTTGTCCTTTTACTGAATCACCAGGTTCTCCTAATTCACCCTTTTGTCCCTTCGAACCATCAGAACCATTTGTTCCCCCTTGACCTTTTTGTCCCTTAACACCTACTTCTCCTTTTTGTCCTTTTACTGAAGAACCATCTTGACCCTTTTGACCCTTAGCGCCAGCAACACCTTGAGGTATTCCAAAATCAAAAGTGGCGTTCTCCGTACTACCGCTGTTCTCAACAGTAGCATCTTCTCCAGCAGAGAGCGTTGTAGTAGATCCAACGTCAACAGTGGCCGCTGTTCCACCTGCTCCTTTTTGACCTTTGGCACCAACTTCTCCTTTCTGACCTTTAGCGCCTATCTCTCCTTTCTGACCTTTGGCACCAACCTCACCCTTCTGTCCTTTCTCACCAACTTCTCCTTTTTGCCCCTTGGCACCAACCTCTCCTTTTTGACCCTTGGCACCAACTTCTCCTTTCTGACCTTTGGAACCCGCTTCACCTTTCTGTCCTTTGGATCCATCAGAGCCATTAAACTGAAAAGATAATGTCACACTGTCATTGTCACTAAAAGGGTTAGACGCGCTTGAGGCGCTAACCGATCCTTCTAATTCTATTTGATCACCTGATGTTCCAACAGCAGTATAAGAAAACTTATAGAAGTTACTTGTAGTTTCTACCTCTCTAATAGTAACAATACCTGGCGCTTCAGGAGTAACTACAGTTTCGTTGTCTGAGTCTTGATTATTGAACTGGACTCGTGTTGTGCTATTCTGTGTAGCATTATTACCTCTTACTTCTCCAGTAGGCATATCCCCACTTGTGTCTGTCTTAAAGGTAAAGTTGTATACGTTTCCAGCATTTACGCCACGCTCTCCTTTTTGACCTTTATCACCCTTCTGTCCTTTTTCACCCTTTTCACCTTTCTCACCTTTTTGTCCTTTGACACCAACCTCTCCTTTCTGACCTTTGGCACCATCAAATACAAAAGATATATTAACAGCATCTTGATCACTAAACGGATTACTTGCGCTGGATGCAGTTACAGATCCTGTTAGTTCTATTTCTCCTGAACCAGTATCCCCAGAAGTAAAGTCGAAAGTAATAAAGTTTGCTTGGTTTTCTACTTCTCTTATGGTAACAGTACCAACGTCATTTGCTCCAACCGCAGGGATGGTTAAGCCGTCGCTATCGGCCTGGTTAATAACAATTCGTGTAGAAGAGTTTTGTGTAGATTCATTACCTCTTAGTTCTCCGCTGACTGGATTACCAGAGGTTGCTGTGCTAAACACATAAGGGTAGATGTTAGCAGCCGACTGACCTCTAGTTCCTTTTTCACCTTTCTGTCCTTTGTCTCCCTTTTGTCCTTTTTCGCCCTTCTCTCCTTTTTCTCCTTTCTGACCATCTTCGCCTT
>MDTB01082015.1_pt1 | contig 10839 bp, 7 predicted proteins | sample 811161 | NCBI WGS metagenome assembly MDTB01 (sample SAMN05326650, study PRJNA326480) | marine metagenome | isolation source: seawater | place: Mediterranean Sea | collected 2009 | reverse complement strand
TCTTGGCATAAGTAAATTATTTCTCGTAAACAAAAGCTACCTCCGAATTAGTGCTAACTTTGCCGTTTAATTCAAAAGTGTCAACTAAATACAAATTTAAATAAAATATCCATATTGTATTGTACGCCCGTTCCTACTATCACATGATTAATTTAATTTTTGGCTCAAGGAAAAAAAATGAACTCTACTAAATATGTTTACCATATGGATGGTGTATCCAAAACTTATCCCGGTGGGAAGAAATGTTTTGAAAATATTCGCTTGTCTTTTTTACCAGGTGTGAAAATTGGAGTTGTTGGCACTAATGGTTCTGGTAAATCCACTTTAATGCGAATTATGGCTGGCTTAGAAACTGAATTTTCTGGAGAAGCCTGGGCAGCTGAGGGTATAAGTGTTGGATACTTGCCGCAGGAACCAATATTAGAGGAGGAAAAAACTGTTCGTGAAAATGTCCTAGAAAGTGTTGCAAATAAGAAGGCATTGTTACAGAATTTTAATGAAATAGCCATAAAGATTGGTGAAGAATACTCCGAAGATCTAATGGCAGAGATGACTGACCTTCAAGATAGAATTGACGCTGAAAATCTGTGGGATTTAGACAGTCAGATTGATATAGCGATGGAAGCCCTTAGATGCCCCGCAGACCAAGCACTTGTCTCCACTCTCTCTGGTGGTGAAAAAAGAAGGGTTGCTATTTGTAAATTACTGCTCGAAGCACCTGACATGCTTCTCTTGGACGAACCAACAAACCATCTTGATGCTGAAACAGTGGCATGGCTCCAAAAACATTTAATAAATTATAAAGGTACAATTCTAATCGTTACCCATGATCGATACTTTTTAGACGATATTACTAGTTGGATACTAGAACTCGACCGTGGCAGAGGCATTCCTTACGAGGGAAATTATTCTAATTGGCTTGAGCAAAAAGCAATTCGAATGGATCAAGAAAGCAAGGATGATAGGTCAAGAAATAAAATTTTAGAGCGAGAGCTTGAGTGGATTCGTCAAGGAGCTAAGGCTAGGCAGGCAAAGCAAAAAGCTAGAATTAATTCATATAATGAGATGTTAAACCAGTCTGAAAAAGAAAAGCTAACTAGTGCTCAGATTATAATTCCTAATGGCGATAGATTAGGGTCCAATGTTGTAGAATTCAATGGGATAAAAAAAGGATTTGGCGATACCTTATTAATTGATAACTTATCCTTATCTTTGCCACCAGGCGGTATAATTGGAGTAATTGGTCCAAACGGCTCCGGTAAATCCACATTATTTAAGATGATAACTGGTGAAGAAAAGCCTGATGAGGGCTCAATTGCAATAGGGGAAACGGTAAAGCTCTCCTATGTTGATCAATCAAGAAACTCGTTGTCTGATGTAAACACTGTCTGGGAAGAAATATCTGACGGTCTGGATTTAATCATGCTTGGCAATGCTGAAATTAACTCAAGGGCTTATTGTGGATCTTTCAACTTCAAAGGCTCTGACCAACAAAAAAAAGTAAGTCTACTTTCTGGGGGAGAGAGAAATCGAGTTCATATGGCTAAACTACTCAAGGAGGGAGGAAATGTTATTTTACTGGATGAACCAACGAATGATCTCGATGTTGAAACATTACGAGCTTTAGAAGATGCCTTATTAAATTTTGCTGGTTGTGCTATCGTTATTAGTCACGATCGCTTTTTCTTGGATAGGATTTGTACTCATATATTGGCTTTTGAAGGTGAAAGTCATATTGAATGGTTTGAGGGAAATTTTGCAGATTATGAAGATGATAAAAAGCGAAGGTTAGGACCAGAAGCGAATTTACCAAAACGGCTGAAATATAAAAAGTTTTCTAGATGAAAAATGAATAATTTTTAGCACTTAATTTAGCAATCTTATAGTTTGTAAAAGCGGAAGAAGCTTGTTCATGTCTGGCCCACTCTCTTTTCCAGTTAAGGCTTTTCTCAACGGCAAATATAAATTTTTACCTTTTCTGCCAGTAGATTCTTTTAATCTATCTGTCCACTCTTTCCAAGTCGTTTTGTCCCATGGTCTTTGAGGGAGAAATTTTACAGAAGTTTGCACAAAATCTACATCTTCAGGACTAATTAACGGGTCAACTCCATTAACACAAAGCTCCCAAAGGCCCATTATATCAAAACGATTTTCAATATTTTCTCTTGCCATTTCCCAAAAATCAGGTGCTATGTCATTTGGAACTCCTGAAGTACTCAAGTATCGAGAAATATCAGAGTAATTTGATTTGTTTAAATATTTTGCTGAGACATTTTTCAATATCTCATAATCAAATTTTGTGGGAGCCGAACCAAAGTTCGAAGTCTCAAAAGATTTAATTTGATCAGCGATTTTGACGTTCAGATCGATTGGATTTGAACTCCCTAATGTAGCCATGAACGAAAATAATGCTCTGGCCTCTATCCCATTTTCTCTCATATCTTTTAGTGAAAGCTTACCTAATCTTTTGGAAAGTGGCTCACCCTTTGACCCTGTCAACAGAGAATGGTGTGAGAATGTTGGAATCGCTTCATTTAGTGATGCGAGCATTTGGATCTGAGTACCAGTGTTGGTAACGTGGTCCGCTCCCCGAATAACATAGTTTATTGACATATCAATATCATCACACACTGAAGCGAGGGTGTAAAGAAATTGACCGTCTCCTCTTATTAAAACAGGATCAGAAACTGATGCACAATCAATTGAAATGGGCCCTAATATGCCATCTCGCCAATCTACTCTTTGACGATTAAGTTTAAATCGCCAATGACTAGGTTTATCACTCCTTAATTTTTTAAGGTCCAAATCAGTTAGCTTTAACGCTGATCGATCGTACACAGGAGGTTTACCCATGTTTAACAATTTTTTCCGCTTCAATTCTAACTCAGCTGGAGTCTCAAAACATTCATACAATCGGCCCGATTCACGCAATCTTTTTGCTAGAGATTCATATAAATCTATACGATCCGATTGCATCTCTAATTGATCCCACTCCAAACCTAGCCACTCAAGATCAGATTTTATCTGGTCTATGAAATGCTGGTGCGATCTATCTTTATCTGTATCGTCTATTCTCAGAATGAACTTTCCATCATTTTTTTTTGTCACCATATAATTAAAAATTGCAGTTCTAAGATTACCAATGTGTAAGAATCCTGTCGGAGATGGAGCAAATCTGGAAACAAATTTCATAGTGGATCTCTCCAATCTTGAACTAATGGATACCGTCTTCCCAACCAAAACGACTTGTTGGTCAAATGTACTCCAGGTGCTGCTTGATATCTCTTATACTCTGATCTATAAATTAAATTTTCTATTTTTCTAACTACCTCTTCATTAAAACCTAAAGAGATCAGCTCGTTAACGGATAGATCTTTTTCTATTAGACCCTCCAAGATCTTATCAAGAACTTCATAGCGGGGCAAACTATCCTCATCTTTTTGATCAAGTCTAAGTTCAGCCGATGGAGCCTTTGTAATTATTGCATTTGGTATAACCATTCCGGCATCACCTCTCATCCAATTCTCATGATTTTCATTTCTCCATTTACAAGCTGCAAAAACTTTGGTTTTATAGAGATCTTTTATCGGATTATATCCACCTGCCATATCGCCATAAATTGTAGAATATCCTACTGCCACCTCCGATTTGTTCCCAGTGGTCAACAGCATGCTGCCAAATTTATTTGAAAGTGCCATTAAGAGTAATCCCCTAATTCGTGACTGAATATTCTCTTCTGTGATATCAGATTTCAATCCCCTGAACAAAGATGAGAGCGAGTTTGTTACCGCTTCTTGGCATTTTTCAATAGAGATCGTTTCAAATTTGCAATTTAAGTTGTCTATCAATTTTTGAGCATCGCGTAATGAGTGATCAGAGCTTATTTGAGACGGTAACCTTACGCATAAGACATTTTCTGGACCTAGAGAGTCAACAGCAATGGTAGCTACCAAGGCACTGTCAACTCCACCAGAGAGACCTAAAACTACCTTTGAAAAACCTGACTTAATTACATAATCTTTTAAACCCTCTGACATAGCACGATAATCCTGAGACATTTCAGTCTTACAAACATATTTTTTACCTGGTAATGCAGTCCATTTGCCTTCTTTCTCCTCAAATTCAACCAATTCAGTAGCCTCTTCAAACTGGGGTAATTTTACAGCTAGTTTCCCCCCACGATTTAAAATGAAACTTGCACCATCAAAAACTTGATCATCCTGGCCACCAACCAAATTGAGATAAACTAAGGGGAGTTCAGTATCCAAAGAGCGCTGAACCATAACTTGAGTCCTAACATCCAGCTTACCACGAGCATAAGGAGATCCATTTGGAGAAAGTAGAAGCTCTGCACCAGTTTCTTGCATAGTTTCAGCCACATCTTCAAACCAAAAGTCTTCGCAAATAGGGCTTCCTAACCTAATTGATCCAACTGAATAAGGTCCCGAAATATGCCCTGAGGTAAATATTCTTCTTTCATCAAAAATGTCATCATTTGGTAAGTGATGCTTTCGTGACACTACCTCAGAGTTACCGTCTTTTAACAAGTGGTAGGCGTTGTAAAAATATCCATCTTCCTCTACCGGAGCTCCAATGAGTAATGGGGGCCCTTTTTCTATTTCTGAAGCAAGAGCTTTAAGAGCTCTATTGACGTGATCCATAAAAGCCTTTTTCAAAACCAAATCTTGCACTTGATAACCAGTTAAAAACATTTCTGGAAATGCAATTAAGTCTGCATCCTTTAATTTTGCTTCGGAATGCGCAGTGATAATTTTTTTTACATTTTTTTCTAAATTACCCACTATGGGATTAAGTTGTGCAATCATTAAGGAAAATTTTTTAGACATATCAAAATCCATTTAAAACAATAATTTGTTCAACCAAATGTATCATTATCAGAACCTCAAAAAAATTGTAAATAAATTTTAATCAAATAATGTATACTTTTTTAACTTTAAAACTTAAATATACATATAATTCGAAAGTTTATCTTAAAAAGGTAATTGTACAAAAAAAAAGCTTAGACTAAACTACAGTAAAGGACTTTAAGAAAATACAGGAGTAATTTATCTTTATGAATATAACTCGAAACAGATTTTGTATGCTAATGCTGATTTGTACTGGCCTTTACGGCGGGTATTTGCAAGCTAGCGACTTTAAAATAAAGCAATATAATAATGGTGGAATATACGAAGGACAGTTTCTGAACGGTATGCAACACGGCGAAGGTACATACATAACGCCAGATGGATATGAATACTCAGGAGAATGGTTTGAAGGCACGATTTCTGGTAAAGGTACGGCCAAATACATCGATGGTTCAATTTACACCGGTAATTTTATTCAAGGTAAACCAGATGGATATGGTCTAATTACATTCATAGATGGCGGAAGCTATGAAGGTAATTGGGAAAATGGAAACTTTAATGGAATCGGCAAAATCATTTACTCAAATGGAGACATATATATTGGAAATTTTTTAAATGGTAAAAAAAATGGTCTTGGAAAAATTGAGGGTAAAAATGGCTACATTTATGATGGTAATTGGATCGATGATAAAAAAACTGGGTTAGGAAAAATAACTTTTTCCGATGGTTCCTATTATCAAGGTAAAGTTGTAGACGGTCTTCAACAAGGTAAAGGCCAACTCATGATGCCTGATGGTCTCAAAATAGATGGCAATTGGGAAGAAGGAGAAATAAATGGACATGTAAAGTTAGTCCAACCAAATGGTGACGAATTTCTAGGAATAATGATTAATGGAAAAAGAGAGGGTGAAGGTAAAACAACTTATGCATCAGGCGATTTTTATGAGGGTATGTTTAAAAACGATAAAAGGAACGGTAATGGAGTTTTTAAAAGTAAAAAGGGACACTCTTACACTGGTGAGTGGATAGATGGACAAATGTCAGGAAAGGGTCAAATAGTATTCGAGGATGGATCCAAATACATTGGTAGTTTCTTAAATGATCAACCCAGTGGTCAAGGTAAAATCACTTACTCAGATGGAGGCTATTATGACGGTGATTGGGTGGAAGGACTAATTGAGGGAAAGGGAGTGGCACACTATGCAAATGGTCTAATTTATGAGGGCGATTTTGTAAAAGCCAAAAATCATGGTAAAGGGACTATGACTTACACAGACGGTTATGTTTACTCCGGTGATTGGGTAGAGGGAAATCCTGAAGGGATAGGAACTGCCACATACCCCGATGGAACGATTTACCAAGGCTCTTTTAAAAACGGTCAACGACATGGACAGGGGAAAATTAAGATGTTTGATGGATTCTCTTACAGTGGTCAATGGCAATCAGGGGAGATAGATGGTCAAGGAAAAGCTCTTTACCCAAACGGCGATGTGTATGAGGGACTCTTCAGTAAAGGACAAAGACAAGGTTCTGGTATAATGAAATATGCATCGGGTGAGGAATACGATGGGGATTGGCTAGAAGGTGAACAAAATAAAAAATAGATTGATTATTTCTACCATTTTATCCTGTCACCATTTTGATCAATAAAGCTTCCATTGTCTGCATCAGTTAAAGAGTTTATTACTGATAATAATTTCCTTGCAGAGTTTTCAGGAGATATAACTTTATAGCGAGAAGAATATTTTTCGGTTAATTTACTGTCTACGGTTCCTGGATGCAAAGCTACACAAATAGACCCTGGTATCTTAAAGGATAACTCTACTGAAGCTGTCCTAATAATTTGATTTAAAGCAGCTTTAGAAGCTCTATATGAAACCCATCCCCCCAACCTATTATCTCCAATCGAGCCTACCCTAGCAGAAAGCGTTGCAAATACTGATTTTCCAGTTTTTGGAAGAAACTTCATGAAGTTTTTAATGATTAGTGCTGGACCAATTGCATTTATGAGAAAATGTAATTGCATATTTTCAGCGTCAATCGATTTAAGAGTTTTTTCAGGTGTATTTCCATTAATTTCTAAAGCTCCAGTGGCATCAAAAATTAACCGAAAAAAGCCACTTTGCTGACAAGCTAATTCTTCAATACTCGACTCATTAAGGAAATCAAACCCATGGGATTTTCTTGAAAGTCCAATTACCCTGTCAGAACCAATTTCATTGGTCAGAACCTCAAGAACCGCTGCTCCAATGGCTCCAGAAGACCCTAGTACCAGAGCTCGTCCATCACTTCCAAAAAAATTCCCAAAATCTATCATAATCATACCTAGTTGATAATATTTATATCTATCTAACTCTTTTCTTTTTTTTTCTTTCTTTTTGTTATACTATCCCATAAATAAATTTTTTTACAAATTTTTAAAGATGGAAAAGCACAGTTTAAAAAATTACTCCTAATTGGCCTCTAATATAGTGTAGTTTTCACGGTGCGACTGGTTAGGGGCTATTTTAACTTTGCCAAACCTCTAGTTAATTTAGGACAAAAACATGAGTAAAGATCTGATAAAAAATTCAAGTGATCGCGTATTAATATTCGATACAACACTTAGAGACGGAGAACAAAGCCCTGGGGCAACAATGTCCTTATCCGAAAAAATAGAAATCGCCATTTTATTAGATGAGATGAAAGTTGATATAATTGAAGCAGGGTTCCCTATAGCCTCAGAAGGGGATTTTGAAGCGGTAACTGAAATATCAAAAAATGCTCCTAATTCAATTATCTGTGGCCTTGCTCGAGCAAATCTAAATGATATAAATAGGTGTTGGGAGGCAGTAAAAGAGTCAAAAAGACCTAGAATTCATACTTTTATTGGTACCTCACCCATACATCGGGAATTTCAGGTTAGACTTAATAAGGAACAAGTTCTTGAAAAAATAATGGATACAGTAAGCCATGCACGAAATTTGTGCGATGACGTTCAATGGTCTCCCATGGATGCAACTCGAACAGAAGACGACTACCTCTGTAAGGTAGTAGAAGTTGCAATTAAAGCAGGAGCCAGAACAATTAACATTCCAGACACTGTGGGATATACGGCACCATTAGAAAGCTCGAAAATAATAAAAATGTTACGAAATAAGGTACCAAACATTGATAAAGTCACTATCGCTACTCATTGTCATAACGATTTAGGAATGGCAACTGCTAATGCTCTTGCTGCTGTTGAGGCAGGAGCACGTCAAATTGAGTGTACCATAAATGGACTTGGAGAAAGAGCAGGAAATACGGCTTTAGAGGAAGTAGTCATGGCAATGAAAGTCAGGAATGACATAATGCCTTTCCATACTAATGTTGATACCAAAAGGCTAATAACAGCGAGTAGACTTGTTTCAACGGTTTCTGGATTTCCAGTACAGTTTAATAAAGCAATAGTGGGGAAGAATGCATTTGCTCATGAAAGCGGTATACATCAAGATGGTATGTTGAAGCATTCTGGTTCTTTTGAAATAATTAGCCCAGAAGATATAGGTTTGACAGAGTCAAACCTAGTAATGGGAAAACATTCAGGGAGAGCTGCACTGAGGAAAAAGTTAGAAAACTTAGGATATGATTTGGGCGACAACAAATTACAAGATCTTTTTGTGAGATTCAAAGAGCTAGCGGATCGTAAAAAAGAAGTTTTTGATGATGATTTAATTGCACTTATGTCTGACAGTGCTACAAATGATGCTAACGATTACATTAAGTTATCTGCATTGAAAGTAATTTGTGGTACTGAAGGTCCACAAACAGCGGAAATAAGCTTAACAATTGGCTCCAAAACCAAAAAAATTAAATCACAGGGTAGTGGGCCAGTTGATGCAGTTTTTAATGGTGTCACAGAGTTAGTTTCACATTCTGCCCGTCTTCAACTTTATCAAGTTCATGCTGTTACTGAAGGTACAGATGCACAGGCAACCGTATCAGTAAGGATGGAAGAGTTTGGAAAAATTAGTACAGGCCAATCAACAGATACTGATACAGTGGTGGCTAGTGCGAAAGCTTATATTAATGCCCTCAATAAACTAATTCTAAGACGAGAGAAAAAGGCACTAAATTAAAAAAGTAAAAAATCTATTTTAAAAAAATTAAAATACTCTTTAATAACAGTGTGGTAACAATTAAATAAATATAAACACTGAATTTAAATTTGTGCTACAAAAGATTATTTAAACAACAGAAAATTAGAAAAGAGAAAAAATAATGTTTGGAACTTTCAGCAGTTTTTTTTCCCCTGATATGGCTATAGATCTTGGGACAGCAAATACCCTTATATATGTTAAAGGAAAAGGCATAATATTAAATGAACCCTCTGTGGTTGCCTATCACTTACGTGACGGCAAGAAGCAAGTCCTGGCTGTCGGTGAGGATGCTAAATTAATGTTAGGTAGAACTCCTGGATCTATTGAGGCAATTAGACCCATGAGAGATGGCGTAATAGCTGACTTTGATGTGGCCGAAGAAATGATCAAATATTTTATCAGAAAAGTCACACGAAGAGGAAATGTTTCTAAACCAAAAATTATCGTCTGCGTTCCTCACGGTGCAACGCCAGTGGAGAAAAGAGCTATTCGAGAGTCTGTTTTGAGCGCTGGGGCTAGAAAAGCAGGCCTTATTGCGGAGCCAATTGCAGCAGCAATTGGAGCAGGAATGCCAATCACCGATCCAACAGGATCTATGGTTGTGGACATAGGAGGAGGAACTACCGAAGTGGCAGTTCTTAGTTTGGGTGATATCGTATATGCAAGATCTGTAAGGGTAGGCGGGGATCGAATGGACGAAGGTATAATCTCATACTTAAGAAGACAACATAATCTCTTGGTGGGAGAAGCCACCTCCGAAAGAATTAAAACTCAAATTGGAACGGCTAGAATGCCAGAAGATGGACGAGGAACTTCAATGGACATTCGTGGAAGGGATTTACTTAATGGTGTACCAAAAGAAACAGAAGTTACCCAAGCTCAAGTAGCAGAGGCCTTGTCAGAGCCAGTACAGCAAATCTGTGAGGCCGTTATGACCGCATTGGAAAGTACTCCTCCAGATTTAGCAGCAGATATCGTTGACCGAGGTGTTATGTTAACAGGTGGTGGAGCATTACTGGGCGATTTAGATTTAGCTCTGAGAGAACAAACAGGCCTAGCGATATCTGTTGCTGACGAGTCTTTAAACTGTGTAGCTCTAGGAACTGGGAAATCTTTAGAGTTTGAAAAACAATTAGCACATGTCATTGATTATGGTAGCTAATTTCCTCAGAAAAACTGAATCAAGAAACTAGGAAGAGATTTATGCCTGCTAAGAATATAGATAGATCTTGGCAAGCAGTAAGGAGATTCGTTCTTTTTATTATCAGCATCTTTTTAATAATTTTATTCTTTTTATGGAAAGCAGATAACCAAAGAGTAGAAAGATTTCGGGTAGCCCTAACTGACCGACTTATACCCGATATGAATTTTCTGCTTGGGCCTTTGAAAAAAGCCACAGAAATGTTCGCTGATCTGAGATCGTATGCTATAATCTATGCAGAGAATGATAATTTAAAAAGAGAATTACAAAATATGAAGGGCTGGAAAGAAGCCGCTCTGCAATTAGAGCAAAAAAATGCGCAGCTCAAAGTCCTTAATAACTTAAAGGTAAATTCAGCCTTGTCCTGGATCACAGGAGAAGTAATTGCAGATAGCGGTAGCCCCTTTAATCAATCAGGTTTACTAAATATTGGAAGTAAGGATGGAGTCAAAGATGGCTCTGCAGCTATTGATGGGTTAGGATTGGTTGGAAGAATAAGTGGGGTAGGGAAAAGAACCTCCCGAGTTCTATTTCTCTCTGATCTAAGTTCATCCATTCCAGCTATAATTCAACCAACTGGACAAAGAGCTTTAATTAGAGGTGACAATTCAATAAACCCATTAGTAGACTTTTTACCCAACTCAAAAAT
>MDTB01163362.1_pt1 | contig 10840 bp, 13 predicted proteins | sample 811161 | NCBI WGS metagenome assembly MDTB01 (sample SAMN05326650, study PRJNA326480) | marine metagenome | isolation source: seawater | place: Mediterranean Sea | collected 2009 | reverse complement strand
TTAATTAAGCTTTTAGCTCGTTGCAAGCATTTTTTTGATAGATCCAATTGCTTTAGCAGGATTCAAACCCTTAGGGCAGGAATTGGTACAATTCATAATCGTATGACATCTGTATAGTTTTAGCTCATCAGCAACTTTTTTTAATCTTTCTTTTCTCTCCTCATCTCTGCTATCTGCAATCCAACGATAAGCTTGTAATAGAACTGCAGGTCCTAAATATTTATCCCCGTTCCACCAATAGCTTGGGCAAGATGTAGAACAACATGCACAGAGTATACATTCATAATATCCATCAAGTTTTGCTCTATCTTCTTGAGACTGTTTAATTTCTGCTGGCGTTTTTTCCCCAACCTTTGCTTTTAACCATGGTTCAACGGATTCATATTGCTTATAAAGTGTACTTAAATCTCCAACTAAATCTTTCACAACTTTTAAGTGGGGCAATGGATAAATATTTAATTCACCTTTTATATCAGAATGAGATTTTATACATGACAATGTATTTACACCATCAACATTCATAGCGCATGAGCCGCAAACCCCATGTGCACAAGATCTTCTGAAAGTTAATGTTGAATCAATTTCATTTTTGATTTTAAAAAGAATATCTAAAACTTTTGGTCCACATTCATTTAAATCTACATCAAATGTATCAATCCTAGGATTTTCATCACTAGCTGGACTCCATCTATAAACATTAACTCTTTTTAAATTATTTGATCCAGTTTTATCTTTGTAAAATTTACCCTTTAAAATTTTTGAATTTTTTGGAAGGCTAAATTGTACCATCAATATACTCTCTCTCTTGGTGGAAAATATTGTACATCATTTGTCAAAGTTTTGGAGTGTACAGGTCTATAAGCTACTTTAACATCATTACCTTTTTGCCATGCTAGGGTATGGGTCATATATTTTTTGTCATCTCTATTTTTAAAATCTTCTCTTGCGTGAGCTCCTCTGCTCTCTTTTCTGTGATAAGCAGAGTCTATAGTGGTCATTGCTTGTCTTATAAGATTGTCAAATTCTAATGTTTCAACTAAGTCCGTATTAAATAATAATGACTTATCAGATACAGAAATATCATTCATACCATCAAAGGGTTTTCTAATCTGATCCATACCTTCTTTTAATGTTTTTTCGGTTCTAAAAACTGCACACTTAGATTGCATTGTTTTTTGCATTGACAATCTGAGTTCAGAAGTTTTTGTAGAACCTGTTGAGTTGCGAAACTTATCAAATCTATCTAAACATTTATCAGTTTCACTTTGCGGGAGTGTTTCATGTGGTGTTCCTGGTTTAACAAGTTCAGCTGCACGGTTTGCTGCGGATTTTCCAAATACTACTAAATCAATTAAAGAATTTGATCCCAACCTGTTAGCTCCATGAACTGAAACACATGCAGCTTCACCGATAGCCATCAATCCAGGTACTGTGGACTCTTTGCCATTTAAAGTTAAAACTTCAGCCTTGTAGTTAGTTGGTATTCCTCCCATATTGTAATGGACTGTAGGAACTACCGGAATAGGATCTTTTCTAACATCAACTTCACAAAATGTTTTTGCTGACTCTGCTATTCCAGGTAATCTCTCTTCTATAACTTTTGGATCAAGATGGTTTAAATGTAAATTTACATAATCTTTATTTTTACCAACACCTCTGCCCTCATTTATTTCAACTGCTATCGATCTACTAACAACATCTCTGGATGCTAAGTCTTTAGCCTTAGGAGCATATTTCTCCATAAATCTCTCACCCTTGGAGTTCAAAAGGTAGCCGCCTTCACCTCTGACACCTTCTGATATTAAAGTTCCTACACCATAAATTCCGGTTGGATGAAACTGAACAAATTCCATATCTTGTAAAGGTAAACCTGCACGTAATGCCATACCATTGCCGTCACCTGTACATGTATGAGCTGAAGTTGCTGTATAATAAACTTTTCCATAACCACCTGTAGCGAGAATTGTTATGTGTGATCTAAATCTATGTATCGTTCCATCATTTAAGTTCCAGGCAATAAGACCTTTGCACTCACCATTTTTCATAAGCAAGTCTAAAGCGAAGTATTCTATAAAAAATTCTGTATTATGTTTTAAGGCTTGACCGTATAAAGTATGAAGTATTGCATGACCGGTTCTATCTGCGGCAGCACAAGTTCTTTGAACAGACTCATTTCCGTAATTCTTGGTCATTCCTCCAAATGCTCTTTGATAAATTTTTCCTTCTTTTGTCCTACTAAATGGAACACCATATTTTTCTAATTCAATTACTGCTTTTGGAGCTTCTTTACATAAGTGTTCGATAGCATCTTGGTCACCCAGCCAGTCAGAACCTTTAACTGTATCATACATGTGCCATCTCCAATCATCTTCGCCCATATTTCCTAAAGCAGCAGAAATTCCGCCTTGAGCTGCTGAAGTGTGGCTTCTAGTCGGAAATACTTTGGATATACATGCGGTTTTTAAACCAGCCTCTGATAGTCCAACTGCAGCTCTTAATCCTGATCCACCTGCACCAAGAACTACTACATCGTATTCGTGATCTACAATTTTATAAGCACTCATATAATTAAAAATATTACTAATAATAATGTGGTTATTATACTAAATAAAACAAGTAATCTGTTTGCGGCATTTTTGAGTTTAGAATCACTAATATAATCTTCAAAAACCTCGCTTAATGTAAGGGTATAAAAAGTAAAGGCCAATAATAAGAATATAGAAAATATAAATTTTGTAGATATTTCAGTCATAAAGTTATTTAATTGAGAATGGTTAGCATCAAAAATTGATACCAAATTTATTATGAACCAAATCATAAAAGGAATTAATAGACCAGATGAGATTTTTATAATTAACCATTTTTTTGTTGCTTTAATCATTTAAATTAAATTACCCCCTATCAGATAAAATAATGTTGCCATAACAAAGGAGCCAACTATGGTTATAATTCCTGTTATTCGAGAAACTTTTAAATCAAAACCATATCCAATGTCCCATGCTAAGTGTCTGATCTCATTTAAAATTTGAAAGCTAAATGACCAACACAAAGCAATTATTAAAAACTTACTAATAAAAGAATTCAAAAATACTTGGAGAGGTTGAGAACTAATGTCAAAAAAAATCAATAGGATAGACAGAATAATAATAGCAAAAAAATTTATAATTCCAATGATTCTATGAGTAATTGAAAGAAGAGAAGATATGTGCCATCTGTAAACCTGAAGATGGGGTGAAAGTGGATTATTTTTATTTTCCATAATAATTTTTTATTAATTTTTCAGCTATCTGCACTGTATTCAGTGCTGCCCCTTTCAGTAAATTATCAGAAACAACCCATATATTAAGAGCATTATTATTTGAATCATCTTTTCGAATTCTTGAAACAAAAGTCATATAACTGTTTTCGGCTTCGATAGGAGTTATATACCCTCCATTTTTTCTTTCATCCAGAACTTTGCAACCTTCTGTTTTACTCAAAATATCTTTTACTTTTTTAATATCGAAGGGTTTTTCAAACTCTACATTAATAGATTCTGAATGAGAAACCATTACAGGTACTCTAACACATGTCGCTGTTAATTTTATTTTTGGATCTAAAATTTTTTTGGTCTCATTTATCATTTTCCATTCTTCTTTTGTATAACCTTCATCGACAAATTCGTCTATGTGAGGAATTAAATTAAAAGCTATCTGTTTAGTAAAATTTTGTGGATTAATTTTTTTTCCTGCTAGAAAATCTTTTGATTGACTAACAAGCTCATCCATAGGTGCTTTGCCTGCCCCAGAAACTGACTGATAAGTGGAAACTACAACTCTTTTAATACCAAAATGATCATGTAAGGGTTTTAAAACTAAAACCATTTGGATAGTTGAACAATTAGCGTTAGCAATTATATTTTTTTTTTTTGTACATAGCTAATTGTTCCGGATTTACCTCAGGAACTACCAAAGGGACATCTCTATCCATTCTAAAAAATTTTGAATTGTCTATTACAATTGTTTTTTTACTTGCTTTAGGAACCCACTTTTCAGCTATTTTACTTCCGGCAGCAAAAAAAGTAATCTCTGCATTAGAAAAATCATATTTTTCAAGGTTCTGAATTTGTATTTCGTTATCTTTAAATTTAATTTTTTTTCCCTCACTTTTTTCTGAAGCGACAAGAAATAGTTTTGATATTTTAATTTTAGATTTTTCTAAAATTTCAATAGTCTTCCTTCCGACGTTGCCGGTGGCACCAATTATAGCAAAATTCATTTTGAGATTATTTTAATTTAAATTTGATATAATTGCATCACCCATATCTGAGGTTGATACCTTTTTCTTTCCTTTTGACATTATATCTGGAGTTCTAAGACCGTCCTCTAGGGTTTTTTCAACAGCTTTATCCAACAAGGTAGACTCTTTTTCTAATCCCAAAGAGTATTTTAAAGCCATAGAAAAGCTTAATATAGTAGCAATTGGATTAGAAATATTTTTTCCAGCTATATCTGGTGCAGAGCCATGAACAGGTTCATACAAAGATCTCATTCTTCCATTTTTATCTTTATCACCAATAGATGCTGAGGGTAACAAACCAAGAGATCCTGTTAACATTGCGGCTTCATCTGAGAGCATATCTCCAAATAAATTATCAGCAAGTATTACATCGAATTGTTTTGGATTTCTGAGTAATTGCATCGCACAATTATCTGCTAACATATGATTTAATTCTATTTTTTTATAATCTTTGTCTTTTAATAGTTGTACTTCTTCTCTCCAAAGAACTCCTGCTTCCATAACATTTGATTTTTCACATGAAGTAACTTTGTTTTTTCTTTTTGCAGCCAAATCAAAAGCTACTTTTGCAATTCTTTTAATTTCTTTTGTTGTATAAACATGTGTATTTACTCCTCTTCGTTCTCCATTTTCAATCGGTTTAACGCCTCTTGGTTCTCCAAAATAAATTCCTCCTGTTAGCTCTCTTACTATCAATATATCTAAGCCTGAAACTATCTCTGGTTTCAAACTTGAGGCATCAACTAGCTCTTTAAAACAAATTGCCGGTCTTAGATTTGCAAATAATTTTAATTCCTTTCTCAATTTAAGTAATGCTCTCTCGGGTTTTTTTGAAAATTCAAGATTGTCATATTTTGGACCACCACAAGCACCAAATATTACTGCGTCACATTCTAAAGCCTTATAAAAAACTTCATCAGTTATTGGAATACCGTGTTTATCTATAGCTGCCCCACCAATAAGACCCTGGTCGATTTTAAAATCTAAAGATTTTTTTTTATTAAACCAGTCAATAATTTTTTTTGTCTCGCCAACGACTTCTGGTCCTATACCATCGCCTGGTAATAATAATATTTTTCTTTTGTTGGTTGTCATTATTTAAATCCAAACCTTACTTTTGTTCATATTATACTCAAAACTTTCAATTTTTTTGATTTTTTCGAGTGATAAAGCAATATCATCCAATCCTTCAACTAAACATTTCTTTTTAAAAGAGTCTAATTTAAACTTATAAGATTTATTTCCATAAATAATTTTCTGTTCTTCAAGTTTGATCTCTAAATTTTCTTTTCTTCTAGAGTATTCGGCTAATTCTTTAACTGTATTTTCATCAGCTATTATAGGAAGTATTCCGTTCTTAAAACAGTTATTATAAAAAATATCTGCAAAACTCTCACTCACTATTACTTTAATTCCAAAATCTAGCAAAGCCCAAGGCGCGTGTTCTCTTGAAGATCCACAACCAAAATTTTTACCAGTAATTAATATTCGGCTTTTATTGAAAGGCTCCGTATCTAAAACGAAGCCCTTTATAGAATTTCCCTTTTCATCATATCTCATCTCGTAAAATAAACTTTTTCCTAAGCCAGATCTTTTGATTGTCTTTAAAAATTGTTTTGGAATAATTTTGTCAGTATCTATATTCATTAATGGTAGATAAGCTGGAATACTTTTTATGTTTTTAAATTTATCCATATTAATTATCAAATTTCCTTACATCAGATAAATGTCCCTCGATCGCTGCTGCTGCTGCCATTGCAGGACTAACTAAATGAGTTCTTCCTCCACGGCCTTGTCTTCCTTCAAAATTTCTGTTTGATGTAGATGCGCATCTTTCTCTAGGTTTTAGTTGATCCTCATTCATCCCTAGACACATAGAACATCCTGGTTCTCTCCATTCAAACCCAGAACTTTTAAAAATTTTATCTAAACCTTCTTGTTCTGCTTGATTCTTTACTAATCCCGAACCAGGAACAACCATTGCATTTACATGTTTAGCTATTTTTTTATCTTTAAGAAGTCTTGCCGCTTCCCTAAGATCTTGTATTCTCCCGTTGGTACAGCTTCCAATAAAAACCTTATCAATTTTTATATCGGTAATTTTTGTATTTGCTTTAAGTCCCATGTATTCTAGGGATCTTTTCATAGACTCACGCCTATCGTTATCTTTTTCTGTATTTGGATCAGGCACTAAACCGTTTACTGGAACTACATCTTGAGGAGATGTACCCCAAGTTACTTGGGGAACAACTTCGTTCCCATTTATAGTAACCTCTTTATCAAATTCACAGCTTTCGTCTGATTTCAATTTGGCCCAATAATCTAAAGCTTTTGTCCAATTTTCTTTTTTTGGAGACATAGGTCTGTTTTCTAAATATTTAAATGTTTTTTCGTCTGGCTGTATTAATCCAGCTCTTGCACCACCTTCAATAGTCATATTACAAATTGTCATTCTTTCTTCCATGCTTAAATTTTTTATAACATTTCCAGAAAACTCTATAACAAAACCAGTGCCTCCTGCTGTACCTATAGTTCCAATAATTTTTAATATTACATCTTTTGCTGTAACTCCAATTGGAAGAGAGCCATCTACTTTTAGAAGAAAGTTTTTTGATTTCTTCTGGATAAGAGTTTGGGTTGCTAGTACATGTTCAACTTCAGAAGTTCCAATACCAAAAGCAAGTGCTCCGAAAGCTCCATGTGTTGCTGTATGACTGTCACCACAAACTATGACGGTACCTGGTTGAGTAAATCCTTGTTCTGGTCCAATTATATGGACTATTCCTTGTCTCTTATCATTCATATCAAATAAGGGAACTCCAAATTCTTTACAATTATTTCTCAAAGTATCTACTTGTATTTTGGAGTCTTGATCCTCAATACCTTTCGATCTATCAGTTGTTGGAACATTATGATCTGCAACTGCTAAAGTTAATTTTGGTTTCCTAACTTTTCTTTTATTTAATCTTAAACCCTCAAAAGCTTGGGGACTTGTCACTTCATGAATCAGATGTCTGTCAACATAAAGTAAACAAGTACCATCCTCCTGTTGATGTACAAGATGTTCTTCCCAAATTTTATCGTATAAGGTTTTTGACATTAAAAAATTACTTTAAGTTATCTGATTTTTTAACTTCTTTTTTTTCTGTAATTTTTTTACTTGGAGTAACTTTAATCTCCTCTGATTTTTCAGAAGTTTCCTGTTGCACAGCTTCTGGCTGAGAAGAAGCTTTTACATCTACATCTATTCCAATATTTTTTTTTAATTTTTCAGCTATTCTTGCAGATTTGCCTTTTCTGTCTCTTAGATAATAAAGTTTAGCCCTTCGGACTTTTCCTGAACGAACAACTTTGATTGATCCAATTACAGGGCTATATAGAGCAAAAGTTCTTTCGACGCCTTCACCAAAAGAAATTTTTCTTACTGTAAAAGAAGAGTTTATATCTCTATTTTTCTTAGCAATACAGACACCTTCGAAATTCTGAATTCTTTCTCTTTTGCCCTCTATGATTCTGACACCAACACGAATGGTATCTCCAGGGAAAAAGTTTGGTATTTTTCGCTTTAAAACCATTTTTTGTACGTTAGCTTTGTTTATATCTTCTATATTTTTCATTTTTTTTCTTTATCTAAATATTTTTTCCATAAATCAGGTCTTCGGCGTCGTGTTATATCCTTTGATTGTGATAAACGCCAGTCTTTAATTTTGGCATGATCGCCTGATAATAGTACCTCCGGAACACTTTTTTTTTCCCAGATTTGAGGTTTTGTATACTGCGGATATTCTAACAAGCCCTTCTCAAAACTTTCATCAATTTTTGATGTTTCATTACCAAGTACACCTGGTAACAATCTTAAGATAGTATCAACTATTACAAACGAAGCTGACTCGCCTCCTGATAAAATATAATCTCCTAAGCTTATCTCTTCTATGTTTCTAGTTTGTAAAATTCTTTCATCGACACCCTCAAAATGTCCACAAATTAGACTAATTGTTTTTTCTTTTGATAATTCCTTTGCAATTTTTTGATCAAATTTTTTTCCTTTTGGTGAAAGATAAAAAATTCTTTCATTTTCTTTTTTGTGCTCATCTATTGATTTTCCAAGTACATCAGCTTTTAATAACATTCCGCTGCCTCCGCCAAATGGCTTATCATCTACTGTTTTGTGTTTGTCAGGTGCAGAATCCCTGATATTTATAACTTCTATACTCCAAAGCTTATTGGATAAAGCTTTCCCGTATAAACCCCTATTTAATGGACCAGGAAACATCTCCGGATACAAAGTAAATATTCGAACTTTCCACATTACTTTCTATTTTTTTTCTTCTTTTTTAGCTTCTTGTTTTGGCGCTTCTTTTTTTGGTTCTTCTTTTTTAGCTTCTTGTTTTGGCGCTTCTTTTTTTGGTTCTTCTTTTTTAGCTTCTTGTTTTGGCGCTTCTTTTTTTGGTTCTTCTTTACCGTCTTTCTTTCTATCTTTTTTAGGAATTGCTTTTTTTGGATTGTTTCCTGGTTTTGGCATTGCAATTATATTTGCCTCTCCTAGAATTCTTGAAACTCTTACTGTTGGTCTTGCACCTTTGCTTAGCCAGTGTTTTACCCTCTCTGCTTCAATTTTAATTCTATCTTTTTTTTCTTTTGGCAAAAGAGGATTAAAAGATCCGAGTTTTTCTATGAATCTTCCATCTCTTGGGAACCTGCTGTCGGCGACTACAATTTTATAGACCGGTCTCTTTCTAACTCCACCCATTGATAATCTTATTTTTAACATTTTGATCCTTTCATTTTAAGTTGTTTAATAATTCGTCAGGAATATTGCTTCCTGACATTTTTCCCTTTGACATTTTTTTCATCATTTTAGACATGATTTTAAACTGTTTAAGCAGTCTATTAATTGTTTGCACATCTGTTCCTGATCCTTGAGATATTCTTTTTCTTCTTGATCCACTTATTATATCAGGATTTTTTCTCTCTTTTTTTGTCATAGATAAAATTATTGCCTCGTTAGCTACTAAAAGTTTTTCATCTACATCTGCATTTTTCATTTGTTCTTTCACTTTGTTTACTCCTGGCAGAAGAGATAATACACTTTCCATTCCTCCCATTTTTTTCATTTGTCTTATCTGCAAAAGATAATCATCAAAAGTAAAAGCTCCTTTTTTAAGATTTTCCTCTGCTTCTTTGATTTTTTTTTCATCTAAATCTTGTGAGGCTTTTTCAACTAAAGAAACAATGTCTCCCATCCCAAGAATTCTTTTTGCTAATCTTTCGGGGTGAAATATTTCTAAATCATCTATCTTTTCTCCAACACCTATAAACTTAATTGGCTTTCCAGTTGATTGTCTCATGCTGAGAGCAGCTCCGCCTCGACCATCTCCATCTACTCTTGTTAAAATTATACTGCTTAATTCAACTGCTTTGTCGAATTCGGATGCTAAATTAACTGCTATTTGTCCAGTTAAAGAGTCGGCTACCAAAATTGTTTCTACTGGTCTAACTTCAGACTTGATGTTCTTAATTTCTGACATCATATTTAAATCAATTTGAGTTCGGCCTGCAGTATCAAATATTATAACATCTGTACCACTAAGTTGTGCAGCATTCTTAGCTCTTTTTGCTATATCAACTGGCAACTGACCATTAACTGTTGGAAGCACATTTAAATTATTTTTTTCACATAAAATTTTTAATTGTTCTTGTGCGGCTGGTCTGTAAATATCTAAGCTTACTAATAAAATCTTTTTCTTGAAATTTTTTTCTATGTTTTTGGCCAGTTTCACAGAAGTAGTTGTTTTACCGGATCCTTGTAAACCTACTAACAATATAGAAGCTGGAGGAACTGCCTTTAAATTTATTTCCTCATTTTTTTCCCCTAATAATTTAATTAATTCATCATGAACTATTTTAACAAGCATTTGGCCTGGAGAAGTAGATCGAATAATCTCCTGGCCTATAGCCTTTGGTTTAATGTCCTCAATAAATTTTTTGACTACAGGCAAAGCAACATCTGCAGCTAAAAGTGCTTGTCTAATTTCTTTTAAGCCAGTTTCTACCTGGCCTTCGTTAAGGGAAGGAGCCTTTTTTAATTTATTAAATATTCCTTCTAATTTACTTGTTAAATTTTCAAACATTTTTTATTCACCCAGCACCAATCGCACTAGTGGGCGAACCCTCGCTGACTAGTGTCGATCCCTTTATTTCTAAAGGCACCGCAAAATCTAATGTTTGCGGAAGTGGAGAGAAGCTACAATTAAGGGTTTTAAAAGTCAATGAATAAAGATACTAATCAAATTATGGCACTTATAAACGCTTACAGAATGGATGGGTTGGGTAATGATTTTGTCATTATCGATAGAAGAAAAAATTCTATAGATTTAAAAAAAGAAAAAATTATTGAATTAGGAAGTAGATCTAATATTGGCTTTGATCAAATAATCTTTATCGAAAAAGAGAAAGAAAATTTTTTTCCAATAACAATTTTTAACTCTGATGGAGGTGAGATAAGCGCATGTGGAAATGGATCTAGATGCGTAGCTTATCTTTTAGGTAAAAATTTAAATAC
>MDTB01159603.1_pt1 | contig 10840 bp, 11 predicted proteins | sample 811161 | NCBI WGS metagenome assembly MDTB01 (sample SAMN05326650, study PRJNA326480) | marine metagenome | isolation source: seawater | place: Mediterranean Sea | collected 2009 | reverse complement strand
GAAATGACAATCTGCTTTCCATTATCAATTAATGCGTTAAATGTATGAAAAAACTCATCCTGAGTAGACTCTTTCCCTGCAATAAATTGTACGTCATCAACCATAAGAACATCTACTGACCGAAATAATTCTTTGAACCCATGCATATCTTTAAACCTTAAAGCCTGTACAAACCTATACATGAACTGTTCAGCAGACAGATAAAGAATTCTAGACGAAGTAACTCGTTTTTTGACATGCCAAGCAATTGCGTGCATTAGATGCGTTTTCCCAAGACCGACTCCTCCATAAAGGAATAGAGGGTTAAATGTCACTGATCCAGTTTCTGCGACTCTACGCGCTGCAGCATGAGCGAGTTCGTTCGGTTTTCCAACAACAAAATTAGAAAAAGTAAACCTCGAGTCCAGTGGCGAACTAGGTAGAATAATATCAGGTTTATTTTCAAATTTTTTATTTTTATCTTTTATTTCCTCAGAAGGTTTTTCCTTCTTCGAGACTTCAACCTCTTTGGTATTAAAATTGAGACGGTCAACAATGATACCTTGTTTTTTAAAACCCTCGAAAATTTTTTGATCATAATTCCTCGATACCCAGTTACCTATAAAGACCGTCGGTACGGTGAACGTGGCCACTGTTCCGTCAACATTTGACAAGCTAAGTGGTGTGATCCAGCTTTTATAAGCACTTTGACCGACTTCTCTCTCTAGATAGGTACAAATATTAAGCCACGTCTGCTCTGTCATTTTAATCCTTCAATTCAATTTTAATAAGTGAGTTAATGAAATGGTCGACATGGCAACCCACATGGCTTCCAACCAGTGATACTCCCAAAACTTAAAAACGTATTTCTATTACCGCTAAAGCCATCAAAAACATTGATACATCTTATTTTATAACCCGAATCTATAAGTCTACTACTAGTAAAATGTGCCGCCTCCTCCGACCTAATACCTGCAGCACAAATGAAGTATAAATTCTCTACCTCAGTTAAATCTAATTTGTTTGTTAACTCAGTAAAAAAATCATTATTTAATTCCATGGACGGAGATTTACGCCATTCACACAAAATTAATTTTTCTGGTTCGGAAGAAAAATCAGCAATGCCTGAATCACACCACTCTTTATTTGATCTCACATCAACTAAAAAACTTTTAGAAGTTTTACGCGTTAATTCAAGGTAGGATTCTCTAGCACTTTGTTTATTTTTAAGCTGCATATCTTTCCATACCGTATTAACAATTAGTGTCCGAAAAATTGTAAAAAGTTTGTTAGGTTTTTAACAAATCATCAGTTGACTTGGTTAAAACAACCCAAGACGTTACAAAAATCTATTTTAAACAAACTTTAATTTTTCGATTACATAAGACCGTAACCTCGCTAACAGATTCGTTCAATAGGTATGAAACGCGAACATCGATAAAAATTTTAATTTTTTATTTAGATTATCAATTTAAGCTGACGCTTTAATTCGCTTGGCCAATCTAGATATCTTCCGACTAGCAGTGTTTTTGTGAAAAATTCCCTTAGTCACCCCACGCTGGATTTCTGGCTGAGCTAATTTAAATGCCTCCATTGCATTTTTACTGTCTCCAGACGTTAAACAATCCTCTACCTTCTTAACAAACGTCTTTATTCTTGACCGCCTAGCCTTATTAACCTCGGTTTTTTTGACTAGTTGTCTAACTCTTTTTTTTGCAGACGGCGTGTTTGCCATAATAATCTCTCGAATTAATAGTTTTTCCACATTACCTAGAGGTGGTTATACTTGGTTCTCAAATAAGTCAACGGTAAAAGGTTGGTTTCATACTAAAATTTACTTTTACTTATCTCTAAACCGTGGTGACCTCTTTTCAACGAAGGCTGCCATACCTTCAGATTGGTCCTCAGTGGCAAAAAGCGCGTGAAATGTTCTTCGCTCAAAAAGTAATCCTTCAGTCAATGACATTTCAAAAGACCTATTGATTGACTCCTTAATCGCAAGCGTAGTAATGAGCGATTTTGAAGCGATTTTTAAAGCTATTTCCCTGACCTCTTTCATCAAATCGTTTTCTGAAAATACTTGAGAAACTAGTCCCATGCGCTCTGCCTCCAAAGCATCCATAAATCTACCAGTCAGATTCATTTCCATCGCCTTAGATTTCCCAATTGCCCGCGTTAACCTCTGGGTGCCACCAATTCCTGGCATAACTCCAAGGTTTATTTCCGGTTGACCGAATTTTGCCGTTTCAGAAGCAATTATGACATCACACATCATGGCAAGTTCACAACCTCCACCTAATGCATACCCTGAAACCGCAGCAATTATAGGCTTCCTGACTCGCATTATTTGATTATGCTCTTGACCAAAAAAATCTTCCATCACCATTTCGACTGAGGTTTTGTCTGCCATTTCTTTTATGTCAGCGCCAGCAGCAAAAACTTTCTCTGAACCAGAGATAATGATTACCCGAATACTCTTATCATTGTCAGCTTTAGAAAGTTCTTGAGTTAACTCCTTGATAAGTTGCGAATTCAGTGCGTTTAAAGCCGCAGGTCTGTTAAGGGTGATCGTACAAATATTATCGCTATTTTCGACTAAAATCGTTTTATATGTCATAATTTTATCTCTCATTATAATTTTGGCTTTTTGCCTTTAACAATTGTTTAAGTTACGTTTGACAGTTATTACAATAATAACTTGTTCTACCGGACTGCTTTACTCGCTGTATTATCCCTAAACAATCGCTATTTGCGCATTGTTGATTAAGACAGCCATACACTTTAAGACTTTGTTGAAAATAACCGACCTCACCCCCTACATGACGAAAATCTTGCAAAGAAGTGCCCCCAGCTTCTATTGCCAGTGAAAGAACATTTTTAATTGCTATGGCTAAAGTCTCAGCTTCAACTTTTTCAACATCGCAAGCTTTTCTTAATGGTGAAATTCTGGAATGCCACAAAGATTCTAAAGCATAAATATTTCCTAATCCTGCAATTAAACCTTGGTCCATAATCGCCATTTTAATTGAACTTTTTCGCTTTTTAAGATTTTTGTAGAAATGATCAGAATAAAAATCATTGCCAAGTGGTTCAGGTCCCAAGTTTTTCAACCACTTATGATTGAAAATTTCTTTTGTTGATATTAAATCGATAGCACCAAATCGTCTAGGATCATTGTAAACTATCCTAACACCACACTCTAAATAAATAATAACATGATCATGTTTTCCATATTGATGCGTAGAAAAGTTAAAATTTCCTATGTTAGTTGTTGTTTCATCTTCATCTTTCAATACAAGCAACCTTCCGGACATTCCTAAATGAATGATCATGGTTTCTTGACTGCTAAGATTAATCAGTAAATATTTAGACCGCCGTAAAATATTTAAAACTTTTGAATTGGCAATTCTCTCAGGCATGTTCTTTGGCAATGGCCAACGCAAATCTGATCTTCGTTGCTCAAATTGAACGATCCGCTTCCCAGTCATAAATTGGATCAAACCCTGTCTGACAATCTCTACTTCAGGTAATTCAGGCACCTACATTTTCCAACATATTGTCACATTAACAAAATAACTTTATTATATATAGCTTTAATTAAATTTCATTACTAAATTTATTAAAATTGCGAAACACAACCCAACTTTAAAAAAAATTTGGAAAAAATAATCTTACCCCAATATTTTAGTAGTGTCGCGGCTTGAAGAAATATATAATCTTTTTAAATAAAATATAATCGAACTTAGATATATGAATTGATAAATTTTTCAAGTGGAGGCTCCCATGACCGCAGAAGAGGTTTCAAAACTTAGTTATGAACAAGCATTGAGCGAGTTAGAAAAAGTCGTGGCAACACTGGAATCTGGGGCGGCACCATTAGATAAATCAATTGAACTCTATACTCTTGGTTCACTTCTAAAAGATCACTGTCAGAAAAAACTCGACTCCGCTGAAGAGAGAATATCAGTATTAACGCAAAAAAGTGATGACACCAAGTTAGAAATTAAACCTTATACAAACAATTAAACAATATGATACACTCAAGTACAGCTTTTTTAAAGTTATTGAAAGAAACAAACAAAGAAACCCGCACGCACTTGAAGACTCTGCTACCGCAAAATAAAAATCAAACAATATCTTTGGCAATGAATTATGCTGTTTTAAATGGCGGAAAAGGTCTTAGATCTTTTCTTGCACTCGAGTCATCGGCTGTCTGTGGGGCATCAAGAAACCAAGCACTGCAGGCTGCAGCGGCTATTGAATGCATTCATTCTTACTCACTAGTCCATGATGACCTGCCTGCAATGGATAATGATGACCTACGAAGAGGAAAACCAACAGTCCACAAAAAGTGGGACGAGGCAACAGCAATTCTGGTTGGTGATGGTCTGCAGTCTCTTGCTTTTGAAATTCTAACTCATGACGCGACCCATCCTGATGCCAAAACAAGACTAGAATTGATTAGAAGTCTAGCATATGCAAGTGGAGTACACGGAATGGTTGGAGGACAAGCCTTGGACATAGAAGCTGAGACTTCAATAAAAAGGCTAAATATTGAAGATACAATCGAATTACAAAATTTAAAAACGGGTGCCTTGATGATTTGGGCTTCAGAAGTTGGTGCTAGACTAACTGGTCAAAAATTAAGTCCATTCACTAAATTTGCTTCATCTGTTGGTCTAGCTTTTCAAATACAAGACGATATTCTTGATGTAATTGGAAATACTGAACAGACTGGAAAAACATTAAGAAAAGACGTCAGGGCAGGTAAGGCAACGTTTGTATCTTTACTCGGTCTTGATGGAGCAAAAAATAAGGCAAACCAATTAATTTCTAGCGCTTGCGATGCACTTGAAGAATTTGGAGCACAAGCCAATCAACTTCGTGCGTTAGCAAAATTTGTAATTAATCGATCCTTTTAGTTTAGTTAATAAATTCTACTACTGGTTCTTTATCTTAAGTTCTAATGCTGTACAAAATGCTCTAACACCTTGCATTAAACCACCAACGGGTCTTCCTGGCTGATCTGTTCCACTCCATGCAAAAATATCAAAATGAACAAAAATTGAAGTTTTTTCAATAAACTTCTTTAAAAATAAAGCTGCTGTTATCGAGCCTGCCATACCAGACTTTGGTGCATTATCAAGATCAGCTACTATAGGCTCAATCAAATATTCATATTCCGAATAAAAAGGTAGTCTCCACACTGGATCAAACACTTCTCCAGAGCAATCCAGTAAAACAGTCGAAAACTCCTCATCATTGCTATAAAATGGGGCGATATCCGGACCCAAAGCTACTCTAGCGGCACCAGTTAGCGTTGCCATACACAAAAGCAAATCTGGCTTATCTTCATCTGCATAATGTAATGCGTCAGCTAAAATTAATCGTCCTTCAGCATCAGTGTTGTTCACCTCAACCGTTAAACCTTTTCTGCTAGACAAGATGTCACCTGGTCTAAAAGACTTAGATGAAATTGAATTCTCTACGATGGGTATCAATACCTTTAAATACACTTTCAATTTCAAATTGATTATACAATCAGCGAGACCCAAAACAGAAGCTGCTCCTCCCATATCTTTTTTCATTACACCCATAGCACCGGTCGGTTTTATGTTTAATCCGCCCGAGTCAAAACAAACTCCTTTTCCAACAAGCGTGACTTTATAATTATCCGGCTCTCCCCAAATTAGCTCAACAAACCTAGGTGCTTCCGCTCCTGCTTGTCCGACTGTATATATCATCGGAAAATTCTTCTTAAGAAGGTCATCGCCAACTATACTATTAAATACGGCTCCATTTTTTTCAGCAAAAGATTTGGCTACACTTTCTAAACTGCTTGGCCCAAGATGTGATGCTGGAGTGTTGACTAAGTTCCTCACAAAAAATTCAGCTTGTGAAAATGCTTTTAATTTTTTTTTGTCTACATTATCTGGTAAGCAAAGTATAACGTCGAAATTATCAACTGTTTTTCGAAATTGCTGAAATTTATAGCACGAAAGACAAAAACCTAAACTCACTTCAAAAGACAAACTTTCATTCAATTCACTTATAATTAAATACTTGCCAGCAGGCAAACGGGCAATTCTATCGCCAATTATAAATCTTTTTTTCCTCGATGGCTTTATTAAAACAAATTTTAAATTTCCTGAGTTATCAGCAACCAATACCGTATTTATTTTTTTTGAAAAATAACCTACTGAAAAAGCAAATTTCATCTCAATTTTACTTAAAAATCTATATAAATAATTTTCATTATCAGATAATAAAATTGGGATTGCGTCAGATTTATCTTCGCTGATTGGTAAAGTCGTACTATAAAAGTGGAATTGCGTATTAACCATTTATCAATTAACTTTTAATTATCTTTTTGCAGGCATCGTCTACCCAAAAGTTCTGCTATTTGGACTGCATTCAATGCAGCGCCCTTTCGCAGATTATCTGAAACACACCAAAAATTTATACCGTTTTCAACAGTACTATCTTGTCTTATTCTACTGACAAACGTGGCGTATTCACCAACACATTCAATTGGAGTTGTGTATCCTCCAGATTCTCTTTTATCCATAACTAAAACACCAGGAGCTTCACGAAGTATAGATCGTACTTCTTCATCATCAACAAAATCCTCAAATTCAACATTAACCGACTCGGCATGACCAACAAACACTGGAACTCTCACGCAAGTAGCAGTTAATTTGATATTTCTATCTAAAATCTTTTTCGTTTCAACAGCCATTTTCCATTCTTCTTTTGTCTGACCATCATCCATAAATTTATCGATCTGGGGTATTACATTAAACGCTATTTGCTTTGGATACTCTTTGGGATCAACATCCTGACCATATACAAAAAGACCTTTCGTCTGATCCCAAAGTTCGTCCATAGCTGCCTTTCCAGACCCAGATACCGATTGATAAGTTGAAACTACAACTCTTTTTATTACTGCTCTATCATGAAGAGGCTTTAAAGCAACTACAAGTTGAGCTGTGGAACAGTTTGGATTCGCAATAATATTTGTTTCTTTATAATCAAAAATAGCATTAGGATTCACCTCGGGAACAATGAGCGGTATCCTAGGATCAGTCCTAAATAGTGAAGAATTATCGATTACAACACAGCCTGATTTAGCTGCTATCTTAGCAAATTTGCTAGTTGCCTCAGACCCAACAGCAAAAAGGGCTATATCCCAACTATCAAATTTAAACGTTTCTAAATCCTGCGTTTTTAGTGTTTTGTCTCCAAAGCTACACTCTGTTCCCAACGATTTCCTACTTGCAAGAACTGCAATATCATCTATCGGGAATAACCGCTCATGCAAAATGTTTAAAATTTCTCTTCCAACATTACCTGTCGCCCCGGCCACTACCACACGGTAACCCATTCAAATCTCCCACGTTTTTAGTTTCAACACATTACAGTTAAAACTTATCTCATTTTCTCAAGATTATTTAAAATAGCATCGCCCATCTCAGAAGTTGATACCTCTTTACACTCTGACACCTGAATTAAATCCTTTGTTCTCAACCCATCAGCTAGTACTTTTTCAACTGCTTTTTCCAAAAAAGTGGCATCACTTCCTTTGTTAAACGAGTACCTCATTGCCATCGCAAAACTTAAGATACAGGCACAAGGGTTGGCTTGCCCCAAGCCAGCTATATCAGGTGCAGAACCATGAACTGGTTCATATAGAGCCCTAGGAAAGCCAGAATCCATTGGGGCGCCCAAGCTAGCAGACGGTAACATTCCTAAACTACCCGTCAACATTGCAGCGCAATCAGACAAAATATCACCAAACAAATTATCAGTTACAATTACATCAAACTGTTTAGGCCACCTAACAAGTTGCATAGCACCCGCATCCGCATACATATGGGTTAGTTCCACATCACGATACTCATTTTTGTGGATAAAATTCATTTCCTCACGCCAGAGCACACCACTCTCCATGACATTTGCCTTTTCCATTGAGCAAACCCGATTATTTCTTTTCTTTGCTAACTCGAATGCGGATCTAGCAACCCTATGAATTTCAGCGGTCGTATACCTAGTGGTGTTTATTCCCACTCTATTTTTGCCACTGCCTTCAATCCCTCTAGGATTTCCAAAATAAATACCAGATGTTAATTCTCGTACTATCATTATATCCAACCCAGAGACAATTTCTTTTTTTAGAGACGAAAAGTCCGCTAATGCGTCAAAACATTGCGCGGGTCGTAAATTTGCATACAAATCCATTTCTTTTCGTAATCTAAGTAATCCACGCTCAGGTTGTTTGTCAAAGTCCAACCTTTCATAAATAGGGCCACCAACAGCCCCTAAAAGTACAGCATCAACAGTCAGCGCTTTTTCCATAGTATTATCAGAAAGAGGCGTTCCATATTTGTCAAAAGCACAACCTCCAACTAAATCTTCTTGAATATTAAATTTAATTTTCCGCCGTTGTTCAAACCAATCTATTACTCTCATTACTTGCGCCATAACCTCTGGTCCGATACCGTCGCCAGGAAGAATCAATAATGAAAAATTATTCATAACTCTCCAATCTAAAACCTAATTACTTGACTATAACCAAGGGAATTTTTCCGCCGCGTTTACTTCAAAAATTTCAATCTTTTTCTCTTTGGCTAACGTGACTGAAATGTCATCCAGCCCCTCAATTAAACAAAGTTTCTTATATTCATCAATCTCAAAAAAAACTTTTGATCCATCTGGTCTTACTATTTCCTGCTCTTCCAGATTTATCGTTAGACGGGCGTTTGAACCATTATCAGCATCTTTTAAAAGTTTATCACGCGCAGTGCTATCAACCACGATAGGTAAAATACCATTCTTAAAACAATTATTGTAAAAAATATCAGCAAAACTGGCGGAGATTACCACTTTAATCCCAAAATCTAGCAATGCCCACGGTGCATGCTCCCTGCTTGAACCACAACCAAAATTATCACCAACTATGAGAATTTCTGAATTTCTATAAGTATTTTTGTTCAGAACAAATTCTGCTATCTCTTTTCCATCCGCATCATACCTCATCTCACTGAATAAATGCACGCCAAGACCGGTTCTTTCAATCGTTTTCAAAAACTGCTTTGGAATTAACATATCAGTATCAATATTTATCAAAGGAATTGGCGCTGCAACAGCGGTAAGAGTTTTAAACTTTTTCAATTCTTTACCTTTCTAAAACTGTCTGACGTCCGTTAGCCTACCGGTGATCGCTGCGGCTGCGGCCATTGCCGGACTCATTAAGTGAGTACGTCCACCTCGTCCCTGTCGACCTTCAAAATTTCGATTTGATGTAGCGGCGCACCTTTCTCCGGGGGACAACTGATCAGGATTCATCGCTAAACACATTGAGCACCCTGCCATTCGCCATTCAAAACCCGCTTCAATCAATTTTTGGGCTATGCCCTCCTCTTCAGCCTGTTTTTTGACGAGACCTGATCCTGGAACTATCATTGCCCTAATACCTTCTTTAACCGAATGACCCTTCATTATATCCGCCACTTGTCGCAAATCCTCAATTCGACCATTAGTGCAAGACCCAATAAAAACTGTGTCGATAGCTACATCCTGTAAATTTTCTCCTGGTTTTAGCCCCATATAATCCAATGACCTTCTTACAGCATCCAATTTTCCGCCTTCAAATTCTTCTAATTGGGGAATGCTCGCTGTAATGGGTAAAACATCCTCGGGACTAGTACCCCAAGTAACAACGGGTTCTATATCTGATCCACTTATTAGCACAGTCTCGTCGAAAAAAGATCCTTCGTCACTTTTTAATGTTTTCCAATAATTCAATGCAAGTGTCCAATTTTTTCCCTCCGGAGCCTGCGGACGGCCAGACACATATTCAAAAGTTTTTGTATCTGGTGCTATTAAACCTGCTCTAGCTCCACCCTCAATAGCCATATTACAAACAGTCATTCTTCCTTCCATTGATAAGTTTTCTATAACGTCTCCACAGTATTCTATTACATGTCCCGTTCCACCAGCAGTACCAGTTTTCCCAATCACAGAAAGTGTCACATCTTTTGCTGTCACACCTAGCCCTAAAGTTCCTGATATTTCAACCTTCATATTTTTAGATTTTTTTTGAATTAATGTTTGTGTCGCAAGAACATGTTCAACTTCAGAAGTTCCTATACCATGCGCAAGTGCTCCAAATGCACCATGTGTGGCAGTATGACTATCGCCACAAACGACAGTCATGCCGGGTAGAGTCCAGCCTTGCTCTGGTCCAACTATATGAACAATACCCTGTCTTTCATCATCAACAGGATAGTAGTTAATTCCAAAATCTTTAGCATTTTTATCAAGTGCCTCAACTTGTATCCTACTTTCCTCATTATCGATCTTTTTTGCTCGATCAGCTGTTGTAGGAACATTATGATCAGGTACCGCAATAGTTTTATGGGGTGCTCTTAACTTTCTACCTTCCACCCTCAACCCCTCAAAAGCCTGAGGACTAGTCACTTCATGTACTAAGTGTCTATCTACATAAATCAAGCATGTCCCGTCACTCTGCTGACTAACAACATGATCATCCCAAATTTTATCGTACAAGGTTCTTTTTTTCTTCATATCGGTTCTCTCAGGTACAATTCAAAGACTTTTCACATCAATCCAACATTACAGATTCTTAAACACTTATTTAATAATTATGTATCTAAAACAAAATAACTTATCTCGCAAGATACTCGTAAAATTAAAACTATGTTTATATTAATTTTTTTCCAAAGTTCCAAAATCCCTCAGTAGGCATTATATAACCAGTAACTTTGCCATTCCAGTTTCTTATCTCACAAAATAATCTTTTTTTTACAGAAGGATGATCTTTACTTAAAACTCCTAATCT
>MDTB01090723.1_pt1 | contig 10840 bp, 10 predicted proteins | sample 811161 | NCBI WGS metagenome assembly MDTB01 (sample SAMN05326650, study PRJNA326480) | marine metagenome | isolation source: seawater | place: Mediterranean Sea | collected 2009 | reverse complement strand
TAAAGTTTTCATAAGACCAACTACTGTTGCTGAGCCTGCCATATCATATGTCATATCTTCCATAAATTTTGCTGGCTTAAGTGAAATTCCTCCAGTATCAAAGCAAACTCCTTTTCCAACAAAGGCTAGAGGTTTTGATTTATTTTTATTTCCATTCCATTCTATTGACACCATATAAGAACCTCTAATACTCCCCTGTCCTACACCAAGTAAAGCATTAAATCCTAATTTTTTTAATCTTTTTTGATCAAAGACTGTGACTTTTAATCCAAGCTTCCTTAATTTAGTAATTCTCTTTGCATATTCATCTGGGTGTAAAATATTTCCTGGTTCTGAAACTAAATCTCTAGTTAAAAATACTCCTTCCAAAAGTGCATTTAATTTATTTCTTAATAAATTTGTCTTCTTTGAACCATTCCCTATAACGCTTAATTTTAAGTTTCGATCTTGTTTTTTTTTATTAGTCTTGTAAATACTAAAATCGTACGATTTCAACTGTGCGCCATGTAGTATCTTCTCTAACTGAATATTTGTTAGAGAATTATTCTCAACGCTCAAAAATGAATTTTCAATCTTATTAGTTTTCAAAAATTCAAATAATTTGGAACCTATTTTTTCATAATCTAAGGAGAGTTTAAACTTGTTACAGTTTACAAATATATATGATTTATTATTATAATCTTTCTTAAGAAAATTCTGTTCTAAGAATAATCTGTTTGAAAATAATGATTTGCTTAATGGTTGAAAATATTTACTTTTAATACTTTTTTGAGTTAAAAAGATAAGTTCATAATCTTTAGCCTCTTTAGGTGTTTTATTTACAAAATTTAAATTTAGCTTCATTTTTTTGAAATTTTTTTTAGATAATGTTGTATATTTATTAAAACATAAATATCAATGAATAAATTAATATTTCGAAAATTTTCCTTAGATATAGTTAATTTCTTTTTTGTCGCCTCTTTCAGTGTTACTTTTATAATATGGATAATTCAGGCTGTAAATTTGTTAGATTTAGTATCAGACGATGGTCATAGTTTAAAAGTATATTTTTACTATGTTTCACTTATTTTACCAAAAATATTTAGTAAAACTATTATTTTTGTATTTTTTATTTCAATTTTTTATGTAATTAACAAGTACAATAATTCAAATGAATTAATAGTGTTCTGGAATAATGGAATACAAAAAATTAAATTTATTAACTTTATTTTCCAACTTTCAATGATATTTCTAATTTTACAGTTAGTATTAAATTTATTTGTGGTTCCTAAATCACAAAATTTAGGTAGAGTTTATATAAAAGAGTCAAATATAGATTTTTTACCAAAATTAATTTCTGAAAAAAAATTTATAAATGTCGTAAAAAATCTTACAATTTTTATAGAAGACTACAACAAAGACGGCATACTTAAAAAAATATATATCAATGAAAAAATCAATGAAAATGAATCAAAGATTATAGTAGCAGAAAATGGAAGGGTTATAAAAAAAAATAAAAAATATATATTAAGACTTTTTAATGGAGGAATAACAAATATAAATACAGATAATACTTTTACTCTAAATTTTTCAGAAACAGATTATGACTTGTCATATTTCTCAACCAAAACGGTTACTAGATCAAAAATTCAAGAATTAGACTCCCTTATATTATTTTCATGCATTAAAGATTATTCTATTAATAAAAATTTAAATAAAAAAGATATCATAACAAAACCAGAAAATAAAACATGTCATTTAAGAACTGTTCAATCGATTAGTGAGGAATTATTTAAAAGACTAATTCTACCATTTTATACTCTAATTATTTCGCTGGTAGGAGCAAGTTTAATAATTGAACCAAAATCAAAATACTTCTTAAAATTTCACAAACTTAATATATTTCTATTAGGAATTTTAATAATAATTTTATCGCAATTAAGTTTAAAATTCCTTTTAAACTCCATTAACACAACTTATTTGATATTATTTTTACCAATAATTCTGGTATTAATTTATTACTTTTATCTTTTGATTATAACAAAATTCAGATTAAACTTTTTATGATATTAAGACAATACGAAAATTACTTAACAAAACTGTTTTTAAAAAACTTATTAATTATAATTGTAGTTTTTGTTTTTTTAAGTTTTTTTTTAAATATATTCGAGGAAATCAAATATTTTGAAAATAAGAATAATAAACTTTATTATCCAATTATTTTAACAATTTTAAATATTCCCTCTATTGTTTTTGAAATTCTCCCATTTATATTCTTATTAGGAGTTATGTTTTTTTTTATAAATCTTTATGAAAGAGAAGAAATAGAAATGCTTAGAAGTAATGGGATTAACAATATCAAAATAACATTAATAATATCAATTGTATCACTAATAACAGGTATAATTTTAATAGTAATATACTATTCTTTTTCAGCAAACCTAAAAAGCTTATATCTAAATATTAAGTATAAAAACTCAGATAAAGGTGATCATTTAGCTGTGGTAAATGAAGATGGTTTGTGGATCAAAGAAACCAATAAGGATAACAATAGAATTTATATAGTTAATGCAAAAAAATATAAAATTGATAATTTGGAGAATTTAAAAATTGTTGAGTTAGACAATAATTACCAATTAGTTAAAACTATAGTTGCGTCTAAGGCAAATATTAATAATAAAAAATGGTTTTTAGAGGATGTAAAAATTTATTCTAATATAAAGAAAACAGAGAATTTAAATACTTATGAATATTCTTCATCTTTCAATAGTTCAATAATTTCAAATTTATACTCCAATCTAAATTCGTTAAATATTTTACAACTAATTGAATTAAAGGAAAATTATAAATCAATTGGATATTCAGCTACAGAGGTAAAATTGCACCTAAATAAAATATATAGTACACCTTTTTATCTGACATTGACTACCATAATAGGAGCTTTATTAATGTTTAAATTAAACTTTATAAAATCAAAATTTTTCTTAATAGTAATAGGAGTAATTGTTTCTGTAATTTTTTATTATGTTAATTATTTTTCAATTTTGTTTGGGAAAAATGAAACTTTGCCGGTTGAAGCCTCTGTATGGTTACCACAAATATTAATTTTTCTTATATGTGCGCTAGGCCTAACTAAAATAAATGAAAATTAAATTATTTTTAAATTATATATTCTTTATTTTAATAGTCTCAGCTTCACATTTGAGATCTGAAGTAGTTTTATTCGATTCAAAAAATATAAAAGTAGAAAACAACGGAAATATGATTTTTGCAACAAGTGGATCAGCAAAAATTCCGTCAGATCAAGTTGTAATTAAAGGAGAAAAATTTATCTATGACAAAAAAAATTCTCTATTAACTGTTTTGGATGACGTAAAATATTTTGATGAAGAAAATAAGATTTATATTGAAAGTGAAAAAATTATATACAATAAATCTGAAAATACTGTTTTTTCTAAAAGTGAAACATTTATAAAAACTTCAGATGTTTATGAGATAAATTCTTCAGACGTATTATATAATAGAAATAAAAAAATAATTTCCACCAATATGCTCACAAAAGTTAAGGATGGAAAAGTAAATAAATTTATATTCAATAATGGATTATTGTTTGAAACCATTAATAAAATTATATCATCAAAAAAAGTTATAGTTACTGATAAAAATTTAAATAATTATATATTTGAAAATTCAAAAATAAATCTTAAGATAAATGAAATAGTCGGTAAGGAAATTTTAATTGATTTTCTTGATGATTTTTTTGGAAATGAAAATAATGATCCAATTCTAAAAGGTAAAGCAGTAAAATCTAGTAAAAATAATACAAAAATTTACAAAACTGTATTTAGCACTTGTAATAAAACAAATAAATCCTGTAGAGGGTGGGAAATACAAAGCGAATTGTTTACTCACGATAAAGTGAAGAAAATATTTGAATATGAAAAATCGTGGTTGAAAGTTTTTGATCAAAAAGTGTTTTACATGCCATATTTCAATCACCCTGACCCATCAGTGAAAAGAAAATCAGGTTTTTTAACACCTTTTTACAAAGGTTCAGATAATTTAGGTTCGTCCATTAGTATTCCATATTTCTATGCTATATCCGAGTCTAGAGATATGACTTTTAAACCACGATTATATCTAAATAATGAATATATTTTCCATTCAGAATTTAGAGAAGCTTACAAAAATTCAGATTTAATTACTGACTTTAGTTTCAATCAAGATAAGAATAATTCAAATACCCATTTTTTTGCTGATTTAAGCGGTGAATTACAAGATCAAACTGAATATGAAATTAATATTCAAAATGTTAGCAATGATAACTATTTAAAAATACATGACATTAAAGATTACACAAAAATAATTAAAAGTGATAGTACACTTAAATCATATGTTTCTTTTGACAAAGATATTAATCCAAAAACTAATTTAAGAAGCTCTACAATAATCTATGAGGATTTGTCTAAAAGAGATAGCGACAGATATCAATTTATATTTCCAGATTTTAATTTTACTAAGGAAATAGATATTGATGAAAGTTATAATGGTCAATTTAATTTTCTATCTTCAGGTTTTCAAAAAATTTATGATACCAATAAATATGAAACACTAATAAATAATGATTTTAATTTTAATTCATATGATTTTATTAATTCAAAAGGACTTGTAACTGATTATAGTTTTTTATTAAAAAATTATAATACTTATTCTGAAAATTCTTCAATATATGAAAGTAAAAACGATCATGAAATCTTTGGAACTTTTTTGGTTAAAACCGAGCTACCATTTAAAAAAAAATTGGAGAATTCAAATAACTTTTTAAAACCAGTTGTTCAAGCAAGATTCAGTCCTACAAATGGGAAAGATATATCATCAAATAACTCATTAATTTTGTATGATAACATTTTCTCTCCGAATCGTATTGGAAGATCGGATATGGTTGAGAAAGGTAAATCATTATCATTTGGATTAGAATTTGAAAAACAAAATTTAGAAAATGAAAAAATTTTAGGAGTTAATTTGGGCAATGTAATTAAAGATAAAAAAAATAATGACTTGCCAACTAAATCAAAGCTAGACCAAACTAGGTCAGACGTAGTGGGTAATATTTATTATAAGTTTGATGAAAAAATTGAATTTAACTATAATTTTTCTTACGATCGAGATTTAAAATATTCAAATTATGATGCAATTACTGCTACATTAGGTCTTAACCAGTTAGTGTCAACTTTTGACTATATTACAGAAAACCATGAGTTGGGAAATACTGAAACTATTAAAAATGACACAAAATTCAAAATCTCTGACGAGCACTCTATTAGTTTTAACACAACTAAAGATTTAAAAGACGATTTTACTCAGTTTTACAAATTAACTTATGAATATGAAACAGACTGCCTGTCAGCGAACTTCCAATATGAAAAAAAATTTTATAGGGATGGAAGTTTGATGCCTGATGAAAGTTTATATTTTTTAATTAGATTTATCCCTTTTGCTGAATTACGAGGATCTGCCAATACAATATTTGATGAATGATGAAAAATTTAAAAATTATTTTTTTTTTTGCTTTTTTACTTATTTTTAGTAATCACTCTCAAGGAAGTTTAATAGAAATAAAAGTTCAAATAGAAAATGAAATAATAACTAATAAAGATATTGAAAGTGAAAGTAAATATTTACTTTTTTTAAACCCAAAATTAAAAGAATTAGATACATCAAAAGTAAACGAAATTGCAAAAAACACTTTAATAACTGAAATTATAAAAAAAAAGGAGTTAGAAAAATATTTTGATTTCACAGAGGAAAATAATCTAATAGATGTTTTAGAGGAAAGTTTAATAATAAGAAAAAATATAAAAGACAAAAATGAATTTAAAAAAATTCTAGAAGATAAAAAAATTAATTATAGTCTAATAAGAAGAAAATTAAAAATTGAAACGTTTTGGAATCAATTAGTTTTCAAAAAATATTCAAAAAATATTTTAATTGATGAGGAAGAGCTTAAACAAAATATTATAAGTCAATTTAACAATAAAGAACAAAAGTTTAATTATAATTTGTCAGAAATTATATTTTCTGAAAGTGTTAATGATGGTTTAGAAAATAAACTTCTTAAAATAATTAAAAGTATCAATGAGATTGGGTTTGAAAATACTGCTAATATATATAGCATTTCTAATACATCAAGTGACGGAGGTTTAATTGGATGGATAAATGAATTACAAATTTCTAATCAAATAAATAAAAATATTAAAAATTTAAAAATTAATCAAGTAAGCAAACCAATAAAGATATCTAATGGATATATACTTATAAAGGTAAATGACAAAAAGAAATTAGAGCAAAAAATGAATTTAGAAAAAGAATTAAAAAAATTAATAAATAAAGAGAAAAATAGACAGTTGAATACTTTTTCAACTATATTTTTTAAAAGACTAAAGAAAAATATAGATATTAATGAATACTAAAATTGTTTTAATAGTTCTAGGTGAGCCCAATTCAACCTTTTCTGAAATATTGTGTAAATATTTCATTTCAAAAAGCTTTAAAAAAATGAAGCGAAAACTAATAATTATTGGAAGTTTTGATCTATTTAAAAAACAAATGAAACTTTTAAAATATAATTTTAAATTAAATAAGATATCAAATGTAAACCAGTCAATTAAAAAATCGATAAATATAATTAATATTGATTATAAATTTAAAAGAGCTTTTTCAAAAATCTCATCTAAATCAAATAAATATATTGAAAATTGTTTCAGTTTGAGTCTAAAACTGATTAAAGAAGGTAAAGCGCACGAATTAATAAATGGGCCAATATCAAAAAAACATTTTTTAAAAAAAAAATTTCCAGGAATAACTGAGTATGTGGCTAGTAAAACAAGCTCTAGCATGCCTGTAATGCTAATATATAATAAGTCTCTTGCCGTTAGTCCATTAACAACTCATATTCCAATCAAAAATGTATCAAAGTTTATAAAAAAAAATAAAATTATTAATAATGTAACCAAAATAAATAATTTTTATAAATCAAAATTAAAAAAAAATCCAAATATTGCTATTATGGGACTTAATCCTCATTGTGAAACTATTAATAATATAAGTGAAGAAAAAAAAGAAATTATCCCAGCTATTAAATATTTAATTAATAAAAAAATTAAAGTTAGAGGACCTATTGCTGCAGATACTTTTTTTTTAAAAAAGAACTTAAAAAAATTTGATGTTGTAGTTGGAATGTACCATGACCAAGTTCTTACACCTTCAAAAACATTATTTAAGTTTGAGGCCATTAACATAACTATTGGGTTGCCTTTTATAAAAATTACTCCTGACCATGGTCCAAATATCGATATGATCGGTAAAAATAAATCTGATCCGTCTTCAATTTTTTATGCTTTTGATTTTTTAAATAAAATTTGATGAAATTTTCAACAAAAAGCAGTTTGGGACAGAATTTTCTAAACGATCAAGAAATAATTAAAAAAATAGCTGAAATAGGAAATATAGATAATAAAGATATAGTTATAGAAGTTGGTCCTGGTACAGGAAATTTGACTGAAAAAATTTTAGAAAAAAGACCAAAAAATTTTATTTTAATAGAAAAAGATAATAGATTAATTGATCATTTAATCAAAAGATTTGGTAATAAAATTAAAATATTTAACGAAGATATGTTGAAATTTTCCTACAAAGATTATCATAAAAAAAAAATAATTATATTCGGCAATCTACCATACAATATTTCAACGCAAATATTAGCAAAATGGATAAAAATAAATGATCTTGATAAATTCTGTAAAAGATTTGTTTTAATGTTTCAAAAAGAGGTTGCGGATAGAATTATTGCTAAAAATAATACAAAAAATTATGGAAGATTATCTATTATATCAAATTGGAAAATGGATGTAGAAAAAATAATTGATATAGAACCTAATAGTTTTAAACCTGCTCCAAAAGTGAAAAGTACACTTTTAGTTTTTACCCCAAAAAAAAAATTTTTTGAACTTAAAGATGCAAAGAACTTGGAACACATTACAAATATTTTTTTTAGTCAAAGACGAAAAATGATTAAAAAACCTCTCAAATTCTTATTTAAAAATTTTCAAGAAATAGCAAGAACATTGAGTTTGGATTTAAATTTAAGACCACAAAATCTTGACAATATTAAATACTATGAAATTTGTAAACTTTATGAGTCTCTAACTGATTAAATTCTTTATATGATTTTCTATGAGTTTATAGTTGTAACTTAATTTTTTTTTACTTTGTTTTTGATTTTTAATAAAATCTAATATTTGATTGTAACATATTTCAATTTTATCATTTATTGCTGTAAAATCATAATCTTTCCAATGTAGAACATCTTTCTTAAATTGTTTCATTCTTATGCTTGCAATTTTTTTGTCTTTCTGGTCTCTCTTTAATAATCTATTGAAGAGTTCTTTTTTTGAAGGAGGCAAGATAAATATTGTTATTATTCTATATTTTAATTTTTTACTTTTTATTTGTTTTGTACCTTGCCAATCTATATCAAAAATAACATTTTCTCCTTTTTCTAAATTTCTGATTACAGTTTCCTTAAGAGAACCATAGTAATTTTTAAAAACTTCAGCATGTTCTAAAAACTTTCTTTTTTTAATTAGGTTTTTGAACTCTTTTTTTTTTACGAAAAAGTAATCTTTACCATTTTTTTCGTTAATTCTTGGATTTCTTGTAGTATGTGATATTGAATTTTTAAAATTGTTCCTGCTTGATAATTTCTTGACTAATGTTGTTTTGCCTGCACCAGAGGGAGAAGATAATATCACTATCATCCCAACTTTTTTTTCGGCCATTTAAGTTAAAAAATTAGTTAGCTTTATTCTCAATAAATTTTATTGCGTCCCCAACAGTTAAAATTTTTTCCGCATCGCTGTCAGATATTTCAGATCCAAACTCTTCCTCAAAAGCCATAACTAACTCAACTGTATCTAAACTATCTGCCCCTAGATCATCAATAAAGCTTGAATCATCATTTACTTTAGCTTCATCAATACCAAGATGATCTGCAACTATTTTTTTAACTTTGCTAGAAATTTCGTCTGACATTTTGTTCCTTTTAGTTATTTCGTTAATAGATATTTTATTTATTTTGTCAACTAAAATACATGCCTCCATTAACATGTATTGTTTCTCCTGTTATATAGTCAGACAGATTTGAACTTAAAAACACAATTGAATTAGCAACATCTTCTGGATTACCAAATTTGTTAAGAGATATCCTCGATTTCATTAAATCTGTGTGTTCTTCACTAATTTTTGCAGTCATATCTGAAATTATAAATCCTGGAGATACAGAGTTTATAGTAATATTTTTTTTACCATATTCTATAGCTAAACTTTTTGACATTGCTATTATGGCCGCTTTTGACGCTGCATAATTTGCTTGACCAATATTACCAGTATGTCCCACAACAGATGTAACATTTATTATTTTTCCTTTTTTTGATTTCATCATTTTTTTAATTACATGTTTGCTTATCAGGAAGGTTGAAGTTAAATTTATATCAATTACTTTTTTCCATTCTTCTTCTTTCATTCTAATAGACAAGTTATCCTGAGTAATGCCTGCATTGTTTATTAAAACATCTATTTTGTTCGATAAGATACTGCTACAATTTTCAACAAATTGATCTATATTTTTATGATCAGAGATATCAAACTTTAATACTTTTAAATTTTTGTATTTGTCTTTAATATTTTTTAATTTTTGATCATTCGTACCAGTTGCCAAAACATTTGAACCTGCTGAAATTAATTTATCAAGAATAGATTTGCCAATTACTCCAGTAGCACCTGTTAATATTATATTTGAATTATTTAAATTTATCATTAAATTTTAAGATTATTAAGATCATCAATATTATTTACTTGAATTAATTCAACATTTCTATCAATTCTTTTTACAAGTCCCGATAATACTTTGCCAGGACCTATTTCAATAAATTTTTTATTACCTGATTCTATCATATTTGTAATACTTTCTCTCCAACGCACTGGTTTTTCAATCTGCTCTATTAAAAGACTTCTTATATTTTCAGGATCATTTGTTGGTTCTGCAGTTACATTAGAAACAATCATAATATTTGGTGTTAAAAATTTAGTTCGATTGAGCTCTTTTGCCATAATTTTTGTTGCTGGATTCATTAAAGGACAATGGAAGGGTGCAGAGACTGTCAACTTAAGATTTTTAATATTTAATCTTTTTAATTCAATTATAAATTGATCAATATCTTTATTTTTTCCACTTATAACCACTTGACCGTTAGAATTATCATTTGCTATAAAACAATTAAATTTTTTTCTGTTAGCTTCTATTATTTCATTAATTTTATTTATTTCTTCTCCTAAAACTGCGAGCATGCCCCCCTCATTTTTAGGAACAGCATTCTGCATAGCATTTCCCCTTGCTTTTAATAGCTTAATCGTTTCTCCAAATCCTAAAGTACCAGCGCATGCTAAAGCAGAATATTCTCCAAGAGAATGACCAGCAAAAAAATTACAGAGCCTAGTATCAATTTTTGTTTCTTTTTTTATTATATTAAAAATTGCATAGCTTACTAAAAAAATTGCAGGTTGAGTATTTTGTGTTTCATTAAGTAATTCCTTAGGACCTTCGAAGATTAATTTGCTTAAAGAATAATTAAGAGCATCATCTGCTTCTTTAAACAGATCTTTAACATAATTAAAATTATTGTAAAATTCTTTACCCATTCCGACTGATTGTGAACCTTGACCGGGAAATAAAACAGAAAACATAGAAAATATAAGTAAAAACCTTATTTTTTATATTGTAATTAAAAAATTATAATAGTATATC
>MDTB01081985.1_pt1 | contig 10840 bp, 7 predicted proteins | sample 811161 | NCBI WGS metagenome assembly MDTB01 (sample SAMN05326650, study PRJNA326480) | marine metagenome | isolation source: seawater | place: Mediterranean Sea | collected 2009 | reverse complement strand
TCATCGAATCTTTTGGCATTTGGCCCAATTCGTGCCGATAGCGCACCGGTGATTCAATGGCAATATCGAAAGCAGGTTCCCCATAAATCGTCACCATTGCTGGTCAACGATCGAATCTATTTCATTTCTGATCGCGGTGGGGTGTTAACGTGCTTGAATGCCAAGTCCGGGGAAGCAGTGTGGCGCAAGCGGCTTTCCGGAGGATATTCAGCTTCACCAATCTTGATAAAAGATCGCATTCTTTTTTTCTCCGATGAAGGCAAGGCAACCGTATTCAAAGAGGGGCCAAAATTTGAGCTTATTAGTGAGAACCAATTAGAAGGACGCATTCAAGCGTCTCCCGCCGTAGCCGGTGATGAGCTCTATATTCGCACGGAAACAGATCTGTATAAAATTGCGGATTAGCGGTGGTTTTTAGGGTAATAATTTAACTGTGTTTCCCTGGAGATCTGAAATATAATAGAGCATAAGTTGGAGCAAAGAATATCGGTTTCAGGCGTTTCGAAACAAGGTGTTTTCTAGGGGCCGTGTCCTATGCTATTTGCTTATCTCGACGCATCTGATTGGCTGATGTACGTCTGCCTGGGCGGTATTGTTTTCTGTTGGTGCATTGAAATTGTTGCAGCCTTCAGAAATAACGCCCCCCGCCTGGGAATCTTTTCTCTCGTTTTTTCTCCGATCGCAGGACTGATGATCGGCTGTGTTCACGCAAGGCAATGGAAGATCGTTCAGATAATGATTGTCTTTATCGGATCCATAATTGGCTTATTCGCGGCCCTGCTCTATCGAATGTATTCCGCGGCCGAGAATCTCAGCTAGAGTGCGGCTGCCTCGGATGGCAGCAATGTTGTTGTGTGACTTAAGCGTTATCGCCTGCTAATCGCGCATCGATATAGTCCGAATGCGTCTCGAGATAGCATGTACGGATGAGATCTGCGGTTTTTTGATCGCTTAGAAAACCATCGCTGAATCCGGGGTTATCTTGGTCGATGGTCATTCGTGCACTGGACTTCAGGTGGTTAATCAAGTCCTGGGGATCCTCGTCTCCGACCGAAAACCGGATAGTGGTTTGTGTCAGGCCGGCATCACGAATTGCCTTATCATCCAGTTCCGAGTGCGTTGTAAGAGAGGGGCAACTCACGATCGTATTTGATTGCCCGAGGCTAATCATGTGACTAAATGCGGGTGAGAGGGAGTCGAAAAAACGCTGAAACGAACGGCGGGGAATTTCTCCTAAATCGATCGTGAAAAGAGGTGCCGGTAATCCAAGAAATAAAAGTTCTCCTGCAAGCGAATGATTTTTGTTTTGACTCAGTGCACTGGAATGAACAGTCACCGAAGGGTGAGAGTCTAGGAAATGCGAAAGAATCTTTGCGTTAATGCATTTGCGTAGCATGCGTACGTCGAGTGTGCGTATGCCTTGAATCACTTCAAATGCGGCATCAGCGCTGAGGAACGCTCCCTTGACGTAATAAACATTCCAGAACATCGTTTGATCCCAGCGGGAATGCTTGTCGACATGCCCTTTTGGAAGAAACATATCTTCGTTCTTGCCGATCACGCACCCGGCAATGACGCTCCCCGAGCCCGATAAATCTTTGGTGTAGCTATGGACTAGAAAATCAGGTCGTTCATCCACATCGGGCAATGCGAGCGGTCGTCGTAAGAAAGGGGTTGCGACGGTTCCGTCAAGCATGACACGAATGCCCCGCTGATGAGCAGATTTACATATCGCCGGCACATCGAGTACATAACCGTGTGGATTGCAGGGCGATTCAAGGTAGAGGTAAATTTTTCTGCCGTTTGCTAAGCGGTCCTGGTATTTGTCGATTGTCGCCTCGTAGCATTGTTCGAATTCAGCGACGGAAAAACCGTCGAACGTTTCTACGGCCACCGAAAGGTTAGAAGGTTTCGCAAACCAATCATGGATCAATTGGTGGGCACCACCATAAATATTTCGACTTGTGATCAAGATGTCGTCGCGGCCTAGAAGATGGGATAATGTTGCATCGATTGCAGCCATCCCACTGCTATAGTTCCACGCTAAATAATCGGAGGCGTATTCACCCGCCTCAAGATCGACAATATAGTTGGCCAGAGAAATACTTGTAGGATTAAGAAGGCGGGAATAGATTTCCAGCATTGGCTCCCTACCCGCGAAGGCATCCTCAATCCATTCGGCACAAGCGTAGATGTAGGTAGCGGTACGGGTAATGACAGGAGTTGCGGAAAAGAGAGCGGTGACGTTGTCGATAATCGGGTACGGGCCCTTCGCGGTTTGTGTTGCCGGACTAAGGGGAAGGGACTGATAGCTGCGCCTGAAGGGAGTCTGGACCGTATCGAGTATTTTTGCCAGTTGGAATGAAAGAAATTTGAGTGCGTTAAAGCGGGCAACTCGGTCGGTTGTTTCAAGAGAAGTCATCTCCGAGATGGTCGTCTCCCAGAGTAAATCGACTTGAGCCTGGCTTTCATAGAGATGGGTGGCAATGGCTCCCAGATGATGTCCGAATGGTGTATTCGGGTCAATCGAAAAATGGGCTAGTTGTTCATCAACGAGACCATGAATGTCGGTTGCTTGCGTCGAATTACGTCGGGGAGATAGCAGACGCTGGCTATTTTTAATAGAAGTGTCTTTCATGAGAGCGTGACTTTATCCTGGAGAAAAGCTTCTTGCTGATCTGCCAATAAATGAATTTGCGACTTCGATAAACGGGTTTCGCTATCGAATCTGGCATGATGGTCAGAATTGGTGAGGGAGATGAAATCGGCACCGAACAGGGATGCTCCACGTAGATCGGCTCCACATAGATCCGCGCCAATCAAGTTCGCGCCCTCCAGGTCGGCTCCCTCAAAATTTGCTCCTTTCAAGTTGGCGTCTTTAAAATGTGCATTGGCTAGATTGGCACCCTCAAAGTTGGCCTGCGAGAGGATAGATTTGGTGAAATTAGCATTTCTCAGCAGTGCGCTTACCGCAACCAATCCCGATAGATCCCTCCCGGAGCAATCGATGCCCATGAGGTCTTGATTGGAGAAGTCGCGTGACATGATTAATTGATTGGCCTGCTGTTTGGTCACCCCGCTTGCAAGATATCGCTCCTCGCGCCATGGATCGGCTCGATTATGATATCCGGCGTCTTTTTCCCAATATCCCAATTGGTCCTCTTCCAAAAGCTCGATTGCTTCGAGCCATTTTACGCTTTTATAAAAATATCGATCGGGAACTATGACCCGAACCGGACCGCCATAGGTTGGTTCGAGCGGTTTTCCTTCGGCATAAAGCGCGATCAGGGCGGTTCTCGCGATGTCGATGGGAACACTACTGGAGTGGTTTCTCGAACTCCGGGCGACGAATGATACATAGCGCGCACGAGAGTTAATGTGGGCTGATTCTAAGAATCGTGAAAGTGGAATGCCTCGAAATGAAACGCCGAGTCTCGTCCAGCGCGTGACACAGTGAATATCAACGGATTGTTCTTCCAATGGATTGGCGAGCAATTCGTCAAGCGCCATCGAACGAGGATTTTTAAAGAGTCCACGTAGGTGGAGGGTCCACGTATCAAATGGGCCAGGTGGTAATTTTTCACCGACTGGCGGCCACCGTCCGGGACGTAACAACTGCTGACCCGGGGGGAGTTTGCCGCGTGTGTCATCGTGCATGATGATTGTTGTATCTCAAATGCACGAAAGTTAGAAGCGGAACCGGCCCTATTTGCAACAGGATATTCTGTTTTTAACCAACGCGTGGTATTTCGTACCCAGCACGCGGGGTCCTCGATGCAAGTGAATTTGCCAAGTCGTCACCCTTTATCTGTTCCGTCTTCGGGTCCCATTGAATCTTTCGACCCGTCCTTGCGGCAATGGTGCATAAATGACACGTATTCATTGCCTGTAAATGGCTGTAGACATCAGAAACAGGGAGACCGCCATCGCGAATTGTTCGGAAAAAGTTTTGTTTGTGGCTTTCGAAGGGTTTTCCCTTATAGAGCCTCGCGAGGTCATCCTGGCCATAATGCCCTGCATCCCAATCCTCATCGATTGGTTTGCCTGTAATGCGACCTCGATTAACGAACATGCGCCCCTTCGTACCTTCAAAGAGCACTCCATTAGGCGGTGCGCTGGTGACAATCATCTCTGTGCCATTTGCAAAGCGGCAGGGGATCGCGAATTCATGAGACGCATTATAAGAATCATCCTCCGTAGCATAACCATTTTTGTATGGTACCGGATGGCTTACCGCTGTGCCGTCAATTTCGACCGGGCCCATTCCCTCAGTGTCCTGCCCCAATGCCCAAGTGGCGATATCGACGTGATGTGCTCCCCAGTCGGTAAATTTTCCGCCTGAATATTCATACCACCACCGGAATTGATAGTGGCAACGCTTCTCACGGAAATCAACCATGGGTGCCTGCCCGAGCCACATTTCCCAATCCAGTTCCTTCGGCACTTCAGCGACCGGGAATGGACCGCCAGTCGGCGCACCATCAATACCTACGGTCACCTTTTTAATATCACCCAATAGCCCTTTTTGAACCATGTTGACCGCGCGAAGGAACAGTCGACGACTGCTTCGTTGCTGAGTACCGACAAAGAATGTTTGATCGGGATATTGCTGACAGGCATCACGAATAAGCTTGTTTTCTTCGAGGGTCAACGTAAGGGGTTTCTGGCAGAATACGTGTTTGCCCGCTTGTAAGGCCTCAATGGCAATCTTCGTATGCCAATGATCCGGGGTCACGATACTCACAACATCGATATCGTCCCGATCGAGGACATCGCGGTAATCTTTGTAGGTGTCTGCTTTGCCCTTCCCGATTTTGTCATGATGTTTCGCTCGATCTGCGTGACGGGTGTCAACGTCACAGACCGCTACGACATCGCCAAACTGCGCGTGCCCCATGGCGTCTCCGGTCCCCATGCTTCCGGTTCCAATGCAGCCAATCTGCGGGCGATCATTAGCAGATTCGTTCGCAAATGAACGTTGGCTCCAGGAGAAATAAGGCACACTGACTGCCGCGGCTGTTGTAGTTTGAAGAAATCGTCGTCGTGTAGAATGACTCATAGGGTGGGTACCTCAAAGCTTGGCAGACATCAGTGGATAAAAAAGAAATTAATCAGGTTAGATCTCTTGCTACAAGATAACCTAACAACGCGTTTACGGGCAAGTTTAGATGTTTTTATTTGTTTTTTGGCTCTTTTTCTGCTTCCCAATCGTCGGTTCGGAAGGGCGATGCAGGTAAACCATCGCGGTTGTATAAATTGGCCCCCTCTGGATTCATCGAGTATGCATATCGTACGGCAACCGGTTCTTTCACTGCGGGGGACGAAACCATCACCGTCTCGCCATCAATTTTTGCATCCGCCCAGTGCCATTTTTTATCGGCCCCAGCAATCGAAAAATGCGCTAAAGATTCATCGGGTGTTTCTTTGGTCGGATCAAGGCCCGTTTTTTTTGCGACCATCAGGCCTTTCCCGACGTGATCAAAAGATATCCGCATGGATGGTCCATCACGGACGGCAGTTTTAATGAGGGGACCTGAGGGAACGGTATCCAGGTCGTGCACATCGCGCAACCCCCACTGTGCGAGCCGTATTCCGACATCTTGTTTGTTTCGGGGGTGGATATCACCTGCTTCACCGATATCTGTGATTACCGCCATTCCAGTGTAAGGAATATCGAGTGTCTTTCGTTGAGCATCGCGAATCGCTGCCCAGCCATCACCGCCGGCAGGGTCATCATTAGGAGTTTGCCAGTTGGCTAACTGAACAAAATAAAAGAGCATATTTGGATTTTCAAAAGTCTTACGCCAACCGGCAATCAGCGCCTTCATCTTATGGTAATAAATGAGTCCTTCCTCGCCGTTGGATTCACCTTGGTACCAGAGGGTCCCTCGAACGCTGAAGGGGGCGATACCATGAACCATCGAATTATAAATAGTGGTAGCACCCTGAACGGTATTAAAACTGGGTGGTGCAGGTGGGTTGCCGGGATGTTGTCCTGCTTTTACTTTTTTCCCCGCCTCTTTGGTCCACTCTTTGACCGATGAAATATATTTAGCGTGTCTGGCTTTTCCTTCAGGCGTCGTAAGATCAAGCCGCTGTAAACCTTCGCTGATGTAATCCAATTCCTGAATATTTTCAAACCCTGAAGCCGGGATCCATGGTTCAATTCGCGTTCCACCCCAATTCGTACCGATTAATCCAATCGGTATTTTTGTTTGCTCATACAATGTTCGCCCGAAAAAATAGGCAACGGCAGAGAATGAACGAGCAGTGTTCGGAGAGCATCGTTCCCACTTGCCGGTTGTGTTTGTTTTGGGCAATCGGCTGACGGTGTGTCCCTTCACATCAAACAAACGGATTTCAGGAAATGTGGCCGCGTCAATTTCCTGCTTCGCATTTGTTGAATTTTGCAAGTACCACTCCATATTCGATTGGCCACTACATAGCCATACATCGCCGACAAGAATGTCGGATAGCGTAATCGTATTCTTCCCCTGAATCGTCATGTCCCGAGGGGATCGATCTGCAGCGACTGCTGGCAGTTGAACCCGCCAGTTGCCGTCCGCGTCGGTTTCTGCTTTCCCCGATTCGCCGGCAAACTCTACCGTTACCTTTTCCCCGGGATTGGCGGTTCCAAAAATTCGGATTGGCTGTTGGCGTTGGATCACCATGTGGTCGCTGAATATATTGGGCAATGCCACTTCTGCTCGGGCCGCGATCGAATGTAGGCACGCGGAAAATGTCAGGGCAAGCAGTACGTGTTTCGGATAGTTGCGTGGGTTCATACTATTTCCTGTTTTTTTCATCTAAATTTTCGATATCACCACAATATAGAGTTCACAGGTCACGCTTGGGAGACTCCCCGGATTCGCTTTCTATCCAAGCGGAGAGATGATCGCCCGGTATTTGCTCAATTCCTTCAGGTGATAGGTTGAGTACCGTGTCGGCAAGGCATCGAGCATCGTTGAGGTGGTGTGTAACGTGCAGAATGGTTACGGGGTTGTCTTGCTGCACCTCTCGCAGGAGCAGGTACATTTGGTCACGGGTTTTCTCATCCAGCGCACTGAGGGGTTCGTCGAGGAGTAGGATGGCAGGTTTTGAAGCAAGCGCTCGACCGAGCGCGACACGTTGCTTTTCACCACCGCTAAGCTTTCGGACTCCGCGATCGAGGTGGTCGCGTAGCCCGAGCATGGTCGACAATTTATCTATCCGATTATTGATGGTGGCCTGATCTGCGCCCCGCGCAACGAGTGCGAATGCCAGGTGATCGCGGACGCTCATTTTTGAAAACAGCGCGCCATCCTGGGGGACATACCCGATATTACGCTCCGCTGGTTTTAAATTCGTGACGTCCCGATCACCGAGAAGGATGGACCCGGTGGTGATAGGAGACAGGCCCGCAATCGCCTCAAGGAGAGTGGTTTTCCCGGTGCCTGTGGCACCCATAAGAATTCCATAATGCCGATTAGGCACCTGCAATGAGATATTTTGCATCGCAAAGCTTCCGGCCGACAAAGAAATATTTTTGAGTGTGATCATCTTGTTAGAGCGAAATTGTTTTCGTGCCCCACATTCTTGTAAGAATCAGCACGATGACTGCCGCGATAACCATAATCATTGATATGGCAACGGCGGCGGATAAATCTCCGACACTCAGTTCAAGAAAGACGGAAGTCGACAGAACCTCAGTTTTGTAACGGGTGGCACCCGCGAATATCAGGAGCGGTCCGAATTCCCCGAGTGCACGTGCCCAGGCAAGGGTGCCAGCGGTAAGCATACCAGGGAGTGCTTCGGGCAACACGACGCGTGAAAAGGCGGCGGCGCGACTACATCCAAGCGTTAAGGCTACCTGTTCGCATCGGGGGTCAATTTGATCAAAAGCCGCCTTCATTGTCCGCACAGCAAAGGCACATGCAACGGAAACTTGCGCCAGAATAACCGCGGGTATTTGGTAGACGACCGCATCTCGAAATGCGACGGGCATAAACTGAAACAGAATCAGCAGGCTCAAGCCAACGACGAGCGGTGGCAGGATAATAGGAATATCAAGGATCGCATCGATAAACCCTTTGCCGAAAAACGTGTATCGAGAAAGTAAATAACCCAGGGGCACTGCAATCCAGATAGAGATAATCGCGGTAACGGTGCAGGATATTAGACTCAGGGCGATGGAATAACGTATTTCTGGTTTTGAGAGAGCTTCGGTAACGGGATTGTGAAGGATGCCGCTTAGCAATGGAAAACGATACTCCCAGGGTGCATATAAGCGACCCGGCCAGGAAAATTGTAAACCCGAAACACCACCCCCATCGGGGAATATCACCTTAAGGGTATTTGTTTGGACCTCAGCAAACGGAATATTATGAAGCGAGCCTGGCCCGCTTCCCCGTTCAGTTTGCCAGCGTTGGCTGGTCCCATCCAGTTGTGTGCTTTGGATTTCAACCGGTTTACGATTTGAAAATATCTGCAAGCTACGAAGCGTAACGGGTTGTTTCCAGCGAAAGATTAATTCGCCTCGGTTTCCCTGGTCGATTATTCCGGGGGTGAGTATGTTGCCAAGTTGTTTGTTGTTTTTTTGGGTTTGGGTTGATCTTCCCCCGGCCCCGGCGCCGGTCCCGCCGTAGTCTTGATGGGGTGACCCCCACAATGGGTTGACCGGATTTACCGAGTCAAAAATGTGGAGCTCCGGGGTTCCCTCGATCGTTAAACCATATTTTGCTAATTGAGAAACTATTTCTTCTTTTTTGTTTGCACCGGAAGAAAATCCTTCGGTGTCGAAGGTCACAAAAATATTCGATTTTGCTTGAGCATTGAAGAGGTAAGCAACATCACCTACGAGTAAAAGAATGATAAGCAGAACGTATGTACCGCCCAGGACAGCAAGTGTTGAAATAAAAATTCCATCACTTCGAATCCGCGGAGTTGAATTCGTTGAGTCTACCAATGTCACCTTAGAAACTCGCGATTACTCTGGAACTTCATTGGATTGTATCGGGACGCCGTCGGTAGGCTGAGATTCTATTATGGACGGACGTTCACCATCGCTTAATTGCCAGCCAAAGCCATTTTTTAAAAAATCAGCTTTCGCATTGGAAATACTATCAAATAAACGCGATGAGAGTCGTTTGGCACGACTCTGCTTGGAAATCCCAAAAGGTTGCACGGCTCGGGCGGCCTGGGAATCTACGGGGATAATTTCGACCTGGTCCAGCACTGCGTTAGCGTCTGACTGATAAGCAAGAACTGCATCAGCAGCTCCCGAAATAATATTCGGCAAAAGCAATGCACTGCTGGTCGTTTCGGTCACAATATTCCCGCTTTCCTCAAGCGCGTCCAAAAGATCTTGTTCAATTAATAAATTACGTGAAAGAACCCCGATCGTACATTGGCGGGGCTGTCCAAGGGCCATACGAATTCCTGGACGGGTTACGTCCGCCAATTTTTCAATGTTTTTTGGGTTCCCTTTTTTTACCACCAGCACGATGTCTGTGTCGGAAATATTGACAGCATCCATAAAGAGGTCACCGACCTTGTTCATATAGAAGGTGTCGCAGGCCATGAATGAGTCGGGAAAGTCGACCGGATTATTTGTATGCAATGATCGCATCTGGGCCGTCAGGATGCCGCACCCGTTGTATACGGTATTGACCGTTACACCCTCTCGCTTTTCGAATTGACTCACCGCATTTTCAACGGCTCGACGGTTCACTGCGCCGACATAAAAAGTTAATCGTGGGTTTTCCGCCCACTTGTCTCCTGCAACCACGGCGAAGCCTTGGTCAGAGAAAACTCGGAGTCCTCGATCTACTGATGCGAGATAACGCGCAAACTGCAAGGCCGATTTTGGATGCTTTGTATATTCGGTCACTGCCGCCTCGATCCGAGCCGGTTCCGTTTCGAGGGTGGGGTCGTGGATAACGCGTAGGTCGGGATATTGTGCGGCCGTGCTGTCCCAGACGATACCCGCATCGATGCTACCGAGAGAGACGGCCGATGCAATTTCATTCACCGTCGGTTTAATCACGGTCGCCCCCGCCAAAAGCGGCGACCAGGTCTGACTAGAGAGGAGTGCTTGTTGTGTTTTCTTTCCGACTGCCGTGGCTTCAGGGTCGCCAATAGCGTACCGCATATTCTTGCGATACAAGTCCGTAACGTCTGTCACGCTCGCGGAAGCATTTTTATTTAATATGATGACCGGTCGCTGAGATGCGATAGGAAGCCGTTCTCGGACCATTCCTTTTTTGTGTGCTAGCTCGGTATAGCTGTCATCCGCGGCGATATACAGGTCGGCATTCTTGCCGACCGAAAGTTGGGAAAGCATTGTATTTGAACCACCGTATTGAATAGAAATCGGTGTGCCATACGTCGATGTGTAATCGCTCGCGATTTGATCGACCGGATAGCGGAGACCCGCCGCACAGAAAATAGTGAGGGGCATCTCAATTAATTCCTTGTCGCTCGCTGCCGAAGATGCGGGAATACGCGAAACCCAATGGAGTACGGCAAAGAGCGTTACCAAAAGTACGATCGAAACGCACGCCAGAAGAACCAGAAGATTTGTCGCTCCGGTACGGTGAATAGGAGGTTCGTTTGTCATTGAATTCGTAACTATATAGCAGTTCAGTCTCGGATGGGATTAGAAAGGAATTAAATGTCGTCCCGGAGGCAATTTATAGAGCAAGTGTTAGATCGATCGCCTTCAACTTAACCGGGTGATGGTGATCCGCAAATACTGCATTGTGGATTTGACTTAAGCTGAACAGTCTGGAACTTCATTGCCCTTAAGTCTCCACGCAAAAGCTGGTTGTAGAGTGGATTGCCGATGCCGGTGAGGATTTTA
>MDTB01081957.1_pt1 | contig 10840 bp, 10 predicted proteins | sample 811161 | NCBI WGS metagenome assembly MDTB01 (sample SAMN05326650, study PRJNA326480) | marine metagenome | isolation source: seawater | place: Mediterranean Sea | collected 2009 | reverse complement strand
TAAAATTTTAAGTTTTTTAATATGAGCAGGTTTAATTTCGCAACAACCACCGATTATTTTAGCTCCCATTTTATTAAACTTTAAACACATATTCAAAAACTTTTTTGGTGTTAAATCTTTTCTTGCACCTAATTGTAAATTCGGATTAGTAGCATCCGGTTTCCACCCGATTGGAATATGCTTGAAAGCATTAATCTTAAAACCAAATGGAACTTTGATTTTTTTTATATCTTTAATGACAATTTTTAGATCCTCTATTGAAACGCAAGAAGCTACAAAACCCAAAGGTTTATATTTTTCTAACTTCTTAACAACATCTATAAATTTTTCACCTGATGGTAATTTGTTACCTTTTCTTAAGTGTATACCAATTAAAATTTTTTTTTTGAAACTTTTTATAGCGTTAATTGCAATAAGACATTCTTGATAACTGCTCATTACATCTAAATAAAAAAAATCAACATATCGATTTAAATATTTTGCCTGACTTTTAAAACCATTTTTAATAAAATTTAGATCTCTACCTAAATCAGACATATAGGTGAAATTTTGCGGAGGTAAACTTCCTGCAATTAAAATTTTTTTCTTTGATTTTTTAACAGCTATCTTTGCTAATTTTCCAGCTGTAATATTCATTTGGGCATACTTATTTACTACATTACATTCTAATGCTCTTCTCATTCTGCTCCCAAACGTATTAGTAACAATGACCTCTGCACCAGCTTTAATAAAATCTAAATGAGTTTTTATTACTGTATTATGATATTTTTTGAAGAGCAATGCCGAGGCTCCCCACAAAGATCTATAAGGTTTAACTCCTCTGTTAAGGAGTTCTTGACCCATGCCACCATCAAGAATTCTAACTTCTTTGAAAAAATTATTTTTCAGAAATATTAAAACTCACTAATTAAACCAAAAATTTTACTAACATAAATAACTATGAAAAAAAGTAACATCCAACCAACAAATTGAATAACTATAATTATTTTTGGACCTTTATCGATTCCTTTCCAAGACATAAAAGTATAAGTAGTGAAAATGGATAGAATTAAAAGAAGAAGAAAATTAGTTAAAGACATCATCTTTGATTTAGAAGCATAACTTCTCTCACCTCAGCACCTCTATACTTAGATAAAGGTCTAATTAATTTATTAGAATTATGTTGTTCCATTATGTGTGCAGACCAACCAGTTATTCGTGACATAACGAAAATTGGTGTGTAAAAATCAATATCTATTCCCATCATGTAATATGTAGGGCCACAAGGGAAGTCTACATTAGGATGAATATTCTTTTTATCTATCATTACCTTTTCTAATATTTCATACATTCTTGTATATTTTTCTTTTTTTAAAAGCTTAGCTACTTTAAACATGTAGTGTTTCATCGTAGGTACTCTAGAGTCTCCCGTACGATAAACTCTGTGACCGAATCCCATTACAACTTTTTTTTTGTCCAATGCATTTTCAATCCAAGCTTTAGCTTTTTCTGGTTTTCCTATTTCTTTCATCATATGCATTACAGCTTCATTGGCTCCTCCATGAAGCGGACCTTTTAAAGAAGCAATGGCTCCTGTTATTGCTCCATGTAAATCTGATAAACTAGAGGTAATTGTTCTGGCAGTAAATGTTGAAACGTTGAAGCTGTGTTCAGCATATAAAATTAAAGAGATATCAAATGCTCTTACTATTTCTTTATCAGGGACTTTATTAAACATCATTTTAAAGAAGTTTTCGGAGAAAGATAAATGTTTAATAGGTGAAATTATACTTTTACCTTTTCTTGCTCTAAAATATGCAGCTACTGCCGTTGGAGTTTTAGCAAAAATTCTCATTGCTTTCCTCATGTTTGCTTTAGGAGAATTATCTTTAGTATCTTTATCTTCTAATGCCATTAAACTCACACACGTTCTAATAACGTCCATTGGATGAGCATTTTTTGGCATTTTTTTAATATCGCTTAATATCTGTTTTGAAAGTTTTCTCTCAGATCTTTCTTGTTTAATAAATCTTTTAAGTTGGTTTTTATTTGGAAGCTCACCATTGAGAACAAGATAAGCAACTTCTTCAAAATCACATTTGTCACAAAGTTCTTGAACAGTATAACCTCTATAAGTAAGTGCGCTTAATTCTGGCACGACATGAGATATTGTTGTTTCATCGACAACTATACCAAGTAATCCTTTTTTTATCTCTTCACTCATTATTCATGTCCTTCCGTAGAAAAATCAGTTATTTTCTTATCTGGTGTATTGTATTTCTCATATTCTATTAACTCGTACAACCTTTTTCTAGTCTGCATTTTGTCAATAATATTGTTTTGATGACCATCATTAAATATAGATTTTAAACCTATTTCTACATTTTGCATTGCAAGACGTTGGGTGCTAACAGGATAAATAACAAGATTGTAACCTAAATTTTCTAATTGTTTTTTATCCAACAGCTTAGATTTTCCAAACTCAGTCATGTTAGCAAGCAAGTAACCTTTTGCAGCTTTTCTAACTTTTTCAAATTCACTTTCGTCTTTCATAGCTTCAGGAAAAATCATATCTGCCCCAGCATCCTCATAAGCTTTTACTCTCTCTAATGTTTGATTCAAACCTTCAACAGAATTAGCATCTGTTCTTGCAATTATTAAAAAGTTTTTATCTTTTCTAGCTTGTACTGACGCTTGAATCTTTTTTACCATTTCCTCTATTGATACAAGTTCTTTATTATCTAAATGACCACATCTTTTTTCTGCTATTTGATCTTCCAAATGACATCCAGCTAAACCTTTACTCTCAAAAACTTTAATAGTTTTTTCACAGTTTCCAAAGCCAGTATCAATATCAACTATGGTTGGCAGATCGGTAACTCTAGATATTTGACCGCTCCGATAACTAACTTGTTCCATTGTAGTTAAGCCAATATCTGGCAATCCTAGATCATTAGACATAACTCCACCTGAAACATAAACTCCATCAAATCCTATTTCTGCAATCAGTTTTGCGCACAATGGATTATATGCTCCAGGAAATCTTAATAATTTTTTTGATTGTAAGGTTTTAACTAAATCTGAACGTTTTTCTGAAACTGTTTTTTTAGTAAAATGCATCCGTGAGGATTTATATTAGAGCAGGATCTAAAAATCAAAGATTATTTGATTAGTATAAATAAACCAGTTAAAACTAATAAAACTGCCAGTAAATATTCAATAAATTTTTTTATTTTTACATCATTTACAAATCTTTTTAAACCACTTCCAAACAGTGCCCATAAACTTATAGTTGGAAAACATATTATAGCAGCAGTTATTGTAACAAATAAAACTCCTATAAAAATATTTTCTTCTGTCGGAAAAAAACCTGAAGCAACTGTTACAGCTATTGACCAAGCTTTAGGATTAATAAATTGAAATAAAGAAGCCTCATAAAACCTCAATGGTCTTCCTGTTTCTTTCTGGACCATGCTAAATGAGCCAATCATTTTCCAGCCTAAATAAATTAAATAAATAAAGCATAGAAATTTCATATAAAATTGAACTTGAGGATAAATTAAAAATAAATTTGCCAAACCAAAACAAGTTAAACCTATTTGCAATATATGACCTAAAGGAATTCCAATTAAATGAGGCAAAGTATTAATAAAACCAAACTTCATCCCAGATGCAGTAAGCATTGCATTATTAGGACCAGGTGTAAAAAACATAGTAAAATAAAAAGTAGATAGAGCAGAAAATAAAGCAAAAGTAATCATAAATATTTTTTTATAATTTTTTCAAATCCAATGAAGTCACTTATTAATTCATCATGCTTAATTTCTTTTTCAGATTTTTCAGTATATCCATCTTTAACTAAAACAAATGGTAAATTAGCATTATGAGCTGAGTTGGCATCAACTTCACTATCTCCAACCATAATTGTTTTTTTTAAATCTCCACCAATAATTTCAACAACATTAGTTAAGTGTCTAGGATCAGGTTTGTTAAATGCAAATGTGTCAGAACCAGCAACGTATTCAAAATACTTGTATAGATCCAATTTCTTTAAAAGATCTACAGCTAATTTTTCTTGCTTGTTAGTACATACGCCCATAGAAATATTTTTATTTTTTGCCCAATTAAAAAATTCAATTGATCCTTTTAATGGCTGACTATATCGATCGATGTTCTGAGCATAATAGTTCAGAAATTCTTTGGTCATTTCTTTTTTTAAATTCTCGTCTTTTATCTCCTCTTTAAATGATCTTTGCATCATCACCCATGCTCCTTTACCCGCTAAAGACTTAATATCTGACAATTTTTTTTCTGTATGTCCAAATTTTTTCATAACATAATTATGAGCTGCCATTAGGTCTGGAGCAGTATTGATTATTGTTCCGTCCAAATCAAAAAGGATAGTAAAAATATTTTTCATTATTTAATTTTAAAAACTAATATTTTATTACCGAATTCTACTAAATCAGGGTATCCTTTCTTTAAAGAAAAACTGCCAGTAGCATTTATCAATATATATTGTTCATTATCAATTTGATAAGTGACCGGTGGACTTGAACCGATAAATGGTAGATTATATGACCATAATTCTTTACCATCATCAGCATCAATAATTCTAAATTTTTTATCTAGAGTGCCTGTAGCAAGTAACAGTCCCGACTCTGTTCCAGTTAATCCACTATAGTTTTCAGTACCAGTTATAGGTATACCTTTTTTTGTTAATTCCACATATTCACCAAATGGAATTTGCCATTTAATTTTTCCATCATTCAAGTTAATTGCAGTAATAGTTCCCCAAGGAGGTTTTGATCCTGGATATCCGTCATTGTCTTTTAGTCTGTTAAATTTACTATTATATTTATAATAAGTTGGTAATTTAAATTTACTATTATTTTTATTTTCAGTCACTTCTGCTTCCCAAGCTATGTTAGAGGAGGTAACATATAGAAATCCGTTTTTTATATTGAAAGATCCTCCAGGCCATTCAGCACCACCATGGAAATTGAATTGAATATTTTTTTTACCGATTTCATAAGGTTCAAAAAAACCGTATTTATAATTTTTAATTTTATTTAAAATGTATTTCTGATTTTTTTCACTAATATTAGTTACTTCGTTTATATTAAAATTATTTTTTGCAAAAGGTTCAGGAGTTTTTATATCAGGCTGGTAATAATTAGTTTTTTCTCCTGGAATTTTTGATTTTGGAGCTTTTTTGAGATGAAAATCGTATAAAGGTTCTCCATTAATTCTATCTAAAACAATTGTATTTCCAAGCTTTGTAACCGCTATAACGACATCAACTTTTTTATTATTTCTAGTTATAGATCCTAATATAGGTGGAGCAGGAATATCAAGATTCCATATATCGTGTCTTACTTCCTGAAAATCCCATATTTTTTTTTTATTTTTTATATCTATAGCAATAATTGAATTGGCGTAACTATTTTTTCCGGGTCTGTTAACGCCATTAAAATATCTACCTGCATTTCCAGTTGTAATATAAACAATTCCTCTAACCTCATCTAATGAAAAACCTCCCCAAGGATTTCCACCGGAATAATCATATCTTTTTCCACCATTTCTATTAATTTGTTGTTTCTTCATCAATAAAAACTTCCACTTTAACTTACCGTTATCTAAATCATAAATTTCAACAGCAGGTTCAGAAGTTGTAATAACTAAATTATTCTTAAAAATCACAGGCGCAGTAACTGAAGGTTTTTTTAATTTTACAATACCATTATTTCCAAAATTTTTAACATAAGTGCCGTCAGAAGCATTAATAGCTACAAGACTTTTATACGATGGAAAGAATAATTTTGATTTTTGGTTTTGGTCTCCCTTCAGATAGACCATGCCTCTTCTTGGCGCGTAATCTTTTAAATTTAATTCCCATATAGTATTTCCAGTTTTTGCATCTAAAGTTATTATTTTTTTGTTATAACTTGGTATGAATATTTTTCTCTCGGCAACTATTACGTTCGACTGAATGTCGTTGAACAACTTTCCTTTAATTTTATAATCCCAAGCTAAACCTAAATCTTTAAGATTTTCTTTATTAATCAGTTTTAGGCTCGAGAATCTATTAGAAGCACTATTTCCATAATTTCTGTGCCAGGACACACCATTATTTTGCGTTGGATATAAGTTATTAGAAAATTTTTGTGTTTTATTTATTATTTTTTTATCAGGTAAAGTTTGTCTATTATCTTCATTTGAAAAATATAATTTTGCTTTTTTATCGAATCTTAATAAAAAAGCAGCATAAGTATTATCAATTGATCTTAATATTTTTTTAATTTGAGGATTTCTAGCATTATTAATATCTAAAGTAATAACCCCTCTATTGATAGTTTTAAAAGAAACAGTAGTTATTTCATAAATTAATAATAAAATTATTAATGAGATTAAAATTGACAAATATTTAAATATTTTTTTTTTCATAATCTTAATGATTTTAAAGAAGTATTATAAAGTAATATTATGTGAATCATTTTATTAGCGAAATTATTATATTAAACAACTGAAATTGATTATGAATAAAATGTTAAATAAATCAAATTCTTATAGACTTTCACAAGAAATTCTAAGAAATAAAGCGCTAGCTGAGGGCGTAAATTTAATCGCACCAGAGACAATTTTTTTATCAAAAGACACAACTTTTGGAAAAAATGTAACTGTTGAGCCGTACGTTGTTTTTGGACCAAAAGTAAAAGTTGGAGATAACTCACATATTAAGTCTTTTAGTCACATAGAAGGGACTAAAATTGAAAAAAATGTTACCGTAGGACCCTATGCAAGGTTAAGGGCAGGAACAACTTTAAAAAATAACGCCAAAATTGGAAATTTCGTAGAGACAAAGAATACTTCTATTAACCATAATTCAAAAGTAAATCATCTATCTTATATTGGAGATACTTCAATTGGAAAAAATTCAAATATTGGAGCGGGTACAATTACGTGTAATTATGATGGTGTTAAAAAATCAAAAACAAAAATATCTGATAATGTATTTATTGGATCTAACACTTCATTAGTTGCACCAATAAGTGTAGATAAGAATAGCACTGTAGGTGCAGGATCTGTAATTACAAAAAATGTAAAGAAAGAATCTTTAGCACTTACCAGAACTGCACAATTTGAAATTAAAAATTACAAAAGAAAGAAAAAATAATGTGTGGAATTATTGGCATTGCAAGTAATAAACCTGTTTCAATAAATATAATTAATTCTCTTAAAAAATTAGAATACAGAGGATATGACTCTGCTGGCTTAGCAACTCTGGATAATAACTTAATAGATGAAAAAAAATGTTCCGGAAGAGTAGAGGAGCTTGAAAACATTTTGTTTAAAAAGCCTTCAAACGGCAATATTGGTATTGGTCACGTAAGATGGGCCACACATGGTGTCCCTAATATTGTGAATGCTCATCCTCATTCATCAGAAGAAGTTTCAGTTGTTCATAATGGAATAATTGAAAATTCAGATGAATTAAAAAAAGATCTAGAAAATCAAGGTTATAAATTTAAGTCACAAACTGATACAGAAGTAATTACAGTATTAGTCACTAAATTTTTGCAAAATTCAGAACCTTTAGATTCAGTATTTAAAACTTTAAGAAAATTAAAAGGGAGTTTTGCTTTAGGAATTATTTTTAAGAACTTTTCTGACATTATTATTGGTGCGAGAAGAGGCAGTCCTTTAGCAGTTGGTTATTCTAATCAGGAAAATTATTTAGGCTCCGACTCTTATGCATTGAAATCAATGACGAATAAAATATCCTATTTAGACGATGGTGAGCTATGCATGTTGACTAAAAATGAGATTGCTTTTTATGATAAATATCAAAAAAAAATTAATAAAAAAATTCATATAGTCTCAGACGATGAAAACAATACTAACAAAGGTGATTACAAAAATTTTATGTCGAAAGAAATTTTCGAGCAATCTAGCACAATAAAAAAATGTATTAATGAATATATAGATAGTCTTAAAAAAGATATAAATATTTATAACTTCCCTATAGACCCAAAAAAAATAAACAAAATAGTATTAATTGGCTGTGGAACAGCTTACCACTCATGTTTGGTTGCAAAATACTGGTTTGAAGAACTAACAAATATTGATGTTGACATAGATATAGCTTCAGAATTTAGGTATAGAAATTTAAAATTTAATTCTAATAATTTATATATTTTTGTTTCACAATCTGGAGAAACTGCAGATACAGCAGCTGCATTAGATATATGTAAAAAAAACAATGTTAAGACCTGTTCAATTGTAAATGTAATAGAAAGTACTATTGCTAGAAATACTGATTGGGTCTTACCTATTCATGCTGGTCCAGAAATTGGCGTAGCTTCAACCAAAGCTTTTCTAGGACAATTAACAGTTTTATATATTTTATCTTTGAAACTTTCTATTGTTAGGGGTGATATTGATAAAAAAACTTATGACTTAAACTTAGAAAATTTATTAAAACTTCCAACTGCAATAAAAAATACTTTAAAGCTTGAAAATGAAATTCAATTAATGGCTAGAGAGTTTTTAGATGCAAAAGGATCAATGTTCTTGGGCAGAGGAAACTCTTTTCCAATTGCTCTTGAAGGAGCTTTAAAATTGAAAGAGCTTTCATATTTACATGCTGAAGGATATCCAGCTGGAGAAATGAAACATGGGCCTTTAGCATTAATTGAAGAAGGTTTACCAGTAATAGTACTAGCACCAAAAGATAAATATTATGAAAAAACCTTATCAAATATGCAAGAAGTTATAGCAAGAGGAGGTAAAATATTTTTTATTACTGATAATCATAAAAAATTATTAAGTACTAATATCAGATTTAAATTAAAAGTTCCTCATATAGATAGTTTGTTATCATCTTTATTATTAACAATTCCTCTACAATTATTAGCGTATCATGTAGCGCTGTTAAAAAATTGTGATATTGACAAACCCAGAAATTTAGCAAAATCAGTTACAGTTGAATAAAGTGAAGTCAAATTATAAAGCAATGGTTTTATCTTGTATAGATCCAAGATTCCAACCGATTATTTACAACCATTTGAAAAAAAAAAATTTAATTGGAAAATATAGCTCTTTTACAATAGCAGGTGCCGCGATAGGTGTTACGGCAAACAAATTTAAAAAATGGCACAAAACTTTTTGGGATAATATTGAAACATCCGTAAAAATACATCATATAAAAAAACTCATTGTAATAAATCACCAAGACTGTGGAGCTGCAAAAATCATAAATGGAAAAAAAGAATTTTCTAAAATTAATGAAAAAAAAGTACATTATAAATCTTTTAAAAAAATTAAAAAAATATTTAGAAAAAAATATCCAAAATTGAGCATTGAATTAAAATTTATTTCATTAAACAGGAAAGTAGAAACATTTAAGTAAATATACAGCCAATATTGTATTGAATATTTTTTACCAATACTCTATATATATCGCAGGTTGAATATGAAAAAATGGAATTTAAATAGTTGGACAAAATATCCAGCTAAACATTTACCAGCTTATCAAGATCAAGAGGAACTTGATTTAGTTTTAGGTAAAATTAAAAAATATCCTCCTCTGGTTTTTGCTGGAGAGTCAAGATCTTTAAAAAAATCTTTAGCAGAAGTTGCTGAGGGTGAAGCATTTTTATTACAAGGTGGAGATTGTGCAGAGAGTTTTGCTGAATTTCATCCTGACAACATAAGAGATACTTTTAAAGTTCTTTTACAAATGTCTTTAGTTTTAACTGCATCAGCTTCAGTGCCTGTTGTAAAAGTTGGTAGGATCGCTGGACAATTTTCAAAACCTCGAAGTGCACCAACTGAAAAAAAAGATGGAAAAGAATTACCAAGTTATCTAGGTGATAATATTAATGGGATGGAATTTACTGAAAAAGCAAGAATTCCAGATGCGAAAAGATTATTTAGAGCATATTCTCAATCAGCTTCCACTCTAAACTTACTAAGAGCTTTTTCACAAGGAGGATTTGCCGATCTTAGACAAGTTCATTTATGGAACTTGGGATTTATCAAAGACAAAACTAAAGGTAAATATAAAGAAATTGAAGATAAGATAAGCGATGCTCTTGCTTTTATGGAAGCTTGTGGAATTAATTCAGATAATAACAGAAGATTAAGAACTGTAAATTTTTATACTTCCCACGAAGCTTTACACTTACCTTTCGAGGAGTCTATGACTCGTATTGATTCAACAACAGGAGAATATCACGATACTTCAGCTCATTTTGTATGGATAGGTGATAGAACAAGACAACTTGACGGAGCTCATGTAGAATTTTGTAGAGGTATAAAAAATCCTATAGGTCTTAAATGTGGTCCGACATTAAAATCAGAAGAGCTAATTAATTTATGCAATATTCTTAACCCTGATAATGAAGCCGGGAGAATAACATTAATTTCAAGATTTGGAGCTGACAATGTTCAAAAATATTTACCAAAATTAATGCAAGTAATCAAAAAAGAAGGTATTAAAGTCATTTGGTCTTGTGATCCAATGCACGGTAATACAATTAAAGCAGCTACTGGATTTAAAACCAGGCCATTTGAGAGCGTTCTTAAAGAGGTAAAAAATTTCTTTGCAGTTAGTCACGCGGAAAAAAGTTATGCTGGAGGTCTTCATGTCGAGATGACTGGTCAAGATGTAACTGAGTGTACAGGTGGAGCTCAAAAAATCTCTGAGAAAGATCTTTCTAGTAGATATAGGACACACTGTGATCCAAGATTAAATGCAGATCAAGCTTTAGAGCTAGCTTTCTTAATTTCAGAAGAAATTAAGAAAAATTCAAAAATATCAAACAAAATTATTCAAGCCGCGTCTTAATAATTATTG
>MDTB01010120.1_pt1 | contig 10841 bp, 10 predicted proteins | sample 811161 | NCBI WGS metagenome assembly MDTB01 (sample SAMN05326650, study PRJNA326480) | marine metagenome | isolation source: seawater | place: Mediterranean Sea | collected 2009 | reverse complement strand
TTTAGCTTGGCAATCTATCTAATTATTTTAGCATTAAGTTTAATAAATGATGAAACGTTCAATTATTTAAATTTTGTAAATGATAAAATTTTAATATTTTTAATTTTATTAAATTTAATTGCCATAATTTTAAGTTCAATATTATATCTCCATGAAAGAAGGCATAAAGCTGCATCAAGTGAAAGGTTAAAAAATATAGATACCATATTTATCAATAATGTTTGATATATCAATTTCGACAATATGTTTTTCAAAAAGTAACAATAATTTAATTCAAAACATTAAAAATTTTAATTTTTCAAAAATTGAATTAGCCCCAACAATGATTTCATATCGTTTAAAAAAAAATGAAATGTTAAGTTTTAAAAAACAAATTTTAAAAAATAAAATTAAAGTTGTCGCAATCCAATCTTTATTTTATGGGAAAAAAATAAATATTGAAGACAAAGATTTTAAAAATAAATTTAATTCTCATATGAAAAAAATTTCATCAATTTGTAAAATGTTTAGTTGTGATCAAATAAATTTAGGATCTCCTTCAATCAGGATGATATCAAATTCACCAAATAGACGTAAATTTGAGAATAAATTTATAGGTTCAGTAAAAAAATTTTTAAAACAAAATTCTAATTTAAAAATAAACTTAGAGCCAATTCTAAGTCAAAAAAAAGATAAGTATATATTACAAAGTTACTCCGATTGTATAAAAATAGTAAAAAAAAGTAATCTAAAAAATTTAAGGATACTGTATGATTTTAAGTTGGCAGACTTCTACAAATTAAAGTTAAAAAATAAAGATATAAAAAAAAAATTATATGGCCATGTGCATATAAACAATATTAAATTAAATGATAAATCCTTTAAAAATGCTAAAGATATATTTCAGAAATTTATTTCAAATTCATATTCTGGAGAATTTTCAATAGAGATTATCCCAAATAACACAAATAATAATAGTATTAAAAAATTCAAAGAAATTAATGCAAAATTATCATCTTAAATTAGTTACAAATATTTTAGTTATATTTATGTCTTTACTTTTTCTAATTAAGATATTTGATATAGGCATCATATCTGATTATACAAAAACATACTCCCATTCAGGAAATGCAATTTTAAATGAAAGAAGCTTTTTTGAAAATTTGAATTATGAATTAAAACTATATTATTTAGATTTAGGATTTATAAGATTGGTAAAAATAGTTCAACATATTCTTGGAAATTTTAATTCTATCTTTATCTTTAAATCATTACATTTTATTATTTATATAACACTATTCATACAAATATATTTTTTATTTAAAAAATATCTCTCAGCTAGTTTTGCACTTCTATCACTGATTTTATTTCTTGGTTTGTCTCAAGTAACTGAGTATCTAGATCCATTTGTTGCATGGCCAGAAGCTTATGCATTATCTGTTGTTATCGGATTAATTAATATTGCTTTATTTCTAAAAATAATAAAAAAAAAAAAAAATTAATTTTATTTTTATATTTATAAATCTTATATCCTACTTCTATCAAGAAATGGCTGCACCATATGCACTATTACCATTAATTGCTTATATAATTTTGTTATTGAAAGATAAAAATGTCGATAAAACTTTTTACTTTTATTTTTTAAATTTTATTCTTTATATAACATCTAAATTTTTAATTTTATATTTTACTTCTGATGAAACAATTGCGGCGTCCTCAAGTTTAAAATATTTATATCCAGAAAGTTTTATTTCAGCTTGGTATCATGCTTTAAGAACATTCCCCATGACATGGTTATTTGTTGATGGCAAGTTTGAAATGTTTCAATTGTATATTAAAGAAAACTATTTTTATGTATCATTAATTTTTATATTATCACTCATTACTTCTTTTTTTGTAATTAGAAATATAGATGGCGATAGAGAAAACCTAGACATTAAGAATATTAAAGTGCTTAGTTTTATTGGTGTTTATCAGTTTTTATTTCCTATAGTGCTCATAGCACTCAACAAAAGATATAATATACAAATCACGAACCATGGTTTAGGCCATGCACATTATCTTGTACTTTCTCAATGTTTAGGACTTTTATTTGTTTTATTAGTATTAACAGCAAAATTTAGAATTTTTATTTTAAAGTACACTATTGTATTTTCAGTTTTAATTTCATTTTTAACAACTGTAAGCTTTCAACTTTCAGATTTTACATCTAAAAGACTTGAGCCAAAACGGCACCTTTATCCATATATATTTTTTGAAAATATAAAGGATTTTGCTGAAAAATATGAGATAGAAAAATTTGTAATACTTAATAATAATAATTCTGGTTTCTGGCAAGATAATAGAATTATGAGCTCAATTTTTAAAAAAAAAGTAAAAGTTTATGGCAACTGGATGTTTAATGAAAATAAAATTAATAATTTAGAAATTGGAAAACATTCTAATACTTTACTTATGTATGATTTGAAGCTCAATAATATATTACATAGTAGTAAATTTTGCCTGTTAACTGATATTTTAAATAATTCCGAAAATAATTTTGAATATAGATGCTCAAACAAGTTTTACTATGAGTCTAAAAAGATGCTAAAATATTTTGAATCAGATTCATTTATAAAAAAAGTAAATTAGTTTTTTCGGAGTGATTTTAATAATATAATAAATTATAATCCAAAAGTATGGATAAATTTTAGTTCCATTGTGTTTAAAAATTCCTTTTATAATAAAATTTCTTATATTAATTATTTTAGACTTAGGAAAAAAAAGTTTTTTTTTAATGTTTTTTTTAGTATTTATGTATCCAAGTTTGTATATGCAAACATTAAGGTTTGGATATTTTAAAGATAAAGACTTTAAAAAAAATTCTGTTTGTAATTTGTTACTTCCATAGTAAATATTTTTTTTTAGATTTAGAAATGTCGACACTGTGGATGTAAAAGCTATATGAGTTTTTTTAAATAATAATTTTGAGAGATTATATTCAATAAATTTAATACAATTTATAGAATTAACATTAAATATTTCGTCAATTAAATTTAAATTATTATGATTAATTTCAAATTCTTCATCCCTTATGGTTGCTAAATAAAAAAAGACATCAATTTTTTTATTAAAAAAATTATCTACAACTTTGTAATATTTATCAAAAAATTCTTTATCAATTTTATTATAATTTATGTGTTCAATATTTTTTTTCCTAATGATAACTTCTGATCTTGAGATAGATAATATTTTATAATTTTTTTTACTTAATTCCTCAATTATATTTGTTCCCAAACTACTATTTGCTCCAAAAACAATACAATTCATAAATTATTGATCGTTAAAATATTTTTTTTTAATAAAGTAACTCATTGTTATTAATATTATCATTCCAATAATTGGTAAATATATTTCAGATCTTCTTATGATTTCAAAAAACGTAATTTTATCGTTATTTTCAATATAATTTCTGAAGGCTTTACCGATTGATACGTTTATAAAAGTAGAGGGGCCCATACCAAGGATTGTTGATAAAAAAAAATTTTTTAGTTTCATATTGAATGTAATTGGAATTATATTTTGAATCATCAATGGAAATTTCAGGCCCCCAGCAAGCCTAAAAAGTAAAAAATACTCTAACTCCTTTTTCCTTATTTTTTTTACAATACCTTTATTCTTTTTGATAATTTTAATGTCATGTATTTTTTTTAAAAAATACTTTTTCAAAAAAATAAAAAAAATTGTTGATCCTATACTTAGACTTAGTAAAGCTAATATTGTCCCAAATATATTTCCTAAAAAAAACCCCGATAACAATGTAACTGGTGTTCCAATACCTACAAAAATTACCCATATTAAGCTTACTATAAAAAATAAAAAGAAAAACAAAAAGAAATTCTTTTCTTTAAAATACTCAATGATATCTTTTTGTTCTAAGATAAAAGATAAGTTTTTATTGTTATGATAATTAAAAAATAAAATTATTGCTATAATTATAAATATAAAAAATAAAAACCTTCGAAAAAAAAAATTGTGCTTCATTTTATCCAAGCCTTTTTAAAATTAAATTATTTAAAACCTTACTATTGTTGAAAATTTTTCTATAGAATATTTTACTTTGTCTAAATTTTATAAAATCTTTTTTTCTTAAAAGAATATCCTTTGAATGATATAATATAATATTATTTTTACTCATATAATTTATTAATTTAGAATAAAATATTTTAAAACGTAAATTCGTGATATATTTTTTAGACCATTGAAGGGTAATGTCGTAACCATCTGAGCTAAATGAATGTCTAAAGGCAGTTTTTCTATGTTTTTTTATTCCTAACCACCAAGACTCAAATTTATATTTTTTACATAATTTTGAAATAACATCAAAGTGTTTTAAAAAATATTTCTTTGGAATTAAAATTTGAATATTAATTTTACCTTGATCATAAAGATAGGAATGTTTTGGCATATATTTTTCCTGAGGATAATAGAAGTTTTTAAAACTGGTAAATGTATTTTTTTTTTTGGAAAAATAAAAAAAAATTTTATTTAAGAATTTTATAAAAAATCTACGAACAAAAAATTTTCTTAATACTGGGTATACAAAAAAAATTATAAACTTTGAAAATAAGTTATATTCTTCTTCGATTTTTTTTATATTATGATCTTTACCATTCCAACGTGCACATTTAAAAATACCTTTTGGTGAACTAGAAAAGTGGTCAATCCAAGCACCCATATAATAAGAGGCTTTTTCATTATGCTTGAATAAATCAATAAGCTGTTTCAAATTTTTAAATTTATGTGTACTAACCATAAGATTATTACTTGAAATTTTTCTAATTTTAATTTTAGCGCTGAGAATTATTCCATTAATCCCATATCCACCTACATAACTTATGAAATCTTTTGAATTTTTTGATAAGGTCAATATTTTTCCGTCTGATCGCAAAACTCTTAAAGATATTAAATTATTTCCAAAAATACCAAATTTAAAAGAGTCTTTACCATGAACATTAGAAGCTATACATCCTCCTATAGTAACATTATGTGAGCCAGGTAAATTATTAATTATTCTTTTTTTACTTAAAAGAGTATTGATTAATTTATTAATTTTTATACCACAAGATACATCGACGAAATTTTTGTCTAAGTTAATTTTATAAATTTTGTCTAATAATGATGTATTTATTGTGAAACCTTCTGAGTTTAAAAAACTATCACCGTACGTATTTCCATTACCCATGATAGAAAAACTTTTATTTTCATTTTTAAATTCTTTAAATATTTCTTTAATCTCTTTTTCGTTTTGTGGATAATATACCTTTGTATATATGGCTTTTGAGTTGCTCCAGTTGGATAAATTTTGATAAATTATTTTCATAAAATGATTAATTTAATTTTTTATTTGACTTAAAAGTAAATCAATTTTACTCAAATCATAATTTAAAATTTTATTTTTACCTATAGATTTTAATTTAATAATCTTATCATTAGATAAATCGAAATATTTCATGTTATATAGGTCAGCTCTATTTAAATTTTTGATGTGAAGGTTAATATCTTTAATCTCACCAACAAAAATATCATAATCTTGATTATATTTATTTTGTCCATGATAGAGATAAAATACTTTTTTTGAATTTTTTTTATCTCTTATTTTATTGAAATCATGAAATGGATAACAAAACTCCAATCTATAATTTTCATAATCACAAAAAACTAATTTTTTCTTTGCATAAAGTGCATAAAACCATATCCAATCATGTGGTTTGTTCATTTCTCTAATTATAAGATCTCCATCTTTTAACTCGTCTAATAAACCGCTTTTAAATGCAGTTTTAAGATTATTTCTTTCTATTTCATATTTATTATCAATATATTTTACAACCTCTCTATTTGTTAATGTATGAAGATAAGCTGAAATTGTAAGGATAATTATAGCAGCATACTTAAAAAAATTATTAAATTTATCTAGTTTTAAAACAATTGAATTAAAAATGAGATATAAAATAATTATTGTGCCATAATATTGCAAGTAAATTGGAATGTATCCTACAGCAGGTAATCCAAATTTAATTAACTCATTTTGATGTCCAGACAAAGATACTAATAATGCAGGCAGTAACCATAACCATAAAGAAATTAAAACAATTTCTTTTAAGTTTTTAATTCTTGAAAAATTTAAAGTTTTTTGTAAAACAAAAAATGTTAAAGTTAAAAAAAATAAATCATATACACTGATATTTTCTTTCAAATAAGAGTAACCATACATATAAATATGTCCAGCTGTATAGCTTAAGTTAAGACTGCTAAAAAACTGAACAAATAAAGCCTTTAAAATATTTAAAAAATTAAAACTACTCTCAATTAAAGGATAACTTGGCTCTTGAGTTATAAAAATTTTAATTTTAGCAGCTAGAACAATAAACAGAATAATTAAAAAAATATAAATGTAATGTTTAATATTAATTATACTTTCTTTAAATGAATTAGTTTTAAAATAGTCTAGAAAAAAAAACAAACCGATAAAGCAGTATGAAATTTCATACGTAATTAAACTTAAGAAATAAAAAAAAAGCGATATTTTGTGATAGTTATTATTTATTTTTTTTTTGTTTTTTAAAAAGTAGTAAATTGAGATTAAAAAAAATAATAATAAAGTTTGCATTAATCCATGAAAAGAAAGAACTGGGTCATGCCATAATCTCAATTGAATGCTCGTTGCAACTAATATGCAAAAAAGTAAACCTAATTTTTTTGAATTAGTGAAATATTTAATTATTTTAAAAAAATAAGTTAAATTTATTATTATTAAGATAAAATAAAAAGATTTTATAATAATAGGTTCATTGATTAGATAAAAAATAAAATACATGAATAAAGATAAGGGAAACAATCTTCCATTATTCCAATACCAAGCTAAAGTTTCTCTTAAATAAAAATCAAAAATATTTATGTTTTCATAGAACAATCTGCCTTTTATCTGCGCGTTGTAAGAATCGTCTCCAATTAAACCGCTTTTTAAAAGAGGTAAAAAATAATAAGTAATTACAAATATAATTGAAATAATGAATATTTTACTCTCAATTTTAGTGCCAAATTTCATCATTTTAGTTTCAAAAAGTACTCTAATTCATACTAAAGGAAAGGAATTTTTACTTCATTCTTTTTTTTGCTATCTTGCTTAATTATATCAACAAAGTTGTAGTTATTTTCAAAATCAAAATTTTTAAATTTATTTTCTGATTCATTATAAACAGATAATTCTTTTGAAGTTAATTCAAAAATTTTTTTACTTTGCTCATCAATAATAATTTGATCTATCTTTGCAAAATATAATTCACCTTCTTGATTGCCAGTATCATCAAAATTATAGCTAATAGAATAAATTACTTCAGAAACATCAAATACAATTTTGTTTCCTTTAAAATTTAGTTTTTTAAAAGCACATCCATTAGGCCATGAAAAATCACTTTCATTTATACTTTTATTAAAATCTATTATACAAAAAAGCTTATTTGTATGATTTGAATAAAACCAATTAATATCATGTGGATATCTCCAGCTTCTTATAATTATATCTGCTTCTTTAATTTTAGACTCTTCATTAATAAGGCTTTTTTTTAAAAGCTCTCTTGGATATTTGTAAAATTTGTTAGTTTCATTTACTACGTACCTGTTATTTGAAATATTTATTAAACCATTAATGGTTATTAATATTCCAAAAGTAATTAATATTAATTTTTTAAAAAATAATTTCTCAATCTTTTTTATTATTAACAAAAACAAGCTTATGTATATAAGAGTAAAACCAAAATATTGAAGCATAACAGGTAAATATCCAAAACCTAAACCCATATTTATCAGGTCATTTTTATGACCTGAAATTGCAACCATAAATGATTGTGAGATTACAATTATCAGACCAATAATCAAAAAATTAAAAAATAAATTTACCTTGAAATTTTTATTATCAATTTCAATTAAAATTTTATAAATTAAAAGAGGATAAGATATCAATAACAAGTCAATAATTTCCAAATTATCTATTAGGGATGATTTTAATCTTATAAAATAACTGAAAGAGACACCTGAATAAATTTGAATTCCTAGAGACTGGAAAAAAGGAAATATTGAAAAACTTTGATCTAAACTTGGATATGATTTGTCACCAACATTAAATCTAAAGTAAATAGTAACAATTATAGCAATAAATAAAAATAAATAATGAAATTTTAATTTTGAAAATAAATCAGGTATTTTCCTTGAATGAATAAATGCAATAAATATATAAACAAAAATTAATAAATAACTTATTTCGTAAGTTAGAATTAAAAAACAGTAAAGTAATACAGATACAACTAAATTTTTTTTATTTTGTGATTTTAAAAATAATTGGAAATAGTATAGCGAAGAAAAAAAAAATAAACAAATAAGTGGTATTAAAATAGCAAAACCTAATACTGGATCATGCCACTGTCTGAATTGAAAAAAAATTAATAATATTAGAATGCTAAAGTTAGCAATATTTTTTGAATTTGAAATAAGAGATACATTCAATCTAAAATAATAAATTGAAAATAAAATTGATAACAATTTTAAAATCTTAAAAATTTTAACGTTTTGAATAAAGTAAAAAATTAAGGTTTGGCTAAAATGTTCAACAGGATATAGTCTACCAGAATTGCTCAGCCAACCCCAATTAAGTTCAATAACATAATTAAAAAAATCTTTATTTTTTTCTAGAATACTTCCTTTGATAAGAGAGTTATAAGCATCATCTGAAATATATCCAGATTGTAATAATGGAAATAAGAAATATATACAAAAAATTAACAAGAAAATATTTATATATCTTTCTAAATTTTGTTGCTGATTAATCATGATTATTAGTTAATATTATACTATCTAAATAAAATAAATACTTGTTATAATAAATGAAAAAAAGTCTATCAATTTTTGGAGGTTCTGGATTTTTAGGAAAATCATTTTACGATTCTTTCTCTGATAATTTTCTTAAAAAATTTGGCATTGATGAACTTAATTTAGTATCTAGATCAGCAGTAGATAAATTTAAATATAATAAAAATAAGAATATTAAAGCATATAATTTTGATTTTTCAAATAATATTGGACAACTTCCAGAAAGGACAGATTATATAATCAATGCTGTTGACCACGCAAGTTATGACTTTTATGAAGATGGTTTTAGCAATGATCAAATAATTGAAAATGTAATCAATATCTCCAAAAAAAAATATAATAACCCAAATACATTATACATAAGCTCAGGTGCAGTTTACGGAGAACAGACCGAATTTTCTGGCTTTAAAGAAGAGTTTAATAATCCTGATTTTACAAATTTTACAAAACAAAAAAAAAAATATGCAATTAGTAAAACTAAATTTGAGAAAGCATATAAAAATATATCAAATAATAATTGTAAGAATGTTATTGCAAGGTGTTTTACATTTATTGGATCTAACGTACCTTTAGACCAACACTTTGCAATTGGAAATTTTTATAATTCAGTTTTTAAAAAGAATAGAATTAAAATTTTATCGAAAATGAATATTTACAGATCTTATATGGATGCATATGATTTAGTAAATTGGCTACTAACAGTATTTTTAGAAAATAAAAAAGATTATGATATCTTTAACATAGGTGCAAAGGAACACATTGAAATTGAAGAACTTGCAAAGATTTTTAAAGATATTTTCAAAATCGATTTTGAAAGATCAAACGGAAAATCAGACAAAATGGATATCTACTTACCTAATATAGAAAAGGCAACTAAGTTATATAAACTTGATTATGAAAAAAATTTAAAATACTTAATTGAAAATAATTTTAAGAAAATACAATTATAAAATAATTGATGAATAAAAAAATATATTATACTAACCTCGCAAAGTCAGTTAGGTTAAAAATTCTTGATATAATATTTCGCTCTAAAAGTTCACATATTGCAAGTTGTTTTTCAATTGTTGATATTCTTTGTTGTCTGTACAAAAAAGGATTAGTAAGCAGAAAGATATATTTCTGTTATCTAAAGGTCATGCATGCTTGGCTTTATATGTAGTATTATCGAAATTTAATTATTTCAGAGAAAAATCTTTAAATAATTATGGTAAAAATAATACAAAGTTTATGTCACATACTAACCATAAGATACATGGTGTGGAATTGTCAACTGGTTCACTCGGACATGCCTTATCTTTTGGAGTTGGCAAATGTTTAGCTTACAAAATCAAAAAAATAAAAAAAAAGGTATTCGTTTTATTAAGCGATGGAGAGCTAAATGAGGGATCTAATTGGGAGGCATTTATGTTTGCTTCTCACCATAAGTTAAATAATTTAATTGTAATTGTTGATTATAACAAAATTCAGAGCTTAGATTTCATAAATAAAATTATTAAAATTGAACCTTTAAAAAAAAAATTTTTAAGTTTTGGTCTTGATGTGAAAATAATTGATGGTCATGATTTTAATCAGTTGGAAAAAGTTTTTACTTTAAAAAATCAAAAAAAACCTTTATTGATCATAGCAAACACTATCAAAGGAAAAGGTGTTAGAGAGATGGAGAATAAAGTTTTGTGGCATTACAAACCTCCAAATGAAAACGAATATATTAAATTTAAGAGTGAGATTTTAAAATGAGGAATACTTTTATCAATACTTTAACAAAAATTGCTTCTAAAAATAAAAAAATTGTATTAATTGTCGGAGATCTTGGCTTTAGTGTAGTAGAGGAATTTGCGAATAAGTTTCCTGACAGATTTTATAATGCAGGTGTAGCCGAACAAAACATGACAACAATGGCTGCTGGTCTTGCTTCGGAGGGATTTAAAGTATTTACTTATTCAATTGCAAATTTT
>MDTB01215985.1_pt1 | contig 10842 bp, 10 predicted proteins | sample 811161 | NCBI WGS metagenome assembly MDTB01 (sample SAMN05326650, study PRJNA326480) | marine metagenome | isolation source: seawater | place: Mediterranean Sea | collected 2009 | reverse complement strand
TCTATCTAATTTCAATTTTTTTGAGTAATAACTGTTAATATTATCTATACCTAAAACATTAAAACCAGATTTTAAAAAAGACCTTGCTAAAGAAAATCCGATAAATCCTGCACAACCTGTTATAAGAATTTTTTCATTTTTCATGAAATCAAATAATTTTTTTAATTAACAAAGAAATTTTTTTACTTGTATTACCATTTCCAAAAATATTACTTTTTTTTATTTTTGAGTTTAAAAATTTTTTATTTTTTTTAATATTTAGTAAATTTAATCCTATTAATTTTACACAGTTAAGTTTTGTTAACTCTTTCCATTCTGTCTCGTTTCTTAGTACAAAACATTTTTTATTCATAAAATAAGATTCCTTTTGTATGCCCCCACTATCTGTCACAGTAAATTTCGATGATTTAATTGCTGCAATGGAGTCAAGATATGATATAGGACTAGACATAATTACATTGGTTGGAAGCTTAATATTATTTTGATTAATTATTTTACTAATTTTTGGATGAACCGGCCAAAAGAAAATATTGTCTATTTTGTTCATTTGATCAAAAATTAGTCTAATTTTTTTTATATCTGTGTTTGCATCTCTATGAATAGAAAAAAATATATATTCATTTAATTTATATTTTTTTTTAAATTTTATTACATATTTGTTTACAATTTTTTTATAATAAAGTACTGAGTCGTACATTACATCACCAAAATTATATATTTTTTTATATTTTTTATATTCTTTTAGATTTCTAAGAGAGTCTTTGGTGGGAGCAATTAAGTAATCTGATAAGTAATCGGTTATATATCTATTCTGTTCCTCTGGCATTTCGATTACATTTGATCGCAATCCTGATTCAACGTGCATAATTTTAATATTTAACCTTTTTGCGACAAGTGATGCGGCAAGCGTGGTGTCAGTATCTCCGTATACAATTACAAGATTTGGCTTTAAATTCTTCAGTTTGACATAAATTTTTAAAAACATTTCAGATATTTTTAACAATCTATCGTTTTTATTTCTTAGATTAATTTTTATAATATTTTTATTGAACTTAAGTTCTTTAAAAAAAATTTGTGACATTGATTTATCAAAATGTTGCCCTGTATGAATTAAAAAATTTTTAACATTCTTGATGTTATTCAATGACTTAATTGTTATGAAAGCTTTAATAAATTGTGGTCTAGCACCTACTATACTAACTGTTTTTTTCATACGTTATTAAATCTATATCTAATATTTAGTAAATAAGATTTAATTTAAATTTTCCATCTGCCCCTATAACTTTTATATGCTTCTTTCTCAGATTCTTGTAAATCTAAACCTCTGTCTATAAGCATTTCATTTATCTTTTTTTCAAAACTACAAAGATACATTAAATCTTCTTTTAAAATTGCAAACTTATTATCTCTTCCTGGTAAATTATTGTCTGTAGTAAAATGTTTTTCAATTGCTATGGCGCCGTTAGATAAAGCAAATATTGCATCTTCTATTCCAGGACAATGACCTGAATAACCAACTTTTTTAAAGTTATCTTTTAAATAAAAAAATTTTGAAAAATTTGAATCTTTATATTTTAATGGATAAGAACTTACACAATGTAGTACAATTAAATTTTTGCAATCATTAAACTTTTTTAAACTTCTTAGCTCATCAGACTTTAATGCTCCTGTAGAAACTAAAACATTTTCGAAATTATCTAATGATTTTTTAATTAAATCTAAATCATAAGCCTCTAGTGAAGGAATTTTAATAAATTTATTTGAAGTTTCTAATAAAATTTTAAAACTTTCGTCATTAAAAATGGAGGCAAAACAATTTAGATATTTGGTTTTACTATATTCGAATAGATCCTTATATTTTTCCCGATCAAGGCAAGCTTTATTGTAAATTTCTCGTCTGCCATCATTATCCCAAGGTCCTTTCTTAAGATTTTTTGGATCCCACAATTGAAATTTAACAAAATCACAGCCAGCTGTTTTGGCCTGATCTATCATTTTTTTTGCTAAATCTAAATCTCCAAGAAAATTCCACCCAATTTCAGCTATAATCATGATTAACTTTTAAACTGTAATAATTAAAAGCGCAAATTAATTTATTTTTAAAGAATAATAATTTTTTATCTTATTTACAATATAATCAATTTGATTATCCAAAAGATTTTGATGAAAAGGTAGGCTAAGTATTTTGCTTGAAATGTCTTTACTAACTGGCGAGTAATATAGTATTTTTCTTTCTGTAAAGATTTTTTGATCACTTAGGGGTAAAGGATAATAAATATAAGTAGGTATTTTTTTTAAACTTAAAAATTTTCTTAATTTATCTCTCTCGGTAGAAATTATATTCAGCATTGGAAAGCAAGAACTATAATCTTTTTTTAAAATTAATAATTTTATTTCTTTAATTTCTTTTAATTTTTTTTTGAACTTATTAAATATAAATTGTCTCTTTTTAATTCTCTTATCAAATTGATTTATTTTTTCTAATAATATCGTTGCTTGTATTGTGTCTAATCTTGCATTTAATCCTAAATGCTCAAAATAATATTTTTTTTTTTGGCCATGTTGCCTGATTTGAAAAAATTTTTTTGCTAATAGTTTATTATTTGTAAATAAAGCTCCACCATCACCAAAACAACCTAGTGATTTTGTAGGGAAAAAACTAGTGCAACCAATATCAAAAATATTACAGCTTTTTTTATTTTTATATTTAGCACCAAAACTTTGGGCAGCATCTTCAATGATTGGTAAATTATATTTTTTTTTAATTCTAAGTAATTCCTTCACGTCTGGAATTTGACCAAACAGAGAAACTACGATTATACATGAAGTTCTGTTGGTTATTTTTTTTTCAATTTTTTTTATATTAATCAAAGCAGTATCTGGATCAATATCTACAAAGACTGGTTTAAATCCAAGTCTTAAAATTACTTCTGCTGATGAAATATAGCTAAAAGCTGGAGTTATGACTTCAGATCCTTTTTTTAAATTTAAAGACATCAAAGCTATTAACAACGCATCAGTCCCGCTTGAGGTAGTTGTGCAGTGCTTAGACCCAACATATTTTGATAGTTTTTTTTCTAGTTTATAAACTTGTTCACCAAGAATAAATTTATTACTCTTGATAACCTTAGAAATATTTTTTTTTACTTTTGAATAATCAAGAAATGGGTCAGTTATATCATTAAATTTAATTTCTCTCATTTATTTAAATTTTTTTTATGTTTTGCTGGATTGCCATAAACTAAAGAATTATTTTTAACATCTTTTGTTACAACTGATCCTGCTCCTATAAAAGAATTTTTTCCAATTTTTATACCGCAAACAATAGTAGAATTTGCACCCAATGTTGAGCCTTTGCAAACAATTGTTTGTAAAAAATTTTTTTTTTGGTTTATATTACTTCTCGGAAATTTAACGTTTGTAAAAACAACTGATGGACCAACAAAAACATCATCCTCAATTTTAACACCATTATAAATAGAAACATTATTTTGAATTTTTACTCCATTTCCAATTTTTACATTCTCACCTATGAAAACATTTTGACCAATGACACATTTATCCCCTATCTTTGCACCCACTGATATATGACACCAGTGCCAAATTCTTGTTTTTTTTCCAATCTTTACTTTGCTATCAATAATTGAGCTTTGATGAATAAAATAGTCTTTTTTCATTTTTTAACCTCTAAGCTTTTCGGTGAGTTTAATGCTTGAAAATACATCCGTAGTACCAAAACCTTTTTTTTTAAGAATTTCCATATAACTCTTTATATGCAAATTGCTAAAATTATCTGACAATTGTATTTTATCTTTATCAAAAATTAACTCTCTTTTTGCTGGTAGCCCTTTTTTTAAATATTTAGCTGATATTGAAATTAACCAACTAATTTTTGCATTTTTAAAATATAAAATACCTCTGTTTTCAACTGGACTTGAAAAATTTATTTTAAATTTCTTATATTCACCAAAATACCAGTATAGGAGATCAAATAAATGGATTCCAATATTTGTTGTTAAACCGCCAGATTTATTCTTATTTCCTTTCCATGATTTTAAAAACCAATCTCCTCTAAATGTAATATAATTGATATAGCCAGTAAAAACTTTTTTAGGTTTTTTATTTATTTTTTTTTCAATTATTTTTTTAGTTTTAATTAATTTATTATTAAGTCTTAGTTGCATAATACAATTGACTTTTGTTTTATATTTTTTTTCCAATCTTATTGTATTGAGTAAATGATTGGAGTTAAGTACTAATGGTTTTTCACAAATAACTTCAAATCTATTTTTTAAACCAAACTTTATGTACTTAAAGTGTAAATAATTAGGAGTGCAAATAACTAGAAAATGAATTTTTTTTTTTTTTTTAATTTTATTTATGTACTTTTGAAATTCTTTAAAATCAAAAAAAAATTTACAATCTTTAAAAAAACTATCTATTTTTCCTGCAGTTTGACTTACATCATAGGCTGCTAATAAATTATTTTTAGTTTTTTTAATTGCCTCAAAATGTTTTGGAGCAATGTAACCTGATGCACCAATTATAATAAAGTTTTTCATACTTGAATTATTCTACTATCCAAATTATATTTATATCTTCCTCTACAATCAAAAATAATTTCTGAATTGTTTCTTAAATACCTATAATCTAAATTATCATGATCTGTTATCAATAGAGTTATTTTATTTTTTAGATTTTTTTTCGTTAAATTTTTACTTATTTTTTTTATTGAATAATTTCTAAGATTAGGAATTTTTTTTACGTAAGGATCATGATAATCAATCATTAACCCTTTTTTTTCTAATAAATTAATTATTTTTAAAGCAGGTGACTCTCTCATGTCATCTACATTTTTTTTATAAGTAACACCAACAATAAAAATTCTTTTTTTTTTAAATTTTTTTGAATATTTTAAAACCTTTTCTGCAATAATTTTTGGCATCCTCTCATTTATTAAACCTGAAAGATTAATAAATTTTGCATCAGCGCCCGACTTATTCGCTTTCCAAGCCAATATAAAAGGATCAATAGGAATGCAATGCCCCCCATATCCAGGACCAGGATAAAAAGTTTGAAACCCAAAAGGTTTGGTACTCGCAGCTTCGATAGCATTATAAATATTAATACCAAGTTTTTCTGTAATAATTTTCATTTCATTTATTAAACCTATGTTTACTGATCTATAAATATTTTCTAACAATTTAGTAAATTCTGCTGTTTTAAGATCATTAACTTTTACAACCTTAATTCCTAAAAGTTTGTAAATCTGTGTTCCAACTTTTGAGCAATTTTTTGTAAAGCCACCTAAAACTTTTGGAATTTTTCCTAAAGAATATTTTTCATTCCCTGGGTCTTCTCTTTCAGGTGAATAGATCAAGAAGAAATCTGTTCCAACTTTAAATTTTTTTTTTAATTTAGGTAATATCAATTCCTCACATGTTCCTGGATAAGTGGTACTCTCCAAACATATGGTTTGATTTTTTTTTAAATACGGTAGAATTGAATTAAGAGAATTGTTTATATATTTCATCTCAGGTGATTTATTTTTCTTTATAGGAGTTGGCAGACAAAGAATAACTACATCAATTTCACTAATATATGATAAATCCCATGTTGGAAAAAATCCATTTTCCATCATTTTTTTTATTTTGGAGTCGCTAACGTAATTAATATAGCTTTTTTCTGATTTTAGTAATTTAATTTTTTTTCTATCAGTATCAAACCCGTATACTTTAATTTTTTTATCTAAAAATCCCTTTGCTAAAGGTAAACCAACATATCCAAGTCCTACAATACCAATTTTTATTTTTTTCTTTTTTATTTTATTTAATAAATAATTGATCATTTAAGTTAAATAAATTTATATATATCTTTTTCCGATGTCTCTACAAAACCTAAATCTCCATCAAATATAGAGTTATTTCTTATAACCTCATCCCAAGATGCGATAATTGAATTATTAAAATTTAGAATTATTTCATTGTTGTAATCTAAATTATTAAATCTTCCTTTGTTTAAAACCTGCATTTTTCCTTTTTTAAAAATAAAAATCGGATTTTTTTCTTTCACAACTGAGTATACAGTATCTTTTTTTTGTTCAACTAATATTTTAATAGCTTTGTCAATATGACTTACATCTTTACGAATAACATGAATATTAAAAAAAACAATAATGTCTGGAGAAAATTTATTTTTGGATTTAAAATAATTACTAGAGTCTAGTAACAATTTTTCTAGATTTTCATACAATGATTTCTCATATTTTTTAGATCTTAAAAAGTATTCTATATTTTTAATTTTAGAAAATTTTCTCTTAGAAAAATTTATGATATTTTTGTTATTTGTAGATAAGAGAATATCTGTAATCATTTTTGATTTTTTAATAGAATTTACAGTATGTTCAATTAAAGTTTTTTTTTGGTATTTTAAATAAGGAGCATTTTTTATATCAAAAAAATCTTTTTTGATAGGCACCACTCCAAGTATTTTTAATTTATAATCACCTTTATTCTTATTGTTGATTTGATCAATTATTTTTCCTCTTTCTCTTAGTATTCTTTTGTGGTTACTTGAAACTGAATTTCCATGTTTTCTATAGTAGAACAATGGTAAATCTACACTTGCAAATTCAACTCTGCCTTTAAGTTTTAACCATATATCCCATCCATCTTGAGCTTTCACATTAGTAGAATAACCACCTACTTCTTTTAAGGACCTGCATTTAAAAAGAGTACAGGCACCATGTGGTGGAAAATTTGAATTATCGATTGTTTCTAAATTATCCTCAAGGCCAATTTTTTTTCCATTTACATCTACATAATAATATCCACCATAAACAGCTCCATAATTTTTCTTAGATATAATTTTGTTTACCATTAATAACAAGGCATTTTTATTCAACCAATCATCTGCATCTAATCGCAAAAGAAATTCACCTTTGCAAATTTTTAAAATATTATTAGATATTTTTTGAAGTCCTGTGTTTTTTTTATAAACAAATATTTTTTTTACTTTTTTATTTTTTGAAATATATTTTTTATATACTTTTTCTGTGTTATCTTTTGAATTATCACTTACTAAAAATAATTCCCAGTTTTTATATGTTTGATCAAAAATGCTTTTAATTGCCTTATCAACGAATTTTCCATAATTTTTAGAGACAATATAAATAGAAATTAAATTTTTCATTATTTTGGTATAAACTTAATTTAATATTAAATTTTTTATATGTAAATTTTCCATTATATTTACTTTGATATAATGAGTATTAATAGCTATTTTTTTAATAGCATGAAATTAGTAAGAAAAGACCCAGAAACTAAAATAATATTTTGATAGTGTTTTATTAATATAATTTGACTAAATCATGAAAGTTTATAAAACGATCACTTTAATCTAAAATTTCTAATTTAAAATGAAATTAAATAATAAAAAATTAAAAAAAGATATTAATGAAAATGGTTACACTGTAATAAAAAATTTCTATAATAAAAAAAAATTAAGTGAAATTAAAACCTCTCTTTTAGATATATTAAATTATGTAAGCCCTTCAAAAGAAAAAAATCTTCAAAAAAAATATTACGAAATTAAAAAATTAAATCCTAAATTAAAGGGTAATTTTTATGATATGGCTCCATACAATATTGATATGATTAAAGGGATACATACGCCAGAATTAATAAATTTTGTGAAATATTTTTTTAAAACTAAAACTTTATTTACTGGCAGAGCAGCAATTCATGTACATGATGAAGATAATGATAAAATTCTACTTCCCCATCAAGAAACAAATCAATTTGCTAGGGATTGTATTTTATTTTGGATGCCTCTATGGGATACAAACTCTAAAACTGGTGGTTTAACAATTTACGAAGGATCACACCATAAAGGTTACTTTGATCATAAACTTGAAGATCCATCAGGTGTTAAAAAATGGACTCACAAATATACAAATATAGATAAAAAAATTTATTCAAAATTTAATAAAAAAAATCTGGCAATTAAAGCTGGATCTGCTGTACTTGCACATTCTGCTCTAGTTCACTGTGGTTATCCACTAACAAAAATGGATAGTGTTAGAATTACTATTACAGAAAGATTTAATCCACTCCAGAAAATACCTTTTCTCAAAGATCCAAAAAAACCAATGAAAATTCCTTATGTTGGAGTAGATTATAATAAAATAAAAGATTAAGAATTAAATTATATATTAGTAATTTTTCTTAAAAAAAGTTTATTTTCTAATTGAAGTTGTTTAACCGTAATGTCGTAAAGAATTTTGATATCTAACAAAGAAATACTAATGTCATAAAACTTATTTTTAATTAAAGCATTCATTTTTTTTAGATAATTATCTGTAGAATTTGAATAAATAGTTGTAACTTTATAATTCTTTTTCCTTACAAACATTTTTATTTTTATTTTTTTTTCTTTATTATCTTTCATTACTTTACCAGAAAAAAATTTAAAATATCTGTAATATGATTTAGCTTTTTGCTCCGCTACATGAAAAAAAGGGAAAGCAGAATTTTTATAATCTAAGTCAAACAAAAGACATTTTGCTTTTTTTTTTAATAAAAAACCAAATGGAGAATTTAAACTAAAGCAATCAGAATGATTCATATTACATATCTCTTTTTGATATCGACCACAGACAAGAAGTGAATATACTGGGCTTTTAGATCTTTTAAAATCGTCTCTTTTAAGGGCTGCGTTACTTAATGCACCAGAAAAAGATTTGCTGTCTTTATAATTAAAGATTTTTCCTTCAAAGAAATTCCAGTTAAAACTATAAAAAACTATTGTTCCTTGTTTTCCAACAACATCTATTAATAAATCAATAAAATGATCTGAATTAAAGTTAATTTTTTTTTTTTTAAATAGAATAAGAAATTTTAAAATATCAGAACAAACAATTATTGTACTGCCTTTTTTTACTCCTAAGTTTTGTAGTTTTTTTTTTACTTTTAAGAAATAAGCATTTTTTTCCATAAAAGCTTACTAATTAATTTGAATTTCTTTATTTGAATTTTCTATGTTTTTATTAATTTTTAAAAATTTTTTTTCAGATTTTTTTTCAGTAAATGCAATACCATCAATTAATTCTAACTGGCTTCTATTTAATTTTTGAGAATTATTTTTAATTAGTTTATCTACTACTTCTGCTAATATTTGTTCTCCTTCTCCGATCGCACAAATATCAATATTTTCATCCTTTAAAACTTCCTCATAACTTGTGGTTGGATGCGGACCACCAACAATTATGGTTTTTTTATATCCATTTTTTCTAATTTCAGAAATTGCTTCATGAAAAAAATCCTTATGGAAAGTCATAGCGCTTACTCCAATTAAATCTGGTGAAAACTCATCAATTAATTTATGCATTTCCTTATAACTGTCAAAGTCTATTCTTGACTTTATTAATTTTCCTTCAATCTCACCTTTGAAAACATGATTCAAATAACTTTGTAGAGCAATCAGCCCAAGAGGAGGTTCTACGACATCATATTCTGTAATGGATCTATCTTTTGTAAAATGAGTTGAAATATTAATAAGCAAAATTTTAAAAGCATTGTTTTTTATTTTTTTTAATGGGAAATTTTTTTTTATTTTTTTATTAAGATCAGGTATTTTTATTTGATCTTCACTTAAACATTTTATTTCTAGTTCAGTCTCTTTTATTCCAGCCATTCTCAAAACATCTTGTAATCCATTAATCCTTGATACAAAATAACTACTGTATCTCTGATTTAATTCATCCTCAGTAAAATGTTTCATTTGAACTGGTAAAACTTTTTTTAATCTTTCTTTATTTAAAACATATTCTTTCAAAAATTTTAACTTATACTTTTCAGTAAAATCTCTCTTAAAAGGCAAAGTAGGTGCAACTTCATGATAAGATTTGTCTATTGCTTCATTTATGGCACCTTTATCTACACCATGATCAAGTGCAAATTTTTCTAGATCTGTACCTGGAAATATTCTTACAATATGAGTGTAAGGAAAATGCACCCAGTTCATAGAAAAAATAAAATCTAATGTCATTTTTGCTTCTTCTTCAGTTTCAGTTGGAAAACCATGCATTGTGTTCAGTGTTGTTACTGCACTTGGATAATATTTACAAATATACTCTAAGTTCTCTCTAAATTTTTCAATATTTAAATTCTTTCTCATTACTTTTTGCATTCTCGGAGAAGCTGATTCTAATGAAACATTGACACCTACTGCACCACCCTGCATCATGGTGTCTATAATTTCTTTATTTAATAAATCTCCTTTAAGAGCAGTAGGGAAAAAAAAACTTACACCTAAATTATCTTTTGAAGCTCTATTAAAAAATTCTACAAAATCTTTTGCTTTTACATTAAAAATATCATCTATAAATTCAATCCTTTTTACGCCCATATCAGCAATCATTTTCACTTCTTCATAAATACTATCAACTGATCTTCGATAATGGTGCAATGTAGTTTTATAAACATCACAATAAAAACATCTGTATGGACATCCTCTTGTAGCTTGAACTGCCATTGAATATTTAACCCCGGCATGACCTACATTTTTATTGTACATCGAATAATCTACCAACGACCGATCGTAAGTTGGTAATTCATCAAGTTTTTGGATCTGCTTTCGAGTTTTAGTTAATATTATATTTTCTTTCATAATTTAGTAATTATTTGATTGTATAGTATAAATAAAGAGGGAATCAAATAATAATTAAATTGACAGAAACTCCCAAATAATTATAGTTTTCGAGTACTGAAATGCATGGTGGGAAATCAGTGTGAAATTCATTGGCTGTACCTGCAACCGTAAAGTCGGAGCGCCACCCAGTAT
>MDTB01081440.1_pt1 | contig 10842 bp, 8 predicted proteins | sample 811161 | NCBI WGS metagenome assembly MDTB01 (sample SAMN05326650, study PRJNA326480) | marine metagenome | isolation source: seawater | place: Mediterranean Sea | collected 2009 | reverse complement strand
GTATGGTGAAAACCCTCATCAAAACGGAACCTTCTATGGCGTATTGGATGATGTATTTGAGCAATTACATGGAAAAGATTTATCCTACAACAACTTACTAGATATTGATGCAGCAGTAAGTTTAATAGGGGAATTTGAAGAAACTACATTTGCTATACTAAAACACAATAACGCTTGTGGGATATCCTCAAGAGAAAGCCTTATAGATGCATGGAAAGATGCACTTGCTGCTGATCCTATTTCTGCTTTTGGTGGTGTGTTGATAACTAATAGAATGATAGACGCTAAAACTGCTAAAGAAATTCATAAATTGTTCTTTGAAGTAATTATTGCCCCTGCCTATGATGAGCTAGCTTTGGAATTACTTAAAACAAAGAAAAATCGCGTCATTCTTATACAGAAAGAGGTTAAAATGCCTTCAAAAACAGTTCGCACTGTTTTAAATGGTGTTTTAGAACAAGACAAAGATTTGAAAACAGATACAGTTATAAATATGCAGAATGTTTGCAATACCCATGCTACTGAAAATCAAAAATCAGATCTAGTATTTGCATCTAAAATATGTAAAAACACGAAGTCAAATACAATTGTTTTTGCCAAGAATAAACAATTATTGTCTAGTGGAGTTGGCCAAACATCTCGAGTGGATGCGCTAAAGCAAGCTATTATCAAAGCAAAATCTTTTGGCTTTGATCTTAACGATGCTGTCATGGCTTCAGACGCATTTTTCCCATTCCCTGACTGTGTTGAACTTGCTGGGAAAGAGGGAGTAAAAGCAGTTATTCAACCTGGAGGATCTATAAAGGATCAGCTATCTATTGATTATTGTAACGAAAATAAAATGGCTATGGTTTTTACTGGGACAAGACATTTTAAACACTAATAAGAATTACATTTAAAAATGTATAAGTACATTTACTTTACATATTCTATTAATTGACTAAATATAAAAGGCTCATGGGATTTCTAGACTTCATGACACAAGACATTGCAATTGATTTAGGTACTGCAAATACATTAATTATTCATAATGATAAGGTTGTTGTTGATCAACCTTCTATTGTTGCTGTAGATCGAAAAACAGAAAAAGTAATTGCAGTAGGACAAAGGGCACAACAAATGCATGGAAAATCCCACGAAGGGATAAAGACAATTCGCCCACTTAAAGATGGAGTTATTGCTGATTTTGGTGCATCCGAACAAATGATTCGTGAGTTAGTTCGAACGATTCCAAGTCTTAGAAATAAATTCTTTTCTCCTTCACTAAGAATGGTTATTTGTATTCCATCAGGGATTACTCAGGTAGAAGAAAGAGCTGTTAAAGATTCTGCAGAGCAAATTGGAGCTAAGGAAGTTTATCTGATTCATGAACCTATGGCTGCTGCTATTGGAATCGGTATAGATGTTCTTGAACCTAAGGGAAATATGATTATAGACATAGGTGGGGGGACAACAGAAATTGCTGTATTAGCACTAGGAGGGATTGTTTGTGATAAATCTATAAAAGTGGCGGGAGATGTTTTCACCAGTGATATTGTTTATTACATGCGTACACGCCATAACTTATATGTTGGAGAGCGTACAGCTGAAAAAATTAAAATTCATGTAGGATCTGCAACTGAAGAGTTAGAAAACCCTCCTGAAAACTACCCTGTTCAAGGACGTGATTTAATGACTGGAAAACCAAAACAAATTACTGTTTCCAGTGGTGAAATAGCACAGGCACTCAATAAATCAATCATTCAAGTAGAAGATGCTGTAATGCAAGCTCTTGCCATGACACCCCCTGAATTAGCAGCAGACATATATAACACTGGAATATATCTTGCTGGTGGGGGATCTATGCTTCGCGGTTTAGATAAACGAATCTCAAAAAAAACAGAACTCCCTGTTTATGTTGCTGAAGATCCATTAAGAGCTGTTGTTAGAGGAACAGGAATCGCACTTAAAAATGTAGAATCCTTTAGTTTCTTAATGAAATAGAACCTAGTGAATACTCATGCGCAACTTATTTGCATTTCTATATAGGTATCATGTATTTTTCGTATTTATTTTTATGGAAGTATTTTCCTTGGGAATAATCATTCAAAACAATTATTACCATGCATCCCAATTTAGCACTTCCTCAAATCAGATTTCAGGAGAAATATTAAAACGTTTTAAAAATTCTGTAGAATATTTTTCCTTGTCCAAAACTAATGAGGCCCTAGCAGAAGAAAATGCTAAACTCAAAAACAAGCTCTTAGAAAATAATATGCAGGAATATATTCCAGCTGGTATGAATAAATATATGTCAGCAAAAATTATAAAAAACTCATATAACAAGAGAAATAATTATTTGACCATTAATAAGGGGTCTTTACATGGTATAGAAAAAGGAATGGGGGTTATAGTAGAAAATAGTATTGTAGGAATTGTAAGTCATGTTAGTCTTCATTTTGCATCTGTGATGAGTATCCTTAATAAAAAAGCGGTTATTAGTACAAAATTTTTAAAATCCAATCATTTTGGGAGTCTTATGTGGGACGGGAAATCACATGATTTTGCTCAATTATATTCAATAGAAAAACATGTGGACGTGTCTATTGGAGATAGTCTTATCACGAATGGCTATTCAAATATTTTTCCTGAAGGAATTAAGGTTGGGACAGTTAATAGATTTGAAGAAGATGAAACAGAAAACTTTTACTTTATAGAAGTAAATCTGAACTTAGATTATAGCAATCTAGACTATGTATATGTGATTCAGAATCCACTAAAAAATGAACGGACTAAATTAGAGAAAAAACAAGATGAATAAATTTACTGAGCATATTATTCGGTTTATTGGACTTGTGTTGCTACAAATTCTAATTTTAAATAACATCCAAATAAGTGGCTATATTAATCCATACGCTTATCTTCTCTTTGTAATGATACTACCACCAAAAATGGAAAAAATTTTTGTTTTGGTATGTGCTTTTATACTTGGATTGATAATTGACATTTTTTCGGACAGCTTTGGAGTCCATACAGCTGCAATTGTATTTCTTGCATACACTAGGCCAAAACTATTAGCATTAGTTTCTATCAAAGGAGGGGAAGATCTAGAGGAAATAAGTATGAAGCAATTAAGGTTTAGTAGATTTTTTACTTATGCTTCTCTTTCTTGTTTTCTTCATCACTTTATCTTATTTATTTTAGATGCTTTCCGAATTAGTGAATTTTTTGATACTATGATTAGAACTTTTTATAGTTCAATTATTAGTTTGGCAATTATTTTATTAATTGAATCACTTCGCTCAAATTCAAGAATAAAATGAGCAGAAGTAAATTTACAAACCGTAGATTGTTTTTCTACACCTTATTTATCTTGTCTTCATCGATACTAATTATTTCATTAATCAAGATCCAACTTCTTGACGACTCGTATAAAATGTCTGCAGAAAACAATTTTATTAAAGCCGTTAACATTTATCCTGAAAGAGGATATATCTATGACAGAAATGGAATACTTTTAGTTTCTAATCAAAGAGCATATGACCTAATGGTCATCCCTCGGCAAGTAAAAAAATTAGACACTTTAAACTTTTGCCAAATTGTTGGTATAGAAAAACAAGTATTTGAAAAAAAAATATCAAAAGCTGTAAAATATTCTAAACATCGTCCATCTATTTTAATTAAAGAAGTATCTAAGAAGACTGCAGCTCAACTGCAAGAAAAACTATATGAATTTCCTGGTTTTTATTTACAAGAAAGAACCATGAGAGATTACCCAGAACATTCCGGAGGAAATATATTAGGATATGTTAGTCAAGTTCCAGATTACATTCTAAAAAAAAATAAGTACTATCAAAAAAATGATAATTATGGAATGAAAGGGGTTGAAAATTCTTATGAAGAGGAGTTGCGTGGCTCCCGAGGAATTAAATACCTTATTCGAGATGTGTGGAATCAGACTAAAGGAAGTTTTGAAAATGGCAAATACGACAGTCTTGCAATTAGTGGAAAAGATTTAGAACTAAGTATCGATATTCAGCTACAAAAGTATGCTGAAAAACTCATGGAAAACAAAAAAGGAAGTATTGTAGCTATTGAACCTAGCTCAGGAGAAATTTTAACTTTAGTAAGTAGCCCATCTTATGACCCTAATCTTTTAGTCGGACGATCTCGTTCTAAAAACTATAATAGGATGTATAAAAATAAAGATAAACCTCTATTTGACAGAAGTATATCTGGATTATATCCTCCAGGATCAACTTTTAAATTACTAAATGCACTCATTGGCCTTCAAGAAAAAGTGATTTATCCAGGCTCATCCTTTTCATGTGATGAAGGTTGGCGATTCAGTGAAAAATTAAAAATTGGATGTCATGAACATTCTTCCCCTCTTAATTTAGCTGAGTCTATTGCCCAATCTTGCAATGCATATTATTGTAAAACATTCAAAAAAATCATTGAAAAATATCCTACTGCTGAAGAAGGGTATAATAATTGGCGAAATCATATTTTAAGTTTTGGCTTAGGAAATTTTCTAAACAATGACTTGTATACTGGAAGAAAGGGTAGAGTTCCAAGCGTAGATTTCTATAACCGCCAATATGGTAAAAAAAGATGGAAAGCACCTACAGTAATTTCACTCTCCATTGGACAAGATGCATTAGTGGCCTCTCCTATTCAAATGGCGAATATGTGTGCAGCTATTGCTAATAGAGGGTATTATTACACCCCACATATTGTAAGAAAAATAAATCATGTATCCATAACAGACTCTACCTATACCACTCCAAAATATACTTCTATTGACGAAAAATATTTTAATCCAATTATAAAAGGAATGGAGAGGGTGTATACAAGTAAATATGGTACAGCAAAGTCAGCAAGAATAAAAAATATCTCTCTCTGTGGCAAAACAGGAACAGCAGAAAACCCTCACGGAGATGACCATTCGATTTTTATAGCATTTGCACCCATCAATGAACCCAAAATAGCCCTTGCAGTTTATGTAGAAAATGGTGGGTGGGGATCTACATGGGCTGCACCTATAGCAAGCTTGATAATTGCAAAATACTTAACTGGTGAAGTTCAAAATAATACTAGAGAATCTTTTATACTAAATGGTAATTTGACAGATATAAAAAATGAGAAATAACATTGGTTTATTTGCACATACAGACAAGACGCTTGTTATACTATACCTACTCATGCTTATTTTTGGATGGATTAATATATATGCTGCTAACTATGAGGATGGAATACAGAATATTATCACTATGTCAACAGAATCAGGAAAACAACTCTTTTGGATTACAAGCTCTTTTGTGTGGATCATTCTGATATTAATAATTGATGGAAAGTTTTACATAAACTTTGCTTATCCAATATATGGCATAACAATATTACTATTACTAGGAGTAATTATATTTGGGAAAGAAGTTGGAGGGGCTAGGTCATGGTATGCAATTGGAAATTTTAGTTTGCAGCCTTCTGAATTTGCAAAAATTGGGACCTTACTAGGTTTAAGTAAATTTTTAAGCCAAATCAATTTTGATATCTCCCAGTTTAGAACACAGATAAAAGCACTTGCTTTCATACTTTTACCTATTATGTTAATTATGCTCCAACCTGATGCAGGATCAGCAATTGTATTTGCATCTCTTTTCTTAGTATTCTTTCGGGAGGGTATTTCTAGTTTGTACTTAATTTTGAGTGGATGTGCAATTACGCTGTTTGTCATTACTCTAAAGTTTGAAGTAAATACAGCAATGATTATCGTAATTTCTGTTTGCTTATTTTTTTCATTTCTACTTAAAAAAAATAGAGCTCTTATAAAAAATATTGTTCTCTTTTTAATTCTAGGAATAGGTTTTATTCAATCTGTAGGGTACCTATATTCAGATGTTTTAAGACCACACCATAGAAATAGAATTGATTTAATTATGGGTAAAATTGATGATATCCATGGAGTTGGCTACAATCTTCACCAATCAAAAATTGCTATTGGCTCTGGAGGACTTTATGGGAAAGGGTTTCTTGATGGAACACAAACAAAATTTAACTTTGTTCCCGAACAAAGCACTGACTTTATTTTTTGCACTATTGGTGAAGAATGGGGATTCCTTGGAACTTTAATTACTATCGTGCTATTTACACTTCTATTACTCAGAATAGTGATTATGGCTGAAAGACAGCGATCTGCATTTAGCAGAGTTTTTGGTTATGGTGTAGCTACTATATTATTTTGTCATTATTTTATTAATATTGGAATGACCATTGGTCTTGTCCCTATAATTGGTATTCCGCTTCCATTTTTCAGTTATGGTGGATCCTCTTTATGGGGTTTTAGTATTTTATTATTTGTATTTATAAAATTAGATGCATATAGAATGCATATTCTTCGATAAGATATATTACAGCAAAATTGCATCCAATGTTTGAGTAGAAACAGAGTGATAATTTGCTCTAGATTTTTGATAGATTCTCTTGGCTTTTTGAGGGTTTTTTTTGTAGAGCGCCTCATATATGGGCTTCAAAAACTTCCTTCTTCCTACAGAATATAAAAACTCTTCTAATTGCTTATCTGCTTGAGTATATCCTGCTGGAATTGTAAGCTGAAACCAAGCATTTAAAATCTCAGAATTTCCACTATTCGTAAAACTAAAAGCAATGTCCAGTTTCTTTAAATCGTCTATATCAATATCTTTAGGTAAATGCCTTAAAAAATGAAGCCATTCATGTGATGACCATAGTTCTGATTTGATATTAGCAAGTGGATAACCCATTTCAAAAGAATGAATAGCACTCTCAACTGCTTTAAATTTTGTTGATTTCACCTTTGGACAATTATCAGGAATACCCGCACCATAAACCCACTCTTCAAGACGAATTTTTTCTTTAGCCTTTGGTCTAGAATTCAAAAGGTTTGTATTTAAATAAGCTACAAACTCTTCTGTATCTATTACTTTAAATGCATTGACGGAGAAATATTCTTTAAGAAAAGAATCAAATTGTTTTCTCCCAACAGCCCCCTCTATTAATCGCAACAAAAAGAAACCTTTCTCGTAAGCAACATCTGTTAATCCATCATCAGGATCTCTACCAAATAAATTTAACTTTAAATGAGTGTCCTTATGATTTTTTCCAAGGAATGCAATCTCATCTTCAAGATCTTGTTTACCTAACAAAGAAAGCATTTCTGCGTATTCAATTCCCTCTAGCTGCTCCATGATTCTTCGCTCAAAATAAACAGTAAATCCTTCATTAAGCCAGAAATCATCCCAAGTTTTATTGGTAACTAAGTTACCAGACCATGAATGTGCTAATTCATGAGCAACAAGAGAAGTAAGTGACCTATCACCTGCCAAAATAGTTGGAGTAACAAAGGTTAATCGAGGATTTTCCATACCCCCAAAAGGGAAACTAGGTGGCAAAACTAACATGTCGTATCGATCCCAAGAATACTTTCCATACATTTTTTCAGCAATTGTTAACATTGCTTGTGTTTCACCAAATTCATAAGATGCTTTTTCAATTATTTCGGGCTCTGCATAAACCCCAGTCTGCTCGCCTAAAGATTCGAAAACTAGATTTCCAACACCAAGAGCCATTAAATAGGCTGGAATTGGTTGTTCCATGTTAAATGTATAAACTCCCTCATTATTTTTTTCTGTAGGATTCTCAGCACTCATAACTGCTAATAAACCCTTGGGAACTTTTACTTTAGCAGTATAACTAAATCTAACTCCCGGAGAATCTTGACATGGAAGCCAGGTTCGAGCGAGAATAGCTTGAGATTGTGTAAATAAAAAGGGGTGCTCTTTCCCAGCAGTTTGATTTGGTTGAAGCCATTGTAAGGCCTTAGCATTTGGTGCACTTTTGTAGTGAATAGATACTTCCTTAGCACGAGAAGATATATCAATAATTAAGGGCTGACCAAGAATGGAGTCTTGATCTCCAAGCCTAAAATAACATTCTTCTCCTAAGCTGGTTACTTTTTCTATTTCTAAGCCGTTGGCATCGAGTATGAGCTGTTTTTCTCCGCTCTTATTATCTACTTGATATGAAGCAACTCCTGAAATGACTTTGTTTTTAAAATCTACCTCTACATTTAAATCTAAATGTGTTGTTACAACATGATGAGGTTCAGAATAACTATGTTTATCAATTCGCTTATCTTTATTTAAGTGACATGAAGCAAGAAGAAAAGAAAAACAAAGAGTATAAATTATTTTGTTCATAGGAAATTTTTAATCAGTGCTAATTTAAAAAATTAGCTTCATTATTAATCTTGGAGAGCTCTCTATGTCGATAGCATGAGACTAAATGATCGTTAACCAATCCAACAGCTTGAATAAAAGAATATACTACTGTAGGACCAACAAACTTAAAGCCTCTATTTTTTAAATCTATGCTAATCTTTTTTGACAGCTCTGTTTTTACTGGAATATTCTTTAAAGAGTCCTCCTTATTCTGAATCGGTTTTCTGTGGACAAAATCCCATATATATGCATTAAAACTTCCAAATTCCTCTTGAATATTTAAGAACGCTTTTGCATTTGAAATTGCAGATCTAATTTTTAACTCATGCCGAATAATTCCTTTATTTTTAAGTAGCAAATTGACTTTGTGTTGATCATATAAAGCAACTTCTCTAGGTTTAAATTGACTAAATGCATTCCTAAAGTTTTCTCTTTTTCGAAGAATTGTTATCCAACTAAGTCCAGACTGAAATGTTTCTAAAATTAAAGCTTCAAATAAACTCTGATCATCATAAATAGGATTGCCCCATTCATGATCATGGTATGAAATATACAAGGCATCATTGCCTACCCATGAACACCTTTTTTTTATCATACAGCTGACGAATTCTTAGGATCTACCCAATCCCCATAACTTTTGATTAATTCTATTAAAGCATCAACAGCTTTATCAGTAGGGATATTTCTTTGCACTACTTCTTTTTCTTTGTATAATGTAATCTTTCCAACCCCAGTACCTACATAGCCATAATCAGCATCAGCCATTTCTCCTGGGCCGTTTACAATACAACCCATTATTCCTATCTTCAAACCCTTTAAATGACTTGTTTTTGCTCGAATTTTAGCTGTAGTCTCTTGTAAATCAAATAGTGTCCTTCCACAGCTTGGACAAGAAATATATTCTGTTTTAGATATTCGAGTTCGTGTAGCTTGAAGAATCCCAAAAGCTGTTTTCACAATCATTTGATCACTTCCACAATTTTCTGTTGCTATAAATACTCCATCACCTAATCCATCAAGTAGAAGAGTTCCCAAATCTGTTGATGCTTCTAACTGAAGCTGCTCTTCATTTAAATTGCTATAAGTACGCCTAATAATAACAGGTGTTTCACAGTTATTATTCATTAATTCTATAAATAACCTACGTTGTTCTGCCATTCCATGATTATTGTATGTATCAATCATTAACACTACACTAGCATCCATTTTTAATTTTGAAATAAGTGCTTTGTTTAGGTCTGTCAAACGTATGCCAACTACATTAAGATATTCTGAACGTTCTACATCGCTCATATAAGTTTGCACATCTAAAAATGGGTAACAACGATCTCCCTTGTTATTTAGCCAAGTTTTGTAATTATAGATGATTCCTAGTGTACCAGGAATCGCAAAATTCACCATATGGTTTCCTGCAAATACATAGTCACACGCCATGTCTGAAATATTCCATTTATCTAATGGTACAGAATAATTATAACCTAAAGCAAAAAAGCTTGCAGAAGTAATTTTCTTTTTATCACTGAAATCAACAACAACAACAGGTACCTGTTTACCGCCTATATTACATACTTCATGAGTATGTCTTTTACTATAATCAAAAGGATTGATAGGGTTTTCTTCTAAAGTATTAATGCGGTCATGAGGAAACCTTTTTAAATATCGATCTACCAATCTTCTAGCTACTGGAATTTCAAATTCTGGCTCTTCAGTTAATGAAACCCGAACTGTATCTCCAATTCCATCCTCCAATAATGCCCCAATACCAACAGCTGATTTTATTCGTCCATCTTCTCCTTCACCAGCTTCCGTTACTCCTAAATGCAATGGATAATTCATCTCTTCTACTTCCATTCTATGGATTAGTAATCGATAAGCCTGAACCATTACTTGAGGATTACTAGCTTTCATGGAAATTATAACATCATGAAAATTCCTTTCTCTACAAATTCTTAAAAACTCTAATGCAGACTCTACCATTCCTAGAGGAGTATCTCCATATTTGCTTAAAATTCTATCAGACAGCGATCCATGGTTTGTTCCAATTCGCATTGCTGTTCCTTCTTCCTTACAAATATCAATCAAAGGAATGAACCTTTTTTCTATTCTTTTCAGCTCTTCTAAATAAGCTTCATCGGAATAAGTAATCTCTTGAAATTTTTTCTTATCAGCGTAATTGCCAGGGTTTACACGAACTTTTTCTACAATGCGAGCAGCAATTTCTGCTGCAACAGGAGTAAAATGAATATCTGCTACTAATGGAGTATTGTAACCTCTTTTGAGAAGCTCATTTTTTATCTGTTGTAAATTCTCAGCTTCTCTTTTGCCGGGTGCTGTAATCCGAACCAATTCACAGCCTGCCTTTATCATCCGAATAGACTGAGCAACAGTGGCTTTTGTATCCATTGTGTCCGTTGTAGTCATTGACTGTAACCTAATTGGATTATCCCCCCCTATGCCTATATTGCCTACCTTTACCTCACGGCTCTTATAACGCTGGTATTTAATGAGACTAGAACAATATCTGTGGTCTGTATTCACATTTCAAATTTCGTTATTTCTTTTAAGAATTCAATAGTAAATACCAAAAATAGAAATCAATTCATAT
>MDTB01071295.1_pt1 | contig 10842 bp, 8 predicted proteins | sample 811161 | NCBI WGS metagenome assembly MDTB01 (sample SAMN05326650, study PRJNA326480) | marine metagenome | isolation source: seawater | place: Mediterranean Sea | collected 2009 | reverse complement strand
GATTACAATCATTGGTCTCGCGTCAGTATGGGTAAGCTTGAGGATGTACAAATGTACGTTGATGCCTTACCCGCAGCGCTGAAGGCTGCGTCCTAGTCAAGTTTTAGCTCAGATTGCGCATTGTCTATGAAGCAATGATCATCGGTGAGGGTCGACTCAAAAATACACAAGCAGGAATTATCCGCGGTTCTCAATGTGTTCCAAGACCGGCAGCAAGTACTCAATAAAGGCGGCGGGGTTCTCTGACATTGGAAAATGCCCCACCCCACCCATCAGGGTAAACGTTGAGCCCGCTATGGCTTCGTGTGCTGCGCGCCCTAATTCGGGTAGACCGCTGTAGTCGTATTCACCCGAGAGAATATGCACATCGATTTGCGCAGTGTCGATGTCAGCAGCGCTCTGTCTTAGGTCATATTCTTGAGTGTAGTAGTTGAGATCCCCGATAAAGCTGGGCGGCCAGCCGCTGGCATAGACCCAACTGGTTTCCTTTCGGTAGGCCTTGGGTGATTGCGGTGCAATGAGACCCTCCATCAATCTCGCTTTGTACTGGTTGCCGATTTGAGGGTGCCAGAGTAGCGAGAGGGATTCAGCAGAGCCGCCAATATGAAGCGCCCCTTCAATGGAAATCACTGCCCGAAAGTCTTCGGGATGCTTAAGGGCCAAGTCCAGCGCCAGTAATCCTCCAACGGAACAGCCCATAAATACCGGCTGCTTTAATCCCAATAGATTGGCTAGCGCCCGGGGTAATGCGCGAAGCAAGCCCTCCCTGAGTTGATAGTCGTTCGCCCACCAATCCTCCTCGACAGGGGGTATGGATTTTCCGTGGAAGGGCAAATCGTAGGCGATCAGCTCAAAGCGATCGGTGATTCGGCGATCATTCATCAGATGCCGCCACTGGCTCGCGTGGCAACCCGCTGTGTGTTGCAGCAGTACGGGAATCCCTTGTCCTGCACGTTCAAAATAAATTCGATGCCTCACGCCTTCGACGTTGATGTTGGCGTAGTGTCCGGTTACGGATTCAACGCCTTCAGACTCAGACGCCGCCGGTTTGAGGTCTGGCGTAGGCGGCCTTAGGAGCTCGATTGCCCGAGCGATCGCGGGATAGAACTGAGCATGGGCAATAGGGTCTCCTGATCGTTTGAGGCCTTTATTGAGGGACATATTGAACATCGGATCCGAATAAAAACGCTCGGGGACTGACATCAGTAGACGCGTCCAAACGTCTGAACTGCCGGTGTAAGTCAATTCGGTGCTGAGATCCGTTGTAGTCGCATCGACGAACTGGCCGTCTGTAAGGGTCAGTCGCCGTATTTCAGAACCTGCATGGATCTTGAAGCTGCCGGTCCAATGTCTGGCGGCGAGTAAAAATTCACCATCCGCCTCGCATCGCGCTCGCCACTGTGCGTTACTGATCAGATCCATAAGTTTCTCCCTTTGCCCTCTGTGAGCCCCGCTCGATCACCTTATCATCATGCTGGGACAGCGGCTTCAAGTCCAGACATCACAATCAGGGTAATTTAAGTTAAAACCCTTTCAAAGCTCGTTCTGTTAGGCCTCGAGCAAAGACGTTTGTAGTGGCTATCAAGGGAAACCACGGGTAGTTTTTCGGCACTGGGCCTTGTCGATCAGCGCTGCATCAATGAGCAGACCCCGTGCCTGAACCAATTATCTATGACCGCAGGGTGCCAGCGATGCGATTGCCTCAAAGCGCCCCTACATTGGCCATCAAAAACTGAATTGGCAGTTTTGAAAGTCAGAAGCACTTGGCTTATTTGAATCGCCACGATTGAACGGACTGGGATTCCATGTTTGCCGCATCCATCGAGCGGGCTTTCAGTTGTGTTTGAATTCTCTCATGGTCGGTTTTATTGATGCGATAGCCTGCATAAAAGAAAGCAGCGATCAGGCCCCATACCATCGCAAAGGGGCCGTCGACGATACCCAGCCGGAATAGCACGTCATCCGGAACCTGTCCTTGTATCGATCCCGGGGGTAGCAAAACGTAATATTCGATCGCGAACCCGGCAATGACATGACCGATCGCGTTAGAAGTTTTAGCAAAAAAAGTGCGAGCAGAATAAAAAATACCTTCTTGTCGTCTGCCGGTGTTCGCCTCGTGTTCGTCGGCAATATCGGCGAGGGCGGACATCACACTGATGTTGACCACAGCGCCGAACAACGAAGAAAAAATACTCCAAAATATGATGAAAACCACCAAGGTCCAGGAAGAGGTTTCGGGTGCAAGCCCGAACAGTGCAAGCGTCACCGCAAGGGACCAAAAGAAACTGAGGCCGGCTGCAGACGCAACAATGGTTGCACGCTTGTCGAATCGTTCGTGAGATTTTGAAGCCAAAAAGAAACCCAAGTGATAGCCAATGATGTTGGCTATGGCTAAGAAACCAATTTGATACGGAGACAACGCCCAAAAAAACGTGCCCATGTAGATACCCAGAGTCTCGTGGGTGCCAATCGTCATTGACAGGAAAAACAGTCCGATTAAGAGAAACAAATAGTTACGGTTTTGGATTGCCATCCAAATGTCTGACAATAACCCTTTGAACGAGAATCCATCTTGGTCGGAAGGCGGTTGACTCATGAAAGGAATCCGGTCTCGGGTAAACCAAGCACAACCGAAAATCGAGATAAGAATGATGAGGCAACAAAAGGCGACAACAGGCACATAGGCGGGTCGGTACAATTGTGCCCCTCCGAGGGCAGCACCTTCCGTTTGAAACAAATAACCGAAGACAAAAAACCAGACGAAACAGTGCATCATGAGGGCGCCGTAATAACCGAATAGGTTGTTAAAGCTCATAACGTTGGTGCGCTCGATGTAGTCGGTTGATAGTTCGGCACCCATCGCAAGGTGTGGTATCGCGAAAAATGTCACAAACGTTCTCATACAAATTGTAAACACAGTGAACCAAACAAAGAGCATCATCTGTGACGTCACGACAGACGCTGGCGGATTAAATATAAGAAAAATCGAGAGTACTAAGGGGATTGGCGCCGCGATCATAAAGGGGTGCCTGCGACCCCAACGAGATCGAAAGCGGTCTGAAATCGAGCCGATCAGAGGGTCAGAAATGGCATCAAAAAAAATCGCGATGGCAACTGCGGTGCCCGCTAATGACCCGCTCAATCCAAGAATTTGTTGGTAATACAAAAAGGTCAGCGCGTTGAATAACCAATTTGTCGCTGACTCGCCGACGGTGCCGACGCCGAACCAGGTTTTCGTTCGCAGACTGAGTCGATCGGTTGGCCTTTGTCGCTCCATCGGTTGTGAGGGGTCCTGCACGTTGCTTTTCCTCCATCGTCAAAGAGTGGGATCTCCAAGCATCATGCCACTTTGTTCGCTCTCGAGAAACGACTTTACTGTTGGCTTCATTGGCCGCTCGACAAGATTCTGAAGAAACGGTCTACAATGACTCCCTCCGGCGGGCTGATAGGGTTCATTAAAACAAGCCAAATTTTAAATCATGCCTACAAGGCCTGTGGAGCATTCGAAGTAGCTCATAAGTTCGTGGGTGATTTTGTAGCGGAATAAAGACTGAGTCTGGGGTCTGTGCCTCTGAGGTGATCGGGATCATCCCATCTGCTTTTTAGGGTTAACATAGGCAAACTGTTTTCAAAGTGGCTCTAACCAGCTTTCCACAACCTATTGGCTGTTGGAGGCGAGCTGTATGAGCCTTTAAGAGCAAGGTGTGAATAATTTATAGTTCTGGTTGATTAAGGAGTCGAGCATGGCTGGTTCAGAAGTAGCGTTGATTGTGGGGGGCGGTCCTGGGATTAGCGCCAGTTGCGCGAGGCTCTTTGCGGCTGAGGGAATGAAGGTTGCGGTCGCGGCAAGAAATATAGAGAAAGAGCCGCTAGCACAGCTTGCTGCGGAACATGGCGTGCTTCTCGTTAAATGTGATGCGTCGGATCCCGAATCAGTCGCCAACTTATTTGCGGAGGTGACCTCACAGCTTGGTACACCGCATCTCGTGATCCATAACATTGACGGACGTTCCCGGGACGTTTTCCGGAAAGGGATTCATGAGGTAGACCCGGCCCTTGTACTGGATACCCTAAAAAACTCTACTTTCAGTGCGTTTTTGGTTGGGCAGCAGGCGGCTAGAGCGATGCTTGCCCAAAAACAGAGGCAAGGGCACAAGGGCACAATTTTATTTACCAACGCCAGCGCCGCAATAAAGGGTTATCCTTTGAGCGGCGCGTTTGCCGCTGCATCTCACGGTAAATCAGGTCTGGCACAAAGCATGGCGCGCGAGCTGATGCCCCAAGGCATCCACATTGCACATTTGCCTATTGACGCTGCCATCGGTTGGGAGCAAGCCGATGGGTCGCGTGCCCATTGGCTGGCTGGAGCGACCCAAGACGACAATATGGCCCACCCCGATCGAATCGCCGACGTTTATCTCCAGCTGCACAGACAGCACCGTTCGACCTGGGCCTTCGAAGTGGTTCTGCGGCCCTGGGCAGAGAAGTGGTAGATCGGTGTCAAAGTCCGCCGTGGCAGGTGAACAGGCCCAGACGTGAGGTGCCTTGAAGGTTCCGAGACTCGGCGCAAAAAGCAAACCAATTAATGAGGCAAAGCCCTGGGTGAGTAGGCCGGGCCCAATCGGCTCAGCGCTGCCCTCGAGATCTATCGAATGTGTTGGGGCATTGTGGTTATAGCGTCCCCCTATAGGCATCAGGCTTGCTGGTAGTTAATCCCAGCGAGGCGTAGGAGATACTGTTTCTTCCAGACAGCGACAGCGCTAAAGCACAGCAGACAATGTTTTAGAATATGGCGATGGTTCTAAGCTAGGCGCTGGATCAGCATTTCCTTAGGTTCCCGATCGCGTCACATGGCGATGCAACCCCAAACATATCGATAGGTTTTCCTCAGAGCCTTGACCGCCGGTTGGCGCTGAGCTTGGAAAATCCGAATTCCGGGGCGCCTGTCCAGGCATATTCGTGAATTGGCTGTTGGGTGATATCCTGTTTTCAATTTGAATGATGCAGTTGGCGAAACGGTCAGGCGAGACTAGGCAGAGGATGGTATGAAAGAGGGGACGCGATCATGGGCGCAAGATCTCGTGCAGGCTTGGCGAGATACGGCGCCCCGCCCAGTCAAAGCTGATTTGACGATCTCGGTTGAAGAGGCTTATGCGACTCAAAAAGCCTTCGTGGAGATGCGAGGTGAGACGATCACAGGCTATAAAGCCGGCTTAACAAGCACTGATGCTCAGCAGGCCCAAGGGGTGGACTCCCCAGTCAGCGGTGTATTGTTTGAGCGTGTTCGATTTGACTCTGGCGCCGATGTTGAGACGTCGCTCATGGGTATGCCTCTGATTGAAACCGAAATTGGGTTTTTAGTGAGTGCAGATGTGACGGCGCCTGTATCACGTGACAATGTGATTGGGGTGCTGGCTTCTTTTATGCCGATGGTTGAGATCGTCGATGTCAGTTTTTCACAGCGACCCATAGTGACAGATATCATTGCGTGCAATGTTGCCGCCGCTTATTACATTCAATCCGGCGATCAATATGACGCTGCAAAGGTCAATGATGCGGCGCTTCGGTTTTATGCCGATGGCGTGCTCAAGCACGAGGGCGCCGCGATTGATGCTTTGGGTGATCAGTTGGAGGCGGCGGCTTGGTTAATCAACCATACCCTTGAAAAGGGGTATCCCGTGAGCGCGGGTCATGTTCTGATGACTGGGTCTCTGGGTGCGGTCTATCCGGGCCGCCCTGGAAGCTACCGGGTTGAATATGGCGAGTTTGGAGAAATCGTCTTTTCGTTGAAGTAGCTGTCCAGGGTGAGTGCCGATAAACAACAATTCAGAAAAACGAATTAATCCCGCTCAAAGGGCGGTTTGATAAAAGGAAACACGATGCAGTTTGATTCAGATGGGACAGTGGCTACTTTGCATTTTGATGATGGTAAGGCCAACGCAATTGGTCACGCGTTCATTGATGATATTGTCCTGGGTCTCAGTCGGGCTCAAACCGAGGCTAGGGCGGTACTGATCGTTGGGCGCGATGGGTTGTTATCGGGGGGGTTCGATTTAAAAGTGATCAACGAGGGCGGGAATGCGGTTCGAGTCATGATGACGAAGGCGGCGGATATGTTCTATCAATTGCTGACTCATCCTCAACCCGTCGTGATCGCCTGCACCGGGCACGCGGTTGCAGCGGGTGCTTTCTTATTGTTGAGCGCCGACACCCGTATTGGCAGTCAAGGAGATTTCAAAATAGGTTTAAACGAAACCTCCATCGGTTCGAGTTTTCCTGAGTTCGGTATCCAATTGGCAACGAGCAGGCTTAATACAGCCTATCTCACTCGATCGTTTGTTCAGTCGGAGCTGTTTTCTCCCCCCGATGCCGTCCAGGCTGGATTTTTAGATGGTCTAGAACCGAGGGACCTGGTTGTCGAGCGGGCATGGCTCCGCGCGCAAAAGCTGTCCGAATTGCCGCAAAAAGCCTATGCCCAGAACAAACGGGACAGTCGTCGCATGGCGATCTCAGCCCTAGGAGCTCTACAATGATTGAACTGTATACCGCGGGCACGCCCAACGGCTGGAAGGTATCGATGACACTGGAAGAGATGCAGATCCCGTACGAAGTCAATTTGGTGAATCTCAGCAAAGGCGAGCAGCGGTTACCCGAATTCCTAAAGATCTCTCCCAATGGGCGAATCCCTGCAATCATCGATACCGATACAGGCATCAGTGTTTTTGAGTCTGGGGCCATCATGGTTTATCTGGCTGAGAAGAGCGGGCAGCTCATGCCAAGTGACCTCGCCGGAAAATATGATGTGATGCAGTGGCTGATGTTTCAAATGTCAGGGATTGGACCGATGCAAGGACAAGCCGTCACGTTTGTTCGATACTTTCCAGAGCATATTCCTCAAGCGATCGATCGCTATTGCAATGAATCTCGCAGGCTATACGAAGTATTGGACAACCATCTCGCGGACCGTGACTATATTGCGGGAGAATACAGTATTGCTGATATTGCCAATTATTCATGGGTACGCAGTTATTATTGGGCGCGGGTTAATATCGATGGCCTAGATCATTTGCGGGCTTGGATGGACCGGATGGTCGCCAAACCCGGTATCTTGCGCGGCTGTGAAGTTCCTCAGGGTGCAAAGAATTCGAAGGATCTGAAACAAGGCGGCGCCTCGATTACGACGACTTGACCCAGACCGAGCCATCGAGTCCCTCGCTGAATCGTCCTTACGTTTTATCGATGGGTTGTAAAGAATAAGAGTGCGGGTTCGATAAAATCGATGGTGAGGGAGTTAGGAGTCAATCGCGGTCGCCCAGAAATCGGCTATCGAGGTTTTACAAGGTCCATGAGTACCAGATGCTGTAGGAACGAATCAAATAGGGAAATATTATGAATGGTGCACAAAGCTTAATTGCCAGTCTGGTCAAATCAGATGTTAACGTTTGTTTTTCAAACCCCGGGACATCCGAAATGCACTTTGTTGCCGCCCTCGATAGCGTGCCGGCGATGCGGGGTGTGCTCTGTTTGTTTGAAGGCGTGGCTTCCGGCGCTGCAGACGGTTATGCCCGTATGGCTGAAAGGCCCGCGTCGACGTTGTTCCATCTTGGACCAGGGATGGGCAATGCGATTGCCAACCTGCATAACGCGCAAAAGGCCTTTACGCCGCTGGTCAATATCGTCGGTGAGCATGCGACCCATCATCGTAAATATGAGGCGCCGCTCACGTCCAACATCGAAGGGTATGCAGAGCCCTTCTCTAAATGGTTAAGAGTCAGCGAGACAGCAGAGGCTGTTGGCGCAGATGCTGCTGATGCGATCGCGGCGAGCCAATCCGATGTTCCCGGCATTGCCACTTTGCTCTTGCCTGCGAACACGGCGTGGGATCCAGGCGGACAATTGGCCGACAAGGTGCCCGTTACGGGCCCAAAATCTGTGGATCACGAGGTGATCCGAGAAGCGGCGCGACGACTGGAGAAAGCGCGCAGGGCAGTTATTTTGGTAAATGGTTCGGCGGTTCGTGAACAAGGCCTTGAGGCAGTTGCACGAATCCGTGAAAAAACCGGTGCAACCGTTTATCTATCGACCTTTCATGCCCGGGCCGAGCGCGGCGCCGGTCGCGTTAACATACCCAAGCTGCCGTATTTCCCTGATCAGATTTATGCGGCGCTTGACGATTGTGATGAGCTGATTCTTGTGGGTCAGGACAGACCCGTCACGTTCTTTGCCTATCCTGGGAAAAAGTCAGACTGCACGCCTGAGGGTGTTGAGCCATTTAAGTTATCAACCCTTGCCGATGATCAGATCGGTGCGCTAGAGGCGCTCGCCGATGAAGTGGGCGCGCCGGCCATAGGAAAACTGATGACAGACCCTAGAAGTGCGCTGGTCATCCCTGAGTTACAGTCCGGTGAACTGACGCCTCGTTCAGCAGGGCATGCAATTGCTGCCTTGTTGCCCGAGAATGCGATCATCGCGGACGAATCAACCACCTCAGGCGGGACGGCCTATCATTTGACGGCCAATGCGCCCCAGCACGATTTGATCGCCGTAACCGGTGGTGCCATCGGCGGCGGGATCCCGCTGGCGATCGGAGCAGCGGTGGCCTGTCCGGAGCGCAAAGTGGTTAATTTGCAGGCAGATGGGTCAGGGATGTATACCATTCAGGGACTTTGGACGATTGCCAGAGAGCAGCTCGATGTGACAACCGTCATATGGAATAACCGAACTTACAATATCCTGAATATGGAACTACATAACGTCGGCGCCGCCAACGACGCTGGCCCCAAGGCCCTGTCGATGTTCGATTTGTCTAACCCGGATATTGATTTTTGCGCGCTTGCACAAGGCATGGGTGTGGAGTCGATGCGTGCGACAACAACCGAGGAATTTAATCACCAGTTTGCCTATTGCATGGCAAATAAGGGACCGCACCTGATCGAGGCAATCATCTAGAGAAACAAAAGAACAAGTAGAAAAACAAAGGAACAAGTAGAAAACCAAAGGAATAAGTAGACAACTTTTTAAACGATCAATGGAGAACAGCATGGCAATGAACTACGACGAAATACGGTATGACATTGATGGCCCTGTGGCGACGATCACGATGAATAGACCCGACCAGCTCAATGCCTTGACGGATTTGACCCAAGCTGAGATTCGCCACGCCCTAGATCAATCCGAGCGCAATCCTAATGTTGTTGGAACGGTCTTGACGGGGTCCGGTCGCGGATTTTGTGCAGGTGTCGATATGAATGCCTTGAGCGATATGAGTGAGGCGGGGGAACGCCAAGGGCGGAGCCATGATCACCTAAGAGCCAATCCCGGTAATCCTGACGATGACCCAAACTACAAGTCCTCACCCACCTATTTTTTGGGCTTGAGAAAGCCATTGATTGCGGCGATTAATGGTGCTGCGGCTGGCCTGGGCTTTAGCTATGCAACATTTTGTGACCTGCGGTTTATGGAAAGAAAAGCAAAACTTGTGACGTCGTTTGCCCCCCGGGGACTGATTGCTGAACATGGCACCAGTTGGATGTTGCCAAGAATTGTAGGTCCCTCAAATGCCTTAGACCTGTTTTGGAGCTCACGCCGAGTCGATGGCGAAGAAGCTTTTCGGATGGGTTATGCCAACCGACTGTGTGAAGATGGAGAAAGTGTTGTTGATGCGCAAAATTATATCAAAGCGATGGCGGGAACCTCAGCGCCGATGGCGCTAATGATGATGAAGCGGCAGGTCTTCAAACATCTCAACCGAGAACTGGGTGAATCGATGGAGGAATCCAATCGTTGGATGGATGAGAGCTTAGCACGGAATGATTTTAAAGAAGGTGTGGCGTCCTTTCTCGAAAAGCGTGCGCCAGACTTTCAAAAAATAGAGGTCTCGGACTAAACCGGACGCGCCATTATCCTTCCACCTTGGCGCGAATCGGGGCCTTTCCCGTTAGCCTGGGGTGTCAGGTGGCCCATCATTTAAGGACCCGTCAGTGTAAGGCCTGTGATTAAAAGGCCTGTCTTTAAAAGTTCTTTCTTTGAAGGGCCATCAGTTAAAGATGGAAGGGGATCAGAAGGGTCTGCGCGGGCCTTACCCGGCTGTCAGCGCTGCTTCTCGCCGATTTTACGGGGTAAATCCAGGCTATCGCACGACTAAGGAACATCTATGTTTAATCTGCTTGCGGGCATTAGAATTATTGACCTGACAACCATCGTGCTTGGGCCCTACGCCACGCAGCTTCTCGCTGACTTTGGCGCCGAAGTGATCAAGATAGAAGCGCAGCAAGGAGATGTCTTCAGAGCGGTGCGACCCGGACGATTGGCGGACATTGGGACCGGGTTTATGAACTTTAACCGCAATAAACGTTCTGTCGTTTTGGACTTAAAATCTGAAGCAGGCCAAGCGAGCTTGGGGCAATGGGTCGCAGGCGCGGACGTTTTGGTGCACAACATGCGCTCGAGTTCTGCCGAGCGTCTAGGCGCAAGCTATGAGACATTGGTTCAATCGAACCCATCATTGGTTTATTGCTACTCGCCCGGATTTGGTAACCGGGGAGCGGATAAGGATCTACCCGCTTACGATGACATCATTCAGGCGCGCTCTGGTTTGGCGGCGCTGAATGCTGATGCGTCGGGCGCGCCGCAATTTGTGAAAACCATTGCCTGCGATAAAGTGGTTGGCCTGCACTTAGCCTTGGCGATTCAGGCCGGCTTGATTCAAAAGGGCAAGACCGGAAAAGGAGTGTGTATCGAGGTCCCGATGCTCGAGACCATGACATCGTTCATTCTGTCCGAGCATCTGTCCGGACATACGCTGATACCGGAAGAGGGCGACCTGGGCTACGACCGGCTAAT
>MDTB01046687.1_pt1 | contig 10842 bp, 8 predicted proteins | sample 811161 | NCBI WGS metagenome assembly MDTB01 (sample SAMN05326650, study PRJNA326480) | marine metagenome | isolation source: seawater | place: Mediterranean Sea | collected 2009 | reverse complement strand
TCTAACTTCGAGGTCTTCTACCATGTAGCTGGAAGGTTCTTCACCCTCATCTTGCAAATAAAACTCTGCCAACTTTTTTACCTCATTTGTTTTTTTATCAGAATCAGATAAGATAATTTTTTTGATTGGTTCAAATTTTCCATCCAACCTGTCCCAAACCTTCAAGTTTTTTAAAAGTCTCTTCGACGTTCTAGAAATAGCGTATGAGCGGTTAACCCTCTTTGTCTGAAAGGTCGTTTCAAAAGTTGGGTCAACCAAAACCACGTCAAATCCATTCTCCGCTAAAGCTATAGCCATAATACTTCCAACTATTCCGCCTCCAGCAATCAGTATCTCTGTTCTTTTTATTTTTTTCAAATTTAACCTAATTATAGGATCTACCCAAGACTCACTGAGTTTCTCATTTTACTAATAAAGATTAATATTTTAACAAAACATTTGCAAATTTACCTAATTCAAAAATATTATACATTATGGAGCTAGATTTATTAGTAAGAAAAACAGCGGTTGAAATTGGAGAGTTTATTGAAAATGGTAAAATTTGTCCGATAGAGCTGACAGAATTTTTCTTACAAAAAATAGAGAGATTTACAAATTCAGACTCAATTTTTACGACCGTTTTAAAAGAAAGATCTCTTCATCTTGCTAAAGAGGCAAAAGTAAGAGCGATCACTGGTATTCGTAAAAGTATTATCGATGGAGTTCCTATTAGTATAAAAGATCTTGCTGATATTAGAAACGAATCGACTAGTGGCGGATCAAAAATGATAAAAAGCAAAAAAGCTAAATCTGATGCAGTATTTGTCAAAAATTTAATTTCAAATGGTTTAATCCCGATAGGAAAAACCCATATGACTGAGCTTGCATTTTCTGGCTTGGGGCTAAACCCACAAACAAAAACCCCTGAAAATTCACTTGACCCCACACTGGCGCCAGGAGGCTCGTCATCTGGGTCAGCTGTATCAGTTTCAAAACACTTATGTGTTGCTTCTATAGGCTCCGATACAGGTGGTTCTGTAAGAATTCCTGCGGCGTGGAATAACTTAGTTGGACTTAAAACAACGCTCAACTCTGTAAGTTTAAAAGGAGTTTTAAAACTGTGCCCTAGCTTTGATACTATAGGTCCATTATGTAGGTCTGTAGAAGATGCAAATGTCTTGTTTTCTGCTCTTAGAAACAGAAAGATTAAATTATCGTCGCCTTTAAAAATAACTCAACTTAGGTTTTTAGTAATTAAAAATGTTTTCTTTGAGAAATTTGACCAAGATCTAAAAGTATCTTTTGATGCCCAAATAGAGTCTTTAAAGAGGCTTGGTGTCGCAATTGAATTTAAAGATTTAGAAGAAATTGACAGAACATTGGAAATTAGTGGAACAGTATTTCCTGCAGAAGCCTATGCAACTTGGGGAAAATTAATTGAACAGAGCCCTGAAAAAATGTTTCCCCCAGTTTTAAGCCGATTCAGGGGCGGCAAAGACATAAGGGCTACAGATTATATAGAAAAAATGAGGCAGTTAGAGGAGACAAAAAAAGATTTTCTGAGAAAAACTTTAAGGTATGACGCGATAATAGTCCCGAGTTGTCCAATAAAACCTCCAAATACTAGTAGGCTCATAGAGGACTTCAATTTCTTTACCGAGCAAAATATTTTAGCTTTAAGAAATACTAGAATGGCTAACTCACTGAATCTGTGCTCTTTAACCATTCCTTTAAAAGCTAACTTCTCAGGATTTATGTTTTTTTGTCACCCAAACGAAGAAGAGAAATTAATGCGTATTGGACTTGCAATGGAAAATCAAATTTCCAAAAGTTAAATTAATTCTTCCTTTACCTACTTATCAAAAACTCGTATCATTGGCTAATTCAGACGAATATAAGTTTGAAAAAAATAGAGCAGAGAAAATGTCTTTTTTAGAAAAGATTGATTATAACGACTCCCCCCAATTTGGAGAACAAAGGAGTATTCTAAAAGAAATCCTCTTCAAACTCCTTGGGCTCATTTTGTTTGCTTTTTTTATATTTTCATCAGGATCATTAATTTCATATTCAAAGGATGACCCTAGCCTTAGAAATGCTACGGATAGAGATGTGGAAAATTTTTTTGGTATTTTTGGTTCATATTTTTCTGACTCCTTGCACATAGCTATTGGTTTACCTATGTTTTTGTTTCCACTTTTTTTTCTTTTTTGGTCAGGAAGACTTCTATTTGGAATAAGTTCACGGATGTTTTTTAGCCGGCTGGTTTTTATACCCTTCTGTTTGGCATCAACTTCCCTTTTTTTTTCTACCAACAAACCTTTATTTGATTGGCCTTTTGAGTATGGTTTAGGCGGCATTTTTGGCGATACAGCTTTAAAAAAGATTTTAATTCTACAACCGATTGAAATTAATTTGTGGCTTCAATTAGTTTCGGTTTCCTCTTTTTTAGCATCCATTTTTCTCACTGCAATAATTTTCGGTTTTACATTCAGAGAAGTAATTAATTTATCAAAGAAAAATATTTCAAATTCAAAAAGTTTATTAATGCTTTTTGTTAGATTAGCAAAAAGTTCAGCCAAACTATTTCTTTTAATTGGGAAGGGAAAAATAGAGTTAGAGAATAAAGAAAAGCATACTAATTTACAAAATAATTCAATTTATAATCAAGGTTTTGAAAAAGAAGTAACCCCCTTTAGAACAGATACAAATAGAGAAAATATATTAAAAACTGACAAGGAATTAGGTGTGGACAAGCCTATAGTAGGACGATTGAATATTTTCAAGAACAATAGAATAAAGTCAAGAGATGTAAGAATTAAAAAAAGTAGTCAGGCAGAGTCAGAAGCTCAGCCTAAGCTTGATCTCGATCATGATAAGGAATTTTATACCTTTCCAGCTCTATCTCTATTGAAAAATATAAAAAATGAAACTTTATCTGCATTAAGTTCGGATGCTTTGAATGAAAATGCTAGGATGTTAGAGGCGGTCTTGGAGGACTATGGTGTTAAGGGGGAGATTATTTCTGTTAAACCAGGTCCAGTAGTTACATTGTACGAACTTGAACCTGCAGCAGGTCTGAAAGCTAGCCGGGTAATTTCTTTATCTGATGATATTGCTAGATCTATGTCAGCCCTTTCCACTCGAGTTTCTACTATACCAGGGCGTTCAGTTATAGGCATAGAATTACCCAACTCACATAGAGAGAAAGTTTATCTAAAAGAGTTATTATCTTCCAAAAGTTACGGCGACTGCAAATTTCAATTACCTCTTGCATTGGGAAAAGACATTGGGGGTGAACCCATAGTGGCCAATCTTGCAAAAATGCCTCATCTTTTGATTGCAGGAACTACAGGTTCAGGAAAATCTGTGGGTATCAATACTATGATACTTTCATTACTTTATCGATTAGATCCTGAAAAATGTAGACTTATAATGATAGACCCAAAAATGCTGGAGCTGTCAGTTTACGACGGAATACCTCATTTACTAAGTCCGGTAGTTACAGATCCAAAAAAAGCTGTTGTAGCGCTAAAATGGGCTGTTATTGAAATGGAAGATAGATATAAAAAGATGTCGAAGATGGGTGTGCGAAATATTGAAAATTTCAATCTAAAGGTAGATGAGGCTTTAAAAAATGATCTCAAATTTTCAAGAACAGTCCAAACGGGATTTGACCAGAACTCTGGGGAACCTCGATATGAGGAGCAAACTGAAGAACCTGAGTCCTTACCGTATATCGTTATAATCGTTGATGAAATGGCCGACCTTATGATGGTTGCAGGTAAAGAAATTGAGGCCTGCATACAAAGATTAGCCCAAATGGCCCGAGCTGCAGGAATACACCTTATAATGGCCACCCAAAGACCGTCTGTTGATGTTATAACAGGAACAATAAAAGCAAACTTTCCCACTAGAATTTCTTTTCAAGTGACCTCAAAGATAGATAGTAGGACAATTTTAGGAGAAATGGGTGCAGAACAACTTCTGGGTATGGGGGACATGCTTTACATGGCAAATGGCGGTAAAGTGACTAGGGTCCATGGCCCTTTTGTTTCTGACCAAGAAGTTGAAGAAGTAGTTAATTTTTTAAAATCAAAAGGAGCTCCGAGATATAGAAATGAGATTCTAGACCCATCAAATCTACCACAGGATAGTGCTATTATTCAGGGTTTTAGCAAAACCGGCACCGATACTGAAGAAGATCTTTTAGAGGACGCTATAGACATAATAAGAAAAGACCGAAAATGTTCTACATCTTATATACAGCGAAAATTATCAATAGGTTATAACAGAGCAGCAAAAATTGTTGAAACTATGGAGGAAAAAGGTTTTGTCTCTCCTGCTAATCACGTTGGAAAGCGTGATGTTTTGGTCCCTGAAAATGATATATAAGAGAAAAAACCATAGCAATTTGATTATCAATTTGTTCGTTACCATTGTTTTTGGATTTATACTTTTCTTCTTTTCTCTAAACTCATATTTAAAGTTATTTGCTGAAGAAAAAAAACTTTTTGAAATAGAAGATTACTTCAACTCAATTAGAACTTTGGAAAGTGAATTTGTACAAGAAAGTTATACAAGCTTAATTTCTACTGGTACTTTTTTTCTCAAAAAACCTGGCAAATTTAGATTTTCTTATAATCCCCCTACTAAATTAGAGGTTGTCTCTCATCTCCAGGCTGTCTTAGTATTTGATCCAAAAAATAATAGGACTGGACCTCTTACATACCCCATTTCTAGTAGCCCATTTAAATATCTTTTAGAAGATAAATTTGAAATAAGTTCAAAATCTTTTTCAAAAATATCTACTCAAGAGGATATTTTATTTGTAGAACTAAATTTGGGAAATGAAGGAAAAAACAGTTTAACTCTTAAGTTAAACAAAAATCCTATTAAGCTGACAGGTTGGGAATTAGAAAATAACTTTGGTGAAGTAACCAAGGTTTTCCTGAGTAACATTAGGGTAAACAGATATGTTTCTGATCAAATTTTTAATTTAGATGAAGACTATAAAATTTTAAAAAATAGATAATATCGGGACATGATCGGAAGGCCTATCCCAGCCTCTTACATTTGAGTAAATTTTACATTCCTTAGACTGTTTTGCTAAATCTGGACTTGCCCAAATGTGATCCAACCTTCTACCTCTATTTGATATTTTCCAATCTCTAGCCCTATATGACCACCAAGAATATAACTTACCGTCTGGAAAATGTTTTCTAAAAACATCAACCCATTTTCCTTTCTCCTTTAATTCTAGTAATAATGTAGTCTCCTGTTCTGTGTGTGAAACTACATTTAAGAGAGCCTTATGACTCCACACATCATCCGGCAACGGGGCTATATTAAAATCTCCCAAAATGACAGTTCTTTTCTGCTGCTGTGAAAATATTTTTTCTTTAAGTTCCTGTAAGAAATTAATTTTATGATTAAATTTCTCATTTAATTTTATGTCAGGAATATCCCCTCCTGCTGGAATATAAAAATTGTGAATTTTCAAACCATCCATCAGTTCTATGCAAACATGCCTGGCATCTCCTTTGCCACACATATCCAAGAAACTTATTTTTTTTATTTCTCTTTTTGAAAGAATTAAAACTCCATTATACGATTTTTGTCCTCTACTGGCAGCATATTTATAACCCAACTTTTCAAAAACCTTCAAGGGTAGGAGTTCATCGATACATTTTGTTTCTTGAAGGCATAAAATATCGGGTTTGGCATTTTTTAAAAATTTTTTAACTGAATTTTGTCTAAGTCTAATTGAGTTTATATTCCATGAAGCTATTGATATTGACATTAGAGGTTAGAATCCAGCAAATATTTGTTTAGAAAATAGTTACTATTTTTATTTATAATTAATTCACCACCAATTAAATTATCTTTTATTTTTTTCCTGAGTCTATAAAGATGCGTTTCAAATGTGTGAGTAGACATATTTTTACTGAAACCCCAAACATTATATAAAATAAATTCTTTATTTATTCCTTCATACTTATTGCTCATTAGAGCCATCATTATGTCGCTTTCCTTATCTGTTAAATAAACTGATTTTTTTTCACCATAGCTTAATAGCTTTTCTGAAAAATAAAAATTTAATTTACCTCTTTTTAATTCATAATTATTAGCTGATGAAAGCTCAGAATAGAGTTTGAAAAAAATATTTGCCAGTTCTAGAAACCGAAAAGGTTTTACTAAATTTACATCCTTTTCTGGCAGGTTGAAAATCTTTTTTTTACTTATGATTACACGTATTAACCCTTCATTAATTTTATATAGGCTGTTGGCATTAATGAACTCATTAATAAATTTTAGTTCACCATCACAGATCATAACATCCAATTTTTTGAGATCCGCTTCTAATTCCTTAATAATCAAAAAATCAATTTTATTCAATTTATTCAAATTTTCTAACATCAATTTCAAAGTTCTCTTGAAAACTACCGACTGAGTTAAAATTCCTATATTCAATTTTCTTTTCATAGTTTTTTTTTGAACAGTTTTATTTTTAAAACATTGGTTTATTTTACATTATCATTAAACTATAACAACTTTCTTGGAAAAATAATTTAGGGTAGAATTATGAATTTAAGTTCAGCGGAGCTCTCATCTCGATTGGTTTCTGATTTAAGATTAGGTCTACCTATAATTTTGAAAAATGATCGCCAAAATTCCATAGTACTAGCTATTGAAACACTTCAAGAAAAACGATTTTCTGAAATTATGAATATTTCTGAAGATAATATTGAAATAGCAATTACTAATCGCAGAGCTGAAGTTTTGAAGGCACGCATATATAATGAAAAGGTTACTAGATTAAGAATAAGCAAAAATGTGAGTATTGATTTTCTTCAGGCTACTGCAGACCCTGCTAAAGATCTTGATTATCCATACAAAGGCCCGTTTAACAGTATTAGGGAAGATGATAGTATTTCAGCTGAAATTGCTATTGATCTTTGCAAAAAGGCAAGACTTTTACCAGCAGCTTTGGTAGTGACTATTTCAAAAGAAATTGAAAATTTATTAATTAGCAATCAAGTATCTCACGCCACGGTGAAAGATCTCTACAAACAAAGCTATCATTTTGAACTTTTATCAAACTTAAGCTCCGCAAAGCTACCTATTTCCAATAAAACTGATGTTGAGCTCAAAGTTTTTAGGGATCTTACAGAGATTTCAGAACATTATGCAATTATATTCGGTGACCCTTATAATAAAGATGACTGTATAACCAGAATCCACTCTGCCTGTTTTACAGGAGATCTTTTAGGATCAAAGAAATGTGATTGTGGAGAACAATTTAGAGAAGCTATTTCAACTATGGAAAAATATAAGAAAGGTGTCTTGTTATATTTGAATCAAGAGGGGAGAGGAATAGGTTTAGCCAATAAAATGAGAGCTTATCATCTCCAAAATAAGGGATTTGATACAGTTGAAGCTAACCATCGGTTGGGGTTTGAAGATGATGAGAGAGATCTTGCAATAGCAGCAAAAATTCTTAGATCTCTTAATTTAAATAAAATTAAATTAATGACTAATAACCCAAGAAAAATAGAATTGCTTTCAGATCACGGTATAAAGGTATCAAAAAGAGTTCCCTTAATAATAAAAGCAAACTCTAAAAATGAGAATTACCTTCATACAAAAGCAATAAAAAGCGGACATCTTTTGTAGTCTATTTTTCTCTTTCACCAAATATTGCAGTTCCAATCCTAATGAACGTAGAATCGTATTTAATCGCTATTTTATAATCAGCACTCATACCCATTGATAATTCCTTTAAATCATTATCATTGGCAAGATCTCTTAATAAACTGAAGTGTTTTTGAGGTTGCTCATTTATGGGAGGTATACACATTAAACCAACGACATCTAACCCATAAGTTTTTCGACTCAATTTTATAAAATCTTTTAAGTTTTCAGGATAAATACCTGATTTCTGCTCTTCCTTTCCTGTATTTACCTGTATAAATAATTTTGGGCAAAACCCCCTTTCTTGTGCTTCTCTAGATAATTTCTCTACCAAAGGAAGCCTATCTAAACTGTGAATATAATCAAAGAGACTGAATACCTTTTTTACTTTATTAGTTTGAAGAGGACCTAAGAGATGAATTTTCAAATCTTTTCTAATTTTCTTTACATCTTCCCACTTACTTATTGCTTCTTGCACTCTATTTTCACCAAAATGCAAATGTCCTTGGTCTATTACTTTTTTTATTTGATCCATCGGCTTGGTTTTTGAAACGGCAATAAGCTTAGTATCTCCTAGATTTTTGCCATAAGTAGTTTCCGCATCCTCAATTTCCTTTTTTACTTTTTTTAAACCGTCCATTTTTTCTAACCCTTAAAAATATTTTTAAATTCATCTCTCAACAAATTTTTTTGTACTTTACCCATTGAGTTTCTCGGAAGAGAGTTTTTCTTTATTATTTTTTTTGGTATTTTGAAAGAAGCGATATTTTCCTTTAAATATTCACTTAATTTTGAAATTTCAACGTTTTTATCTTTTTTTTCTATTATGACCGCAATAATGCCCTCACCAAAATCTGGATGATCGACCCCAATAACCGCCGACTCTTCGACTTCCTTAATTCGGTCAATAATTGACTCAATTTCCTTAGGGTAAACATTGAGACCTCCGGTTATAATAAGATCCTTATTTCTTCCGACAATCGTTAGGTAGTTATTTTCATCTAAGTATCCCATGTCCCCGGTAACGAAAAACCCATCGTCCCTAAACTCCTCTTTTGTCTTCTCAGGTTTCTGCCAGTATCCTAAAAACACGTTAGGCCCCCTTACTTCTATGACACCAATTTCATTGGTTTTTGAAAGTATATCATTTCCGTATAATGATACTATTCTTACACTGACATCGCTAAGAGCCAAACCCACTGTTCCCGCTTTTCTAAGGCCATCATAAGGATTTGAAGTAATCATATTGGTTTCAGTCATACCATAGCGCTCTAAAATCTGATGCCCAGTTATTCTCTCAAATTCCTTATGAGTTTCACTCAATAATGGCGCACTCCCCGATATAAAAAGTCTCATTTCTCTAACCAGCTGTTTTGAGAACTGATTTTCCTTGAGTAACCGTGTATAAAAAGTTGGAACGCCCATCATAACTGTGGAATCCGGTAAAGCTTTAATGACTTCCTTCGTTTTAAAACCACTTAAAAATATCATCTGGCATCCAGTGATTAGCACAATGTTTGTTGCCACGAAAAGACCATGGGTGTGGTAAATAGGGAGAGCGTGAAGCAGAACATCCCTTTCTGTAAATCGCCAAGCATTGGACAAAGTCTCTGCATTTGAAAGCAGATTCTTATGAGTAAGCATTGCTCCTTTTGACCTGCCAGTCGTACCAGAAGTATAAAGTATAGCTCCTACATCGTTCTCCTGCCGCTTTTCCACAAAATCCAAAGGTGTTAGTTTTTCAATAGTTTCGAAGAAACTACCCTCATAATCACTTGTGATAGTTTTTGTTGTAAACTGTTTCTCTTTATCATTTTGAATAATTTCTTTTTCCATCTCAGGCTGACAGACAAATAATTTGCACTGTGAGTCAGTTAAAAAATAATCCACTTCTGAATAAGTATAGGAGGTGTTTAACGGAATAAAAATTATTCCAAGCTGAACGCAGGCACCATAAATTGCTAATACGTGATGTGATTTTCTTATTTGAACTACTAAACGATCTTCACACTTCAAACCTAAGTCTTGTAGATATCTGGCGGTGGTTTTTATTTCTAGAAGAAACTGTTCATATGTTAAAGGTTCTCTATTTTCTAAATATTTGATAAAAACTTTTTTGTTTTTTTTGGTATCAAATAATCTATCGAATAACAAATTCATTTTATGATTTAAGGTTTTTCATTGATATCGCCTAAAGCTTTTTTCCATTTTTCAAGCCACCATTTATATTGTTGAGGCCATTCTTTAAACTCCTCATTAAGGTTAGCATCTTCTCTGGCATGATTTGTCCAAAAGGGATCAAACAAATGTTGCCTTCCCAGTGCTATTAGGTCCGCCAAACCATTTTCCACTATAGAATTTGCATATTTATAATCTCTAATCAAACCTACCGCCTGGGTAGGAATTCCAACCTCTCTTTTGATTTTAGCCGCAAAAGGCACTTGAAACCCCATTTCTTTTTTTTGTCCTGAAGCAGTTGCTCCTTTTGGAGAATTCCCACCTGAAGAGCAATCAATAACATCTACATCATATTTTTTAAGCTCACTGCAGAAGACTACACTATCATCCAAAGTCCAACCTCCCTCCAGACCATCTTCACTGGATATTCTTACAAATAGAGGAACTTTAGCTCCAATTTTTTCTCTTACACCTTTTACAACTTCAAGCGGGTATCTCATCCTATTTTCAATTGAACCCCCATATTGATCATTTCTTAAATTGGATATTGGAGACAAAAAGCTATGCAATAAATAGCCATGAGCCATATGGATCTCTAAAACCTTAAAACCAGCCTTTAAAGCTCTTTCAGCTCCCAAAACAAAAGCTCTCTTAATTTCGCTGAAATCAGAACTTTCCATTTTTTTTGGCTTCAACCATCCCTTATCTAAAGACCTGCTTGATGGCGCTATTGGGTCCCAAATAATATCACCTCTTTTTACATCTGTATCTGATTGAGGTCCGTTTCCATGCCAAGGTCTCTGCATGCTTCCCTTTTGACCGGCGTGGGCTAACTGTATTGCTGGTGTAGACCCAAAAGTCTCAATAATCCTAGAAAGCTCACTGAGCCCTTCTAGGAAATCGTCTTTCCAAATCCCTAAGCAACCGTTTGTTATCCTTCCCTGAGGTGTTACAGCTGTTGCCTCTAAAAAGACTAAACCCGCTCCCCCCATA
>MDTB01096730.1_pt1 | contig 10843 bp, 3 predicted proteins | sample 811161 | NCBI WGS metagenome assembly MDTB01 (sample SAMN05326650, study PRJNA326480) | marine metagenome | isolation source: seawater | place: Mediterranean Sea | collected 2009 | reverse complement strand
TACCATCAGTAGAGAATTCGTTAATAGCAGCACCCAACTGAGCACCGATAGAACCAAGTCTCAAACTTGATAGACCAGATAAGTCAAACGCAGAAGCGTCTAGTGTTGCCTTACCAGTTGCCTGTTCAACCTTGAAGTACTTACCAACAGAGAAGTTACCATCTTGGTCGGTAGAGACGTAGTAAACACGACCTGGACGTGTCTCATCTGTTTCATGTGATGGGACATTTGGAGATAGTGGAAGATTTGGCCAATTAGTATTAGCTTTACTTCCAGTACCAACGTCTAGGAAGTCGTGAGCAGTTAGACGTACTTGTGAGTAACGATAGCGAATCTTAAATGACTGTCCATCGGTAGCACCAACTGTCTTCTCGTCTGCCAACTGTAGTGTTGTGATACCAGTTGTATCAGCAGCAACAACAGTAACCTTCATAAACTCAGAACCGATCTTGATGTAATCACTTGGATCAAGACCAATGTTTGCAGAAGCAACACGAATTGATAGATCATTTTGTGCAACATCTTCAATCAATTCATCCTGAGATGCAATCTTAGCATCTAGAATTGCAATACCAGCACCGTTAGAGTGTGCTCCAGCAGTTGTTCCTTCTTGTTCACGCTCTGCTTCAACAGATGATGCTGAAGGGAATGATAGAACTTTGAACAACTCATTATTGATAACAAGATGACCATTGATTGCCATTCCTGAAACACTGGAAACTTGCATTGTTACAGGTGAAGAATCTCCTGAGTTAATAGCAGCAGTTAAAGATGAAACTGCTCCAGCATCAGCAAATAGTGAAACAGTAGATGTACCGTTTTGTGCAGAAGCACTAGTTCCTAACTTACCTCTTTCAACTGTTAGAGTACCACGTCCATCAGGAGCAGTGTAACTAGAGTTAGAGATAACGAATGAACCACTGTCATTATTAACACCATCATCAACTAATTCAACAGATCCACCAGCGTCAGGTCCAGTTGATAGACCTTCAACAGTAAGAACAAATCCTTTCTGTCCAGTAAGTGCATCTGTATTGTTTACAAGAGTTGCAACAACACCAGATGTCTGACCTGTAACTGTTTCACCCTGTGCAAAGGTTCCCTTAACTGGGAAGTAGTACAAGAATCCAGAAGCATTCTGGTCATTGATTAGTTCTCCAACAGCACCTGATGTTGTACCAACAAGTCTTTCTCCGATTGTAAGTGCTCCAGTAAGAGGATTGTTAACATCAATCTCAAGACGAAGACCTTTAACAGTACCATCAATGGTTGTCTCAGCAGAATCAAATCCTCTAGCAATTGCACCGTACTTACCGTAAGATGAGTTACCAGTAACAGCACGAATTCTACCACCGTTAGTAGCAGTGTAAGAAATATGTGCGTAGTATGTGAAGGATGATACAATCTCAGTTGCAGCAGCATTCTTAACATAGAATCCAACACCACCGTCTAGGACTTGAGTGTAGGAGTCAAACACCATTGACTTGTAAGAAGGTGTTGTTGAATCATTAAAGTGATTGTGTACAGCACCATCAAGATAACAACCAACTGCTGCACCACCGAATACGGTACAGTTTTGGATGTATGGTGACTTTTGAATAGATGAATTAGGATTAAATCTGAAGAACACACCCTTAATTGTGGCAGTGTCCATGTCCTTATCATCAGATATAGAAGGAACAAATCCACTCATACCTTCAAATACTAACTCTTTAAGAGTAGTAGAAGATCCAAGATAACACATTGTAGACTCTTCGTTAATACGAGTTGCTACAGTAGAAATGTCAATAAATGTATCTGTCTTAGTAGTACCACTCATGTTAGTGTTACTAATAGCACTAGTGATGATACCGATAAGTGTTGTAATTGCAGAAGCAACAGTAGGACACTTAGGATCAGCACTATCAGGAGTAATTGTAAGATCTCTTGTCTGAGTCTCATTGTTGTTAGCAGAAGCACTAACAACTTCGTTTCTCATAACTTCTGTACTAGTTGTACCGATATTATTAACAAGAGCTGAATCTTCACCAGCTACTCCAGTAATATTAGTACCAGTAGTTAATGCAGCACCATAATCATAAACTTCATTGTTACCACCATGCTTAATATTATAAGCAACAGCTTCAACTAAAGTTACCAAACGAGCTATAATTGTTGCTTGATCGCCAGTTGGATTAGATCCATTACCTTGGCTTGCATCAGCAACATACTTGTGATATGCTTCAGCAGCAATAAATGCTTTATTTGTTATTAAAGAAGTATATGCATCTGATTCTTTATTACCAATTAGATCCATGTACTTGTCACCAGTTGACCAAGCACCACCAGTAAGGTTCATTAAGTGAACATTGTTTGCATAATCAGAATCAAGAACCATAGCGGTTTTTGTTCCAATAGAGTTGGAAACAGTATCACCAAACTTAAGATGGGATACACTTGATCCAAGAACCAATGCTTGTAAATGTGAATCACCAGGTGCAGGCTTAATGACAGAAGTTCTTAAGTTATCTCCGTATAATGAAACGAACTCAGGAATAACTATTGGAAGAATTTCTTTGTATTCACCAGACTTAACAAAAATTGTGATTGGATTGGTAGCAGAAGCAGCGTCAGCACCTGTTAAACTACTAATGTGATCACAAGCATATCTTAGTGAAGCAAACGCCCTAGAGATGCTTCTACCGTGGTTAGCGTCAGATCCATCTTTAGTAACGTAGTAAACAGAATCTGTTACGTTATTTTTCTCCCACTGAGGAAGTAATGGATTACCACCAACTGATAAAACTTGACCACTTGCTTCCCTTGAAGCAGATACGTTACCAATGTGATTTAAACCATCTGCTGAAGCAGTAACAAATGTATGTGCTGATGTATCAGAAGAAATACCAACATTAACTTCAAATGTATCAGTAGTTGCATTTGAAATTTCTAGATATTTTCCACTAGAAGGATCGGTTGAACGTGGGTAAGGATGGTTTGTTGCGTTGTTATCTTTATCACAAGTAAATGTAATAGAACCATCGTTAAACAGAACAAAGTCACCATTAGAAAATCCGTGAGCAGTTACTGTTGCTGTTAAGAAACCTGTTGTTGGGTTGTAAGTTGCAGTAGTAATTGTGTGCTTAGTTGCAGCAGTGTTAGAAGTTGTTGCTCCAGATGGAAGTGCAATTCTATTAACACCAGATGCTGCTTGATAAAGCATGTCTCCAGTCTCTTGGAGAACCTGTGCAGTGTCACCACCCTGTGCAACGTAGTTCCAATATGTACCACCTGGATCTAACTCAGGAGCAGTAGAAGCACCAGTTACAGCAGATGCTTTACAAACATAAGAGTTTGAGTTTCTGTTAACAACGTCACCTATTTGGTATACAGTTGCAGAATCCCAACCACCTAACCAATTAAATCCTTCTGTAATAAGATCCCAGTTGGAAGTAGTTGTAGGATCTGTTCCTGCACCACCTATTTTGTTTACAAATGTATTACCACCAAACCTTACAACATCACCTGGGGCATATGTTGTTCCAGAATTGTATTCACCTTGAGCAGAAAAACCAGTAGTAATTACATCCCAATTTGTTGTATCGTCATTAGGAGTAGTAGTACTAGTATGTGTTGTCTTGCTAATGTAGCTGTAACCTCTATAAGTTACAATGTCTCCCTTCTGATAAGGGTTACTTGCTGTCCAAGTATCTTCAAAATTCAGACCTTCTAAGTAAACGGTAAACTTAGTAGAATCAAAAGAAGCACCAGAATCATGAGCAACACTAGTGAGGTATTGTGTATTACCAAACTTAACTACATCGCCAAGTTTATACCAAATGTTAGAACCCCAAGATCCTTTATTTTCGTTACCTTCACTTTGAACATCCCATTTGGTTATATCACCATAAAAGAGATTTTCGTTTGCTGATGATGTGTGATTGGTTGTACACACATATGTGTAACCACCGTACTTGACGATATCGTCAATGACATAAGCAGTGGAGCCAGCCCAATCGCCACGCCACTTAAACTTCAGTCTGCCGAGTCTAAAATCTGCCATTTGTTAAAATCCCTACTTAGGTCCGTTTGTTGTGTGATCATAATCTTTATTTAGTCTTGCAACTAAGTAACCATCATCATCAATAAAATAAGTCAAGCGTCTGAAATCAAACCTGAACTGTTGATATTTATCATCTGGATCATTTGTATATGATCTTTCTTGATTAACAACATTCAATATTCCGTACATGGAATTGTGATATTCACACTGATAATAAAAAGATCCAGTTGAATCTGGAGTCCAAGTCAATGTTCCGTTGATGGTGCTTTGGTTAGTTGCACCGACAACGAGGTCTGTAGTACCAGTTCCCTGAACAGTCTTTAGTACCAAAGGATGTCCAGGTGTATTAACTACAAATTCTATTGTGTCTCCAACGTGTATTGTTAATGTTGGATTAACATATCCGTTAAAAGAGTTTTTCCTATCACTACCAGTAATCAAGTAATCCAATCCTTGATCACCAACAGCAAAGGTATGTGTCCTTGTGACACTTCCTGCTTCTACGTATTCAACACCTTGAAGAAAATCTTTGTATTCTTCACCGTCTGTGCGATGAAAATCATAAACTACATCTTCTGTAGATCTTGCTTGAGTATAGTGAAGTAAACCATCCTTATCTCTTCTCAGAGCATGGACGGTAAAGTCATTTGAATTTGCAACATTTTGTTCTTGTGTTGCAGTGCTTGCACTCAGATATAAACTCATGACATGATCCTCCAGTAATTTCCGTCCCAAACAAATTGAACATATAAACCAGCAACATCAAGAACGAATGTGGGATCGGTATTACCGAACTTATTCAAAAACTGTTGATTGTTTCCATTAGTCGTCAACGTAACATTATTTATAGCCCATGTTGCTTTAAAGTCAGTCATCTCAATCATGTCTCCTACATGAGGAACCACTCCTGAAGATTCATATGGCATATTAAAAGTTAAAGCACCAGTACTGGTGTCAATCAAATATCTTACTCCACAGGAAATATTTCCTGATGTATTAACTACTTCCCACCTTGCACGTTGGAGTTCAAATCCTCCAATGTCCGAACCATCATGTACAACAGCAGTTTTCTTTTCGGTATCAACTGTTATTTCAGCATTTGCACCTGTAAAAAGTGCATGTTCCGCAGTAGTACCTTTTCTAAATTGTACCTGAGTTGTCATTCAACTATACACATAGTTTTCTCAAAGTTATTTATGTATTATATAATCCAGACCTGTACGTGTGGTGGCTGGAATAGTTGTACTTGTACGAATGCATCACCAGTAATTGTTGCAATACCACTACCGATGTATGGAGTACGAGCAAATGCTTCATCAAGGTTGTTGACATTTGATATTCTTCCAGATCCCTGATATGCACGAGTGCGAATGTCATAACTGTCACCTGTGATATCAAGACGAACATATGGCTGCTCTGCGAATGTAAGTAGTGGATCGCCTGATGTACTTCCAACAACGAGAGTACCGCCTTGACTGAGTTCTCTTGCGGTAATCTTCTCGGAAATTCGTTTTCCGTGGAAGGAGAATAATAATTGTTTTTCTTCTGGGTTGAAGCTGATAGATTCCGCAGCTCCTGTAAGGACTGGAATAGTACCAAACCCAACGAAGTCTCTTGCTCTGGTTGTATGAGCATCTCCACTGAGAGATATTGTACCTTCTCCAGTGTGTGCGAATCTGATAAGAACTCCAGCTTCTCCAGTTGTGGTGAGGGTTCCTGTTCCAATTTCTCTCGCAGTCTTGGATTGTGTACCAGCTCCAGTGAAGGAGAACAGCATTTGCTGTTCGTCTGGATTGAATGTAACAGATTCCGCAGCACCACTGATTTTTCTGAGAGTACCAGAACCAACGTAAGAACGTGTAATTCTGAGTTCTGATTCTCCATATGTCTGGAAGAGAATCGTACTTGGTTCTGGTGCAATCGCAGTTGCTTCTGCTGCACCAGAGAATGCATAAAGTGAACCAGAACCAAATATACTGCGATGAACAGTGAAGGAAACTTTTCCACTGATCTTCGTTTGAACGTATGGTTGCTCTGCAAATGTAAGTAGTGGATCTCCAGATGTACCAAGGAGTTTGAGTGTTCCACCTTGACTGACTTCTCTGACAAGAATTCTTTCTTCCTTCGTACCAGTGAAGGAGAAGAGCATTTGCTTCTCTTCTGGATTGACTGTAAGAGACTCGGCAGCACCATTGAATACTGGAATGTAACCAGTACCAATAACATGTGGTACATAATGAGTTTTGGCTTCTCCAGTAACAGAGATTGTTCCAGATCCATGCCAAGCAAATGTTCTGAGAACTGGATCTGCCTTTCCAGTAATATCAACTTCAACCTGTTTGATCTCAGCAACACTAGTAGATTCAGACCCTGCTCCTGTGAAGGAGAATAGAAGTTGTCTTTCATCTGGGTTGACTGTAAGAGACTCGGCTGCTCCAGCAAACTTCCTGAATGTACCAGAACCAACATGTAAGAGAGATGCAGTAATATGACCATCGCCACTGATCTGATACAGACCTTGTGTTTCGTATGCAGATCTGGTTGTAATAGATGCACCACTGAATCCAAAGAGAGTACCAAATCCTTCTGGAGGAACAACAGTCGTAGTCTGAGATCCTGCTCCTGTAAAGGAGAAGAGCATCTGCTTCTCTTCTGGATTGAAGGTAATAGATTCTGCTGCTCCAGAAATCTTCCTGAGTGTACCAGAACCAACAACACTTGGTACATAATGAGTCTTCGCTTCTCCAGATACAGGTATTGTACCAAATGGTTGCTCTGCAAATGTAAGTAACTGAGTAGATTCTCCAGTAAGATGTAAAGTACCAAATCCTGTTTCTGTAACAGATACTTTCTCTGCTTCTCTTGTTCCAACAAAGGAGAAGAGCATTTGCTTCTCTTCTGGATTGAAGGTAATAGACTCGGCAGCTCCAGAGAATTTCTTGAATAGACCAGTACCAATAACGTTTGGTACATAATGAGTCTTGGCAATACCACTGGTGAGAATATGTCCAGAACCTGGATACTTCGGAATAAATCTGAAGTCTGCTGCTTCTGGATATACTTTGATATCTCCAGAACCAGTAAAGGTTTCTGTATGTTTCTCGCTGATCCTTGTGCCAATAAAGGAGAACAGCATTTGCCGTTCTTCTGGATTGAAGGTAATAGATTCTGCTGCTCCAGCAAGAACTGGTAAGAATCCAGTACCAACAACATTTGGTACATAATGAGTCTTGGCTTCTCCAGTTGGAATAGTAACTCCACCTCTGGATACCCAAGAAGGTTGCCAATCGTATGTTGTCCATCTATCAAACGGACCAGGAACAAACTTGAATAGAAGTTGACTGGTATCTGGTGAGTATCCAACTGTCTCAGCAGCTCCACCCATTCCATATAATCTACCACTACCAAAGGTACGAAGACTGAAGTTAGGTTTACCAGCACCGTATACTTTGACTGGAGGTTCAGCAGGTGAATCCCATTGAGGTGGTACAACAATATCTGCTTCACCACCAAGAACCATACTGTAAGGACGTACCTCAGTTTCACCAGTAAAGATTTCACGGAATGTTCTGACGGCAGGACCAGATGTACCACGAAGAGTACTGATAGATCCGAATGGACATACCTTGGATAGAGTTCCAAGTATCCAACCATAATCACGAAGTTCATCTTCAGGATCAACAATAAATCCGTACTGTTCAGTAAGTGATGGTGATGTAACCTGAATTGGTACTGTGTATGTGACTCCATCATCAATAGATAATGTCTGTCCAAGATCAACAGTTGAACAACCAGTAGTTGCAGTGGTATTCTGACTTATAGATCCACTTACTAATGTACATGTTGCAAGTGATGCATCAATAATGAATCCATTATCAATTTCTGGAAGGTCGTAACATACATTAATGTCGTATACTTCTGTATGCTTCTCTTCTGAAGGTTCAGTAAGTTCTGGTTTAACAGAACGTAAGGTGATAGTACCAGAACCAACATAAGAATCTGTCTCTGTAAAGATTGATCCACTAAGACCTTTAATTGATCCTGTTCCAAGTACACCATAAGAAATAACTGGGTCACCAGCAGTTCCAGTGAACGAGAAGAGCATTTGCTTCTCATCTGGATTAAAGGTAAGAGACTCAGCAGCACCAGAGAATTTCTTAAATGTACCAGTACCAATAACACGAGGACTGAATGCGATTGCAGGATCACCGTCAATCTTGAATAGACCTTCTCCAACTTCAGCCTTACTAAAGACATTTGCAGAACCATCAATTGCAAATAGTGTTCCTGAAGCAATGTAATCTCTGGCACGAGGTGTATCAGAAGCACCAAGTACTGTAACTCCACCACGACCAACCCAGTTAGGTTGGAATTTAGATGCAGCAGAACCAACAATATCAACAAGGGTATAACGCATACCCATTGCAATAGTACCAAGAATCCAGTCATAATCACGAGGTTCATCAGCACTATTGCTAATAAGTCCGTAATCTTCAGAGAATGTTGGTTGTGTTGTCTGAGGTGGTACTGCATAAGTAGCACCTGTAGAAATAGCAAGTTCGGTAGATACCTTGATACAACCACTTGGAGCAGTGGTGCTGGCAAGAACATCTCCATTAGTATCAACACATGTGTATGTTGAAGGATCAATGATTAATCCATAATCAAGATCTTGGAATGGAATCTCAGATGTAAGGTTGTAAGCCTTAGCAAATATCTCTTCTGATATCTCATCACCAAGATTCTTAAGAAGTACAGTTCCAAGTTGATCGTAATCAGGATCAAAGTATAGATCATAAGGATGAGCAGTACCTAAACCATAATCTGCAAGATCTCTTAGTGTTAATGTGTCTGGTTTAGCAGACTTAAGTTCAATACCACCAGTACCTACCCAATCAAATGCTGCTCTTTCATCACCACCAGCGAAGTTGTAAAGTACTCCATCACCATCAAATGTTCCATGAGTAAATTTGAGACTACTGTATCCACTAGTAAAGGAGAATAGTAATTGCTTCTCTTCTGGATTGAAGGATACTGAATCAGCAGAACCAGAGAATGTAGAGAATGTTCCATCGCCAAGGATTCCAACTCCAAAGTTAGCCTTACTGCTACTAAGAATTGTGAATAATCCATCAGCAGGTTGTAGTAGACTAAAGTTAGTCTTGGATGCTCCAAGGAATCTAAATCCACCAGTACCACGTACACCAACATCAAGTGGAACACTAGCAACACCAGTGATCTTACCAATATAACCACGACTAGTCCAACTAGGTAAGAACTTATCAGCAGCTCCAACAGTAGGATCAACCTTAATACCACCCTGAGGCATAAGGTTACTACTATCATAAATGTAACCCCAATCCTGTTGAAGGGAAGCAATAGTTGTAATATCACCCCAATCAACTGTATTGGTAGGAGCATTAAGTGAAGCTGCTACTTGATATGTTTGTCCAGATACAACTCTCGCTGTTGTATCAACTTTAATAATGCATCCAGTTGCATTACCAGATACATCTCCAGATATAGTTTCTTCTGTAGTACATACAGCAAGAGATCCATAGTCACGTGCAGACCAAGGAACAATTGCAGATTCGTTATAACTCTCAGTATGCTTCTCGTCAGAGAGTTCATACTTAATACTACTTAGTGGTTTGTTGCTGATATCTCCTAATATCCAATCAGCAATTTCATCCAATGTGTATAGGAATGGTTTCCTACTTACTATGCTAATAGTACCAGATCCGTTCCATGCAAAGACTTGCTTGTCTATAGCATTAGAGAAATTCTTGAGGGATCCATTACCAAAGTACGATTCACTATTCTTCTGTATAGCATCTCCAAAGAATGAGAAGAGCATTTGCTTCTCATCTGGATTAATTGTGAATGACTCTGATGTACCAGTAAACTTCTTAAGACTTCCACTACCAATAAGTGCAGCACCAATTCCAATGACCGAAGTTCCTTGTAGCGGAAGAATTCCCCTGCCGTAGGAGGCAGGAGAATAATCAACATCCGCAGTACCAGATAGACCTTTGACCTTACCATCAATAATGATACCGTATACAGCAGGAGATGTCTGTCTACCAAATGATATGAGACTTCCTTCACCAACCCATGCACTAGTGGCTTTCCATGAAGCAGCATTGAGTGTCTTACTGAATCCAAAGGATTCTAGATCTGTGACATGAATGATGCGTCCATACTCAACCTGTGTTGCATTAAGGTCTGCAACTAGACCATTATTACTTGTTGTTGTAGCATTCTGCGTTATTGATCCGAAGTCAACTTCAGTGTATAGATCAAGAATTGCAGGATGATAACTATATGATTTACTCTCTTCAGCATTATTGAATACCAAGAACCTACTTGGTGCTGGTACTAGTACCCGATTACTTTGAGGATCTAAATTACCACCAAGTTCGTTAGTTGTCCATTCGTATGTTGGTCCTCCTTGATGTGGTACATACCCATCAGGTACATCTTGAGCAGATGTTTGAGCACCATTTAATATTCCTAATCCAGATCTATAACTTTCAGTATTGTATATACTACGACTTGCATATTGTGCAAGAGTACCACCAATATCACTGAGTGGTACTGCTGGACCTTGATTGAATTTAAAACTTTTTAAACCTCTAGCAGCAAACGAGCCAGACAAAACCTCAGTCCTGTAGTCAAATACAGGTCTTGAGACTCTTCCTCCTGACTCATAGGTGTAGAACATAGACCAATAAAAAAGGGGTCGCAAAATGCAACCCCCACAAAGTAAAGAATATAGACTGGGTGTACTCTATGTATAAT
>MDTB01060574.1_pt1 | contig 10843 bp, 7 predicted proteins | sample 811161 | NCBI WGS metagenome assembly MDTB01 (sample SAMN05326650, study PRJNA326480) | marine metagenome | isolation source: seawater | place: Mediterranean Sea | collected 2009 | reverse complement strand
TCGCTACGATCATAGCCTTAGTGTAATGAAATGGCGGTTTCTGGCGGTCTGCTGGTTAGCTCCGCGATTTTCGGACAGGGTTAGCCTGCCTAACAAACAACCCGCCTTCGGGCGGGTTCCTCGGCATTAAGAGCATGAAGCCATCGAAAAAAGAAGTTATACAAATCCTCACTTACAACGTCATATTTTTGACCTTGTTCGTTGCCACTGGGCTTGTAGCATTGGCATTGGGGCCGCCTTGGCTATTTGATGTGTATATGGTCCTTGGCGCAGTCACCGGATTGAGCGTGTTTCCTATTTTGGAGTTTGTGCAAAGTAAGGGGGAGCTGGACATGAGCAAGTATTCCAAGAGGCACGCCCTAAAAGAAGGCAGCATTATCTAAGTTGTATTTCTTGGCCTTTTACCTTTTTTATAAACGCTGTAGCTACACAACCCGCCTTCGGGCGGGTTCCCTTTTCAACCCCTGGCGGGATGTGTGCATCGCCACCACTGACGCGCACAGTAGACGACCTAGCTCGCGAGGGGCTGGCCTTTTCATTGTTGCGAGCATTCACCAAAGTCGTAGTCTTTAGTTTCTACCCTACAGGAGCTGACGATAGCTTACGGTCAGCAACACATGAAGAAGGTGGGACGCAACGGCTTGATGAAGGCGATGACACCGTCCACTTAAAAGAAAATGAAGCCAGCATTCCCGCCTAAATAGTTGGTCAATTTTTTAATTTATCTGCGTTATAGCCCACACATGTCATCCTAATTACACTCTAAAACCCAGTGTTTCAGGGTGTTTTAGCGCGATGTGTGTCGCGTATAGTGCGGAAACGTGCAGCTAAAGACTCTCGGAAGCAGCTTCGTGCCTGGCTCCGGGCGCCATCGTCTGACCAAAACGTAAGTAGTTCGCCCATCGTTGCTTGCCGGTAAGGGCGCGCGCCTGGCTTTTGCTACCAGGAAGAGCCGCGCCCCAACGCGATCTTTAAGTTTTTCGGATTACGTCGGACTCGACAACTATTGGTCTACAATCAACTTACCACTAACTTCTAATCTGCGCCCTGTCCTGCACTTTTCTCCAATTCCCGCGCTCCACGCAAGATGTTGCCTAAGGCGTAGTTTCCTTCGTGACAGGCGTACTCATAAAGTTTGCCCTCTGCTGCTGACCACGAGTACTCGCCATGCCAGGGCGAAGTCCAAACATCTGGATCGTCCACCACAAATCGATAGCGCAGTCCGCCGCCAGGCTGTTGACTAAAGTACTCGGTTACCTTGAGTTTTTCGCTCGCACCTGCGAGCGCTGGATATTCACCAAAGTTGATGGTTTCAACAATCAGCGTGTTGTCCTGCCAATATCCCACTGAATCGCCTAACCAAGTTCCTGCGCCACTGGCTCTATGTTGGCTGTTGAGTCGGATTATCCGCGCGTCGTGATTCATTTCCGTAAGTATCATCACATGCGTTGCGGTGTGGATGATGCGCTTATGGTTATTGTAGTAATTGGGCAGCATCGGCGGTCCTGCGGTGGAGCGCGAGCCTATAATGCAGCGCTCCGCGAACGGGCGCTGCTCAATATCATCGTACGGACCTTTACCGTCTGGGTTATCCAACCACCACGCTGTTCCGGTATTCTGACTCGCGGCTAGGTCCTGTGACCGCCACAGCAGTCGCCATTCGCCTTGCAGCTGTTGCATTCTCGCTGCACCGAAATCTGTCATATCCGGCATACGACCGTTTTTTGGCTGTGTAATTATAGAGGTGCGGAATTTACCGTCGATGTTTACGGCAGCTTCCCCTCGATCAAGCCAAAACATGTTGTAGCCGCCAACCCTACCGCCAACCTTCGGGGCGTCTCGCTCTGGATCACTGACTTGATTGGCCTGCTCCTTAAAAGCTCGAAAACGATCTGCCATTGCTTGCGCCTCTGCAGCGGTCAACCGCAACTTATCGCCGTACATCTCTGGCCGCTCAAGCGGCGTCAACGTGCCTACGTCGTAGGTGCCATTTAGATCAAACTCCGCATGACTGACGGATGTGATCAGCATCACCAAACCGCCCAGAAAAACTGCTCCGACATTAGTTAACATTTCGAAAGTTCGCAATTCAAAGCCTCCTGTTTGCCCAAGTTGTGCCGTCCGCTATGGAAGGTTGCGTGACTTTACCCGTATATTCGCAAAGCAAAACTTATACCACGTTGACAAAAGCATCGAGCGCCTCCCCAACTTGTCAAAGAAAACGCCGATAGCACGGCGCGCAGCCCCTCGCGCAACCCAACAACAGGTCACCGCGCAAAATAGCGCCCACCAATGCGAAAAAGCATTCTTCTTTACGCACAAAAATAGGTCGCGGCCGCACCAAATTAGCGACTCCCTTCCGCGACATTTCTTAACCGCTTATTCGATTTGCAAGCCGGCTCTCGTGAGCGCTTCCTGATAGCCTTAAATAACTGTTTTTATTGATTTTTTTATCTCGTAGAAAGCTTTGCTGTTGTGCTTCTTCTGGCACGCAACTTGTATGTGACATTGGTTAGGCATCAGCTGTCAATCGTCGCTAAGCGGCGCACTTGGCATCACGGCGCGCTGCACTCGACTCACGAACTGGCGATCTTAATGACCGAACTGCTGGGATTATTGCTAACGCTTTGCGCGGCGGGCGCTGCGGCGGGAATCACCGCGGGTTTATTTGGCAATGGTGGCGGCTTCGTTGTGGTGCCTGCGCTGGTTTTCGTTTTCTCTCTACTTGGCGACTCGTCAGCGGATTTGATATTCGTTGCCATCGGAACGTCGCTTGCAACAATTGTCGTTTCCTCTGCGCGCGCCGTGCAGGCACACAGATCCCGCGGCGCCGTCGACTTTGATGTCCTCAAATCTTGGGCCGGGTGGTTAGTTATTGGAGTAGTACTCGGTATCGCGTTGGCATCGGTAACCAGCGGCAAACAGCTGTACAGCGTTTTTGCAGTAGGCGTCTTCTTCTACGCACTGTACTTTCTCTTCCCTACTATTTTGAGTCCTAACAAATTTGCGTTGTCCATGCCGACTGGCCTTCCCAGGGCAGGCCTTGCCTCTTTCCTTGGCGGCTTTTCGTCGCTGCTGGGCATAGGCGGTGGTACGGTAACGGTAATCACCATGGTCAGTTGCCGCAGGCCAATTTACCAAGCTGTCGCCACCGCGTCCGGTGTCGGCTTCATAATCGGGCTGGCGGGCGCCATCGGGTTCGTCTTTTTGGGCATCGGTAAGCCCGACTTGCCCTTTGGTTCTATTGGCTATGTAAACATCCCCGCGTTAATCACGGTAGGAGCTGCTTCGATTCTTACCGCCCCCATCGGCGCTCGTTGGGCACATAGCCTCGATGAAAACATCTTAAAGCGATTATTCGGCGTATATCTGCTGCTAGTGTCGATCGCTATGTTCTGGAAATCCATGCACGTCTAAACTATGAGGTGAACTTATGACTACAAAAACCAACTTGTCGCGCAGAACTTTCTTATCTGCGAGCGGCGCCGCCCTGAGCGCGGGAGCGGTGAGTTTCCCTAATCTCTCGATTGCCCAAGCTGTTACGCCCGCTGCCACAACGCCGCTGTATGGGCCACCGCCCGGTGTGGCCAAGCTCAATGCCAACGAAAACCCATATGGCCCAAGCCCTAAGGCAATTGCTGCAATGACAGAAGCGATCAGCCAAGGCGCCTACTACGTAAATGCAACCGCCGAAACCTTGAAGGCGTTAATTGCAGAACGTCATGGCCTAACTAAAGAACACATCATTTTGAGCTCTGGTTCTAGTGGTGTGCTGACGAGCCTAGCCATGATGGCGGCCCAAAAAGGATCTATTTTGGGTTCCGATTTGTTCTGGGACACAACCTCGCGAATGGGTACTCGTAACAGCCAGCACGGGATAACGCGAACGGCTAAAACAGAAGATCTGTCCGTCGATTTAGACGCGATGCATGTTGCTGTAGACGGCAGTATCGCGATGGTGCAAATCTGTAATCCAAACAATCCAACTGGCTCTATCGTAGATCCAAAAGAGCTCAGAGCATTCTGTAAAAAGGTCTCGCAATCAACCATGGTGCTCGTGGACGAGGCTTACAACGAAGTGACGGACGAACCTGAAACAAACAGCATGGTTCCGCTCATCAAGGCAGGGTACAACGTTGTGGTAGCGAGAACGTTTTCAAAAATCTACGGGCTGGCTGGAATGCGAGTGGGTTATCTGATCGCGGCGCCAGATACAGTTGAGAGGATCTCGGCATATGGAATGGGCAGCTACGGTCTCAATCAGGCGGGTATCGCGGCTGCAATTGCCAGCTACAACGATACGAGCTTTATTGCCTACTCCAAGTCAAAAATTATGGAGGCCCGCGAAATGATTGCTGAGGCTGTTGCTGTTAACGGCCTCTCTGCACTGCCTTCCCAGACGAGCTTTATGTTCGTGAATTTGGGAGACATAAGTGCAGAGGACTTTCGACTTGGCATGGCTAAACAAAATGTTCTAATCCGCGGCATTTACCAGGATTACACGCATTGGTCTCGCGTCAGCATGGGCAAAATTCCTGACGTCGAAAAGTACATAGCAGCAATGCCCAAGGTGTTAGATTCCCTAACCTAGCTGCTGCGTTCGCACCAAGGGCGACCTGGTCGCCCTTTTTTTTGCGCAACAAAACTTGCCGCAGTTTGCGCCGATCGCTCTCACTTGCCTGCTATGGATGGACGCCACAGGATCGGTGCGATCTGCACCACAGTCTGAACTCACTTTTCAGTTTTTGCGGCCGAAAAAAAGGGCGGTTACCCGCCCTTTCCTCGCTGTCTTCGTTTACCCGCTACAGGTCTCTGCGCATCTTCAAGTAATAGTATCCGCCCTGCCACGAAATACCGCTACCGGAAGGATAATCGCGACCGCAGCAGTAATCCGAAATCTTGTCCTTATCGGGGTACTGGTCAAGTAGATTTCTGCCACCAAACGCAAGCACGTAGCCGTCGCCAGCGTAGCTAACCTCAAGGTCATACATCATCAGTGAATCAAACTCTTGGACATTGCCGCTTTGATAATTTGCCGCCTCACCCCAGTAACTTGCGCGACCCAACACGGTAAACGCATCGAAACTGTGATTAGCCGACACAACCCAGCGCGTATTTGGGTCGAAGTTGAGCGTATCGTATTGACTCTCAGTATTTAGGTAGGCGCTAGCATCACTCTGAAATTCCGTTTCACTCGAGTTAACCGTCAGCGAAAACTCAGTGACGGCGCCACCGGACCATTCGTAGGGATAAGTCGCAACCAGATCCCAGCCGGACACGCCGCGGTCGTAAGCGTTCGTAAAGTACAACACACCACCGATTGAATTAGCGCCTGACACGCCAGCTGCATCCAATGCCAGGAAGTTGGCATAGGCATCTCCTGACGTGGGATCTGTCGAAACGTCCAGGGTCGATATCGCGCTGAAGTAATCGGCGACATCAATCGAGAAGTAATCTAACGTAAAGTCGATATCCCCGAGTGAACCGGTTAAACCGATAGAAAAATTCTCCGAGGTTTCCGGCAACAACGGTTCAGCACCAAGCGCTTGGGCCACAGGGCCACCGGCGGGGAACAATCCTGTTGCCACTGGAAAACCATTTGGTAACCGCGTAGACACGTTAGTGGTGCCTTGCTGTCCAGGTGTCGGCGCCCTAAAGCCAGTGTTGTACGAGCTTCTGATGCCAAAGTTGTCTGAAATGCTGTAACGGCCCGCAATCTTGTAAACCGTCTCTGCACCAAAGTCTGAATAGTCCTCGTACCGTACCGCAGCTTGTATAAAGAGGTCTTCGCTCAGATCAATGCCAAGCTCTGCATACATACCAACAGAGTCGCGGTTATATTCCTCAGAAAATGCTGGCGAATAGCCTGGGAAGCCATTGGAGCCCGGGTCAACGGCTCTATACACCGGGTCTGAAGAATCGGCACAGTCTAACGTGGAGCCGCTTGCAATCACCGCTAGGCCAGCGGTTGTCGCCTGTCCGTCATCGTCACAGAACCCCCAGGGATCCGGCGTCATGTATGGCCCTGCAAGGTAAGAGTTAAGGTCACCCTGCACCACTTTGTATGTCTCATCCAGATAGGAAAGACCAAACGCTAGGCTTGCTGAATCCGTAAGATCATAAAAAAAGTCTGCTTGCAGTTGCATCTCTTGGTTTGTCAGATCACCCGGCCGGAAAGACGTTGGCGAATCCGGTCCCATCGATGGATTGATAGTATTTTTAAGCGTGTACTCAACCGTGTTGTCACCAAACCGCGCGCTAAGGTCATAACCAAAACCGGCATCGGTAGTAGATTTAATACCGGCCAAGACAGACATATCGGTGATATCTGCAAAAAACCGTGGCGTAAAACCGCCGGGGAACTTTTCTAGCGGAAAGTAAACTGAGCCATCTTGCTCTCTAAGTTTTTCGATCACGCCGTTGTAAGGATAGCGATAGAAGAAGCTGCCATCGCCCTCGCTGTCGGAGTAGTTACCAAATGCGTAGAGCTCTATGGAGTCAGTGAGGTCAATGCCAGCATTAAAGAAGACGCGTGTTGCCTCATTGTTTGGGTTGCCCCATGGCTGCGCCACCTGGTCTGGACCACCGCCATCGTAGGAGGCAGATTTTGCTAATTCGATGAAGTCAGCGTCTAACCCGTAACTCTTTCTGTCTTCGCGACCGTTCGCTACGAAGGAATCATACGCAGCGCCGTCTGGATCCAAACAGAACCAAGACTGGCAATACTGCGATCCACGGAAGGTAGAGTCTGCTTTCGACTTTTCAGCTGAGATGCTCAAGAAACCGTTGCTGCCAAGTGGCATACCGATGTTTCCAGAGACCGTAAACGACTGTCCATCACCGGCAAAGTATTTGCCAGTATCGAAAGAAATGGTGCCGCCCTCGTTATTGTCCTTGAGAATGAAATTCATGACGCCAGCAATCGCATCAGAACCGTAGAGTGCTGACGCACCATCGCGCAGTATTTCAATACTCTTGATCGCTGTCGCTGGGATAGTCGCTAAGTCAGGTCCTTGGGTACCAGAGCCACCTATAGAAACAAGTGCAGCGCGATGCCGCCGCTTGGAGTTAACGAGAACCAGCGTTTTGTCTGTCGGGAGACCACGCATTGTCGCGGGTCGTATAAAAGTCGCACCATCACTGATTGGTTGTCGCCGCACGCCGTATGAGGGTACGAGGGTGCGAAGAATGTCGTTCATGTCGGTGAAGGCGACATCGTCGATAGCTTGTTCGCCAAAGACATCAATAGGAACTGGCGAATCTTGTACTGTTCGAGGTTTACCACGAACCCCCGTAACCACTTGCTCCTCTATCACCTCCTCTTCGGCGACCGCAGGTGCGGTGAATGTTAGCCCAGCGAACGTCAAGGCGCTCGTAAGCAACACGCGCTCGACCCCTGCCAGTGCCCTGTTCACAAGGCCACTGTGCCCCACTGCGCGCGCGTTAAGCTGCGTGTCTATTTCCATATAAGTTTCTCCATGATGTGCGTCACTACAAAAAGGCAGTGACCTAATCTCCTCCAAGCAACTTTTGGGCCACCTGACACAGCATCCAGATGAGTTGCTAAATTAACGCTTAAAGCATTGTTTTATATGCTATTTTTTTAACCGCTAACGTTGCTGCTGTGCATATCTAAGCGAATTTGGCCGCTAATTAGGTGCGGTTGCACAAAGTCGGTGCAACGGCGTGCATCAGTAGCAGGCAAGGCATTTCAGCGTTCCCAGATTCGCTGCCACAATTGCTCCATGAATTTGTAATCAAACGACAGGCCCACATAACCCTCAGCGAATCGGAAAGAGACTTGCTATTCGAAAAATTCGGCAGCGCTTTTTTCGCCAAGATCTCGGTGCAATAGAGAAGGTCGAGAGCAAGAATTGCGTTTATTCCGTACTCATGAACGAAAACCTCGAGTGTTGCGAACCCGAGGGCCATTGGCCGCCTTTTTGTTGAGCGTGGTGATAATCAGCAAGACGTCAGATTTGCAGATGTCGCTTTTCACCATGCCCCAGAGGCGTCCTCTACGACCTATCGAGTTACCGATAGCGATGTTGCAACAACCAGGACGTTTGAACGCGTCGGCGTACAGCGCTACCCATGCAAAGACGGCCGCATGGGCACAAAAGACATTTACAGCAAGCCTGCTGCTGCATGAGAGCAAAGCCGCATTGGCCTGCGCCGCTCTCTGACATGGGTTCTGGCTGCCTACTACGGCTTACTTATACAAGCATAAAGCCCCATTGATATCGGGAATCTGCCAATAAGTAGCGACTTTTGGTGCTGGGCGTCCAAGAGTCATCGCCGCCTACACCCATATGCTTACCGTCTAGATAAACATACAGCCCCTCCTGCGCCACTAGATCACAAGTGTGCTGCGCTGTGTTGAGTTGTGTTTGACCAAAGCGACTAACGCTGAAATGCAACAGCCCGGTTATTCGCATGTCGTTAATTTGCAATTCTGTGGTGTCGCAGCGTAAACCGTTTTCACTGGGAAAAACGTAATCGGTGTGCATGTCTTTAGTCGGCAAGCGCCACCGCCCATAGTCAGCGCTGACCAAACGGTCAGGATAGTTTTCGTGGGGGCCGCGACCTAACCAAGTCACTTCCTCGACATCTTGAGCAAGCTTAAATTGCACCCCGATACGTGGCAGCGGCGGCAACGCAGGCTCTACCGAGACGCTTACTCGGACCGACATTTCGCCGTCAGCGCTGAATTGGTGTTGCCACACGCTGGTCAAGCATAATTTGTTGTCGTGGTAGTACGCGTGTTCAACCGCTATCGTCCTGGCGTGTTCATCAACGACCAAATTTGCTAGACGATGCTCTAACGTGAACAAGCCGCACCCCTGCCATCGTGCTAACCACGACGTGGGGTCCAACCGCCCCGCTTCACTCACGCCTATGTCGTTGTCGATAAGCGCGCGCGTGAAGTTGTCGCGGATTGGTTCGGCCAGTCGAGACTCACCATGTTTGCGCCATTGGCTAACAAAGCCGCTGTAATGGTCAATCGTCCAAACCGACGAGCCAGCAGCTATCACATAATCTTGCGAATCCGAGCGCAGTTGCAGCGGCACAGGATTGCGCAACGCCAACGTCGGCGAGTGCATTTCTCTCAACATAAACTGCCAACGTGCCGTTTCATGCCCAGCCGCTGACCAAGCCGTGCCGGCCTTTTGGGTAACCCAAACATTTAACCAGCCTGCACTGACGCTGGCAGCAGCGTCCTGAGCGAGCATAAATTGTTGCGAACCAAGAGGGGCCAACGACACAGCCTCGACCCCTTGGGCAATCTCGCCCTGATCGTTCATCAACTGCCAATGTAAACATTCGTTGTCGCAATCGCGAAACAAGTATTCGCTGGTCAAAGTAAGTGTGAGGCGCGATTCCGCGTCAAGCGCCGCTGTAAATGGCTGCTGACAGCGTTTCGCCTCCAATAAGGCCGGATGAGCTTGCCGATCTGGAAACACCAATCCATTAATGCAGAATTGCCGATCATTGATTTGATCGCCAAAGTCACCGCCATACGCCCAATACAGCTCGCCTGCGGATGTGTATTTCGCCAGGCCTTGGTCTACCCAATCCCAAATAAAACCGCCCTGCAGTCGATCGTGCTTCCGAAAAACTTGCCAATAGTCAGCGAAATTCCCGAGGCTGTTGCCCATTGCATGCGCGTATTCACAAAGAATCACTGGGCGCTGCTCTGTCTTTACAGTAAGCCAGTCCAGTAGCGATCGTTTCGGTCCCAAGTCCTCGCCCTGGGGCAAGTTTTCCTCGACTCGCGCATACATAGGACAAATGATGTCGGTCGCCGCGGTAGCGGAGCCACCGCCCTCGTATTGCACCGGACGACTCGGATCAGTCTTTCTCGTCCAGTGATACATAGCGTCGTGTGCAGCACCATAGCCGGATTCATTACCCAAGGACCAAAGGATGATGCTTGGATGGTTAAAGTCTCGGCACACCATCCGGGTCATTCGCTCCAGCAACGCGTTTAGCCAGGCCGGATCGTCCGCGAGGCGGCCCATGGGCTTAACACCATGGGTCTCAATGTTGGCCTCATCTACCACATACATGCCCAGTCGGTCGCAAATACGATAGAAACCCGGCTGCTGTGGGTAGTGCGAACAGCGTACTGCGTTAAAGTTATGTTGTTTCATGAGCCGCAGATCATGCTCTATCGACTCAAGGCTTTCCGCGTGTCCGGTGAAAGGATCATGCTCGTGCTTATTGACGCCGCGAATCAGCAACGGTTTGCCATTCAGGCACAATTGCCCTTTGATAATTTCAATCGAGCGAAATCCTATATCGCTCGCCTCGCACTCAATTACTTGCCCTTGAGCGTCCAACAGACTGACTGTCAAACGATATAGGTTCGGACATTCCGCACTCCAATGCAGAGGCTCCGGTACGTTGATTGAAACCGCGCAACGATCTGTATAGGCACCTCTCTCATCGATTTGCCTAGTGCCAATGGCACAGGTCTGTTGTATGACTGCGGTTGCAGAATCTGCAGCATAGAGCGCTACGCCAATGCCACATCCCTCTGCCCCCTCAACATCGACTGTAAGATCTAGTCGTCCTTGGCGGTAGCTTTCGTCGAGCCCAGCGGTAACTCGCAGGTCAACTATTCTGGCAGCAGGCTTAGCCAGCAAAAACACCGAACGATAGATCCCACTGAGGTTCCACATATCTTGATCTTCGAGATAGCTACCATCGCTGAATCGCACAACCAAAACGCTTAGCGTATTGGCACCGCGCTCAACTAAAGCAGTGATATCAAACTCCGCCGGGACTCGACTGTCTTGTGAATAGCCGACCCAATGGCCGTTACACCAAAGATGAAATG
>MDTB01166746.1_pt1 | contig 10844 bp, 10 predicted proteins | sample 811161 | NCBI WGS metagenome assembly MDTB01 (sample SAMN05326650, study PRJNA326480) | marine metagenome | isolation source: seawater | place: Mediterranean Sea | collected 2009 | reverse complement strand
TAGTATTGATTTTATTGAGTGATGGTGCCCCCGCACGGATTCGAACCGCGGACCTATTGATTACAAATCAATTGCTCTACCAACTGAGCTACAAGGGCAACTTTTACGTACTGATAGATTAAATATATATTAATTTCAACATTAAAAATTATAAGTCTAATAAGTAAATTATATCAAAATTGATTTATTATATTAATTTGTACTCAAAACTTTAATAATATTTTTAAATGGTTCATCTGTTTTAAAAATTTGATTTTTGAATATATTTCTTTTTTTTCTATATTTTTTGTCGCTATGTTCAGTATTTTTTAAGTACAGTGCAGTTGTTTTTAAAAGTTGAGGATAATTATTGATTATAGGACCAATTTTAATTTTATTATAATCAAAAAGCAAACCAGTCTTTTTTTTATATTTTTTAATATCAGGAGTATAAAGAAATATTGGTTTATCTAAAAGTAAAAAATCCATTATTACACCTGAGTAATCTGAGATTAAGATATCACAATTACTTAGTATAGAATTTAAATCAATATCATAATCAATTGATAAAAAATTTTTGTATTTTGATATATTTTTCCATACTTTACTCATTTCAGGGCTATAATTATAAAGTCTGTGTTTATCTTGTTTATAAGAATTAGAATGTTTTTTTATTAATAATAAATAATTATTTTTTTTTAAAATATTATTTAACTTTTTTAATTGATCTAAGTTTTTAAGACCTGGAAAAAGTTCATTTTCATTATCATTTCTCCAAGTTGGAAAGTAACCGATTATTTTTTTTTTTGTTTTTTTTATCTTATTGTATAAATTTTGTTCTTTTTTGGTCCTAAAAATATTTAACTCTTCATTATTAATAGAATTCAACAGCATGATATTTCTTGGCTGGTTAGAAAGTAATAATTTATACATATTAATTGGATAATGATCTATTATTTGATACGAAAATTTATAATTAGGATAGCAAAAGTATTTTGGATAAAAAAAAGAAGTTAATCTATTTAAAATTTTATAAATTTTAAAATTGTAAACATTTTTATATTTTTTTGCTGAAATTCTTTTAATTAAAATACCATGCCAAAGATGTATATTTTTAGAAAATTTTGACAAAAAAGAATTTACATCTAAAGGCGAAGTATCAAATATAGTCCAATTAGCAATTAAGCTTAATAAGCATCCTTTTAGACTATTTATATAGTAACATTTAAATCCTTGTTTTCTTATAATATTTAAAACTTTTTTTTCACGAGTAATCCAAACGCAATTAAATTTTTTTTTATAAAATTTATTAAGATATAAAAACAAATATCTTGAATTATCCGCATATCTTCTTCCAGTTCTGCAGCCAAATATTATTAAGTTCTTTTTTTTAGGAATTAAAATTGATAATAGAAAAAATAAACTATTTATAATATAACTAAAATATTTCATAACAATTAGTAACTATTATTTTCTAAAAATTTCTATATTATTCTAATTTTAATGCAAGAATTTAAAACCAAAAAAATAATTGTACTAAGTTTAATATCTTTATCATTAATATCTTTAAAATGGTTTTTGTCTTTTTATAGATTTCCTTTAGAAGATATAGATTTAAAAATTATTAATGACGTTTATGACCAGTCTTATTTTCCTTTAATCAAATCATTTTCAAATCTAGACTTAAATGGCTTCTATACTGACAGAGCAATTAATTCAGGTTTAATCTCATTCCCATTTTTATCTTTAATTATAAATGTTATATTTTTTAAACTATTAGGATCATATTCATTTATAATTTTAGAATTTTTTTGTGTTTTCTTTTTTTTAATTATTTTCTGCACAATATTTGATTTATTTAAATTTCATTGGTTATTTTCATTATTGTGTTCAATCTTTCTGTTCATACTACCTCAAATTTTAATTGATATATCTTTTTTAAATCTAGAATTTATAAATAAACTATCTGTTAATTTTTATTCTTTTTATAACTTAAGAATACCACGACCAATTATAACGAATTTATATTTTTTTTCTTACATTTTTTTTATTTTAAAAATATATTATTTAGATAAAAAAAATTTAAAAAATTTTATAATATTAAGTTTTATTATTGGTTTCACTTTAAACTCTTTTTTTTATTTCTTTATTTTTCAAATTATTTTACTTTTTATCGTTTATATTAATTTTTTTAAAAAAAAAATTTTCAATTTCATATTAGAAAATTTATATATTCATTTATTTTCAATTTTTATAATATTTATTTTTTTTATTATTTATTTTATACAAATAAAATATTCTGAACCTGACTATTTAATTAGACTAGGAGTATATAATATCGACACAAACCAAAAGACTTTATTATTTAAATATAGTTTGAATTTTTTTTTAAATATAAATTTTATAATTTTATTTTTACTTAATACATTAATATATTTTTTTAATAGAAATAATAATAATAATATTTTTTATTTTTTGTTTTTATCAACCATTTTTTCAACATTATTATTTATCATTTTAAGCAATAGAAGCATCGATTATTATCATTTTTTTAACTGGGTAATAATAAGTGGACTACTATATTTGATAGTTAACATATTATTTTTTTTCAATAAAATTTTTATAAATAATTTTTCAAATAATTTAAAAAATTTTTCAATTATTTTTTTAACAGTTTTGATGATTAGCTATTACAATATAAGCAACTCTAAAAACTTTCTTTTTAATAAAAATGAGGACTTAAGTAGAAAAGAAAATATAGAAATTACAAATTTTATAACACAAAATCAAAATTATTTTAAAAAAGAATATGAGATTCTTTCATTTAATTATGATTTATCATTATGGTTAATTCTAAATGACTATAAAAATTTTTCATTTCTGAATAATTCTTTTTGGACCAGCAAAACAAACAATATTATAGAAAAAGAAATTTTGTCAGTTTTTAAATTCTTAAATTTGAATTATGAAGATTTTAATAGCCATTTTGAAAATAAGAAGAAGGGTTATAGATATTATAATTTAAATACTACTTCATATTTTGGAAGAAGATATTTGTCTAATCAAATAAAAACGTTTGGTAACTTGGATGATTACGATGTTAAATATAAAAAAATTATCACAAGTACATCACCGTTAATATCACATCAGGTAATTATACCCAAAAAAGAATTTGACCGTTTTAAAATTAAATTTAATAATTCTGACAAAGATATTACTGATCCAGATATAATAATTTTAGAAAAAAACAATGAAATTTTTGACAAATATAGTGTTAATTTGGATGTTTATTGTGTTGCAATTAAAAATGATAATTTAGAAATATTATTAAAAAAAGACCTAAACGAAGTTTGTATATTTAATTAAAAATTAATTCTTTCTTTTTCAATAACAAGAGGCATACTTCTTTGGTGTAAAAGTATAATTCCAATATACTCACCCAATAAACCTAATAACATTATTTGAATCGAGCTTATAGCAAATAATCCAATTATAGTTGGTGCAGATCCTAAAGAGAAAGAGTCCCAGAAAAAAAGTTTTAAAAGAAAATATACCGTAGCAACCAAAAAACAACCAAAACTTGCTATAAACCCAATAAGCGTCATAAATCTTAAAGGCATTCTAGAGTGTTTAACAATTCCAAGCATAGCAAGATCATACAATGTAAAAAAATTATTTTTTGTAATACCAAATTTTCTTAATGGTTGGGCAAACTTAACAGTTTCAATTTCAAAACCTATTTCTGAAATTAAACCTCTAAAATAAGGGTAGGGATCATTTATCATTTTTAAACGGTTTATTGCTTCTTTATCAAACAATCCTGTTCCGGTAGTATTTGTGCTTAATTTTGTTTCTGATATCTTATTTAAAAAACTATAGAACATTTTTCTTAAAAAAAACATTGAGCTATTTTCTTCAGAAGTTTCTTTTTCACCTAATACTATTTTTGCACCTAATTCCCATTTTTTTATATATTGCGGGATTAGATCCATTGGTTCTTGAAAATCAGAAACCATTAAAATTGTAGCATCACCTGTACTTTGAAGAATTCCATGGAATGGAGATTTGATATGACCATAATTTTTTGAATTAATAATTACTTTAACTTTTTTATCCTTTGTCGTAATATTTCTTAATTTTTCAATTGTTTTATCAGTTGAACAATTATCAATCACTATATGTTCATAATCATAATTTAGTTTTGTAATTTCATTTTTTATTGCTTCACAAAGATTTTCTATATTAGCTTCCTCGTTAAAAGTAGGTGTAACAAATGATATCTTTTTCATAGTTATTTTATAAATGAATTTAAAGAATCATTCAAATTAATTTGGATTTTTAATTTAAGTAACTTTTTTGCCTTATTTATTGATGGTACATAATAATCAATCTTTTTATTATTAATCGGTTTGAAACTAAATTTTTTATTGAAAATTTTAGAAATTTTCTTTCCCAGAGAAAATAAATTAATTTCCTTATCTGAACCAACATTATAAATAGGACAGTCTTTATTTGACTTTTTTAATATGGTTATTAACCAATTAACCAAATCATCAGTATTCATATAAGCTCTAAAAACATTAATTTTTGTTTTTAATTTGATTATCTTTTTATTTTGAATATTGCTTAACATATCACCAATGGCCTGATCACTATTTATTATATATTTTCCAACAAAATTAAAACATCTTGCTATGGATACTTTAATATTTGATTGACCAAGTTGTCTGAATTTATTTTCGATGTAAATTTTTTCTAATGCGTATTTTTTTTTATAACCTTTTAATCTATTAATTTTTTTTAAATCTAGTTTTGTAATTTCTTTAAATCTTATCTTTTTATTATTTTCACCATAGATTGCTCCAGAACTTGTGTATAAAATTTTTGGTTTTTTTTTTTGTTTAAGTATTATTCTTTGTAGATTCTGGAAATAAGCACTACTATTTTTAATTGAATTATCTCTCAAACAATAAATTATAAAGTCTACTTTAGGAATTTTTTTAATTCTTAGAAAATTTTTTGATATATAATTTATTTCTAAATAATTATATTTAGTTTTCTTAATCTTCTTTTTTTTTCTTGAAATAATATAGATTTTATTGATTCTATGTTTTATTAATTTTTTCCTTACCCCACAATCTATAAATGACTTACCAAAAAGACCACTACCACCGATAATTAATAATTTATTCAATTTAAACCTTATTATTTTGGACCGTAAAGTTTTGATAAATACTCTTTTGATCCAACTTTATAAATTACTCCTGATTTAATGTAATGCGATTTTATTTTTGTTTTAATGCTTGTGTTATTAATAGTTTCTTGGAGCCATGATCCAAAGCCGCCATCATAAAAATGGTCTTCTATAGTAATAATTTCTTGATATTTTTTTATCAAATTTTTTACATTCATTTTAGTTTTATTTCCCCATATAGGCATAGAGAAAAGCGAGTATCCTTTATATTTTTTATTTAAAAGTTTAATAGCTATTTTTTGAACACTGCCAGTTGTTAAAATTATTTTTTTTGAATTTCCATTTATTAATTTTATCATTTTACCAGGAAAAATTTTTTGCTTAATAATTTTTGTTTCCTTATTTTCATCTTTGTCTAATCTTAAATATGAAGGTTGAGGATTTTTTATTATAAAGTCTAAAGATTGAACTAATTCATTATTATTACCTGGTGATAAAATTAACATGTTTGGAAAAATTCTCATTAAAGCATAATCTTGTAATGCATGATGGGTGTATCCGAGGTGGCCATAGCCAAGCCCCGAACCTACTGCGACTATAGTTACTGGTAAATTATGATAATCAATATCATTTCTAATTTGTTCTGCACATCTGAAGGTGGGGAAGTTTGCTATTGAGTAAACAAAAACATGATTTTTTTCTGAAGACAGTCCAGCGGCCATACCCATCATATTTTGTTCAGATACACCTGAATTAAAAAATCTTTTAGGAAATTTTTTTTTAAAAGGTTCTATTACGTTATAACCTAAATCATTAATCATAAGATAAATATTTTTTCTTTTATTAGATATTTTTGTTAGTTCTTTGATAAAAATTTTACGCATATTTTTTTTTAATCTCTCTCAAGGCTAAATTAAGTTCATTAAAATTAGGGCTTTTATAATGCCATAAGTTGTTATTTTCCATAAAACTAATACCTCTACCTTTAATAGTATTGGCAATTATTATTTTTGGTTTATTTTTATTCTTTTTATTTAAAGCTTGTGAAATTTTTGAAATATCATGACCATTAACTTCAATAACTCTACATCCAAAGGCAAAAAATTTTCTTTTTAATGGATTTAAATCAATTATTTCTTTTGAATAGCCCATACTTTGAATTCTATTGTTATCTAAAATTATATTTAAATTATCTAATTTATGATGTGCGGCAAACATTAAAGCTTCCCAAGTAGTTCCTTCATTTAGTTCACCATCGCTTATAACTACAAAAACTTTATTATTTTCTTTTTTAATTTTAAATTTTAATGCTTTCCCTACAGCAATTGGGAGTCCATGTCCAAGTGATCCAGTTGAAAATTCTACTCCTTTAACTTTATGACTAACATGTCCCATTAATTTAGTTTTGTTGGTACCATAAGAATTTAACGTATTTAATGAAATTATTTTTTTTTCAAATAAAGTACAATACAAAGCTAATGAAGCATGGCCTTTACTAAGTATAAATCTATCCATTTTTTTTTTAGAATAAAAATAAATAGCTACAAGTATTTCTACAATCGATAAACTACTACCAATATGAGAAGATTTAGCTTTATAAGTGAGTTTTAAAATATTAGTTTTAATATTTTTAATAATTTTATTATATCTTTTATTCACTTGTTTTTATAAATTTAAGTATAGTATCATGTATATATGAAATATCTTTTTTTGATAATCCTTGATGACAACCAATTAGCAAACCATTTTTCATTATATAGTCGGAATTTTTAAAAGAATTCAATTTATTTCTATTTGATATTAAACTAGTGAAAGCAGGATGTCTTAACAAATTTCCACTAAAAATAGGTCTAGTCTGTATTTTAGCTTTTTCTAAATAAATTTGTATTTTTTTTCTATTAAATTTTTTATTTTGTTTGAGAATAATAGGATACGCTAGAAAATTTGTATGAATACCTTTGTAAATTTTTGGGACTATAAAATATTTACTTAGTTTTATAAAAAAATTGCAATGAAGGTTAAAGTTTCTATTCCTTATTTTATTGAAGTTTTTAAACTTTTTAAGTTGTTCAATTCCAAAAGAAGCACCTAATTCTGAGGGTTCAAAATTATAACCCACTTCTGAAAAAACAAACTTTTTGTCATAATCGTAGCCTTTCAGCTTTATTCCAAGTCTTTTGTTTATATTCTCAGAGTCTTTAATTAATGTTGAAAGTCGTCCCCAACTTCTTAAAACTTTAGCTTTTTCTAAGTGTGTCTTATTATTAGTTAGCAACATCCCACCATTGCCAGCACAGCTTATTATGTGTGATCCGTAAAAACTAGTTATAGATACATCACTATAATAACCCGTTGGTTTATTTTGTATCTTTGCACCAAGAGTATCTGCTGAATCCTCTATTAAAACTAATTTATATTTATTTGCTATTTTTCTTAATTTTTTCCAATCAGGAATATTTCCAATTAAATTTGGTATTAATAAAGCTTTTGTTTTTTTTGTAATCTTTTTTTCTATTTGATTAACATCAATTTGAAGAGTTTCAATATTAGCATCAACTAAAATTGGAATTAAATTGTTCAGCATAATTGATGAAATAGCTGTTCCAAAATTTAAGCAAGGAGTAATAATTTCACTTCCTTTTTTAAAATTCATTACTCTTAATGCCAATATTAAAGCAGATGATCCAGAATTTACCATTAATCCAAATTTCTTAGCAAATAATTTAGATATCTTATTTTCAAAATTATTCACAGATATTCCCATCTGTGTTGATTTCTTCAATGATTTAGTTACCGCATTAATTTCTTTTGAGTCATATACGTTTTTACCATAAGAAATTTTTATTGATTTATTTGTTTTCATTAATTTTAAATTTTGATTACTTTTTTTTCTTTATGTACATTAAAAATTGATTTTTACATACTTCTTTTACATTTTTTCCTTTTTTAATAAGCATATTCCATTCTAAGACCATTTTTAAAGTTTCATTTAAATTCCAAATAGGTAACCATTTTAGTATTTTTTTAGACTTGTTACTATTTAATTTCAAAATTTTAGTTTCTTTTAATCTATTTGTTTTTTTTATTGAATACTTGAAATTTTCAATATTTTTAATTTTTTTAACTATACTGATAACACTTTTAAAATTATTTTTATTTGGACCAAAATTCCACGCAAAGTTTTTTGTTTTAATATTTGTTTTATATTGTCTTTCAGCTAAAGTGAGATAACCAACGAGTGGCTCTATTACATATTGCCATGGTCTTACATGATTGGGATTTCTAATAATTATTTTTCTTTTATTATTTATTGCTTTAATTATGTCTGGAACTAATCGATTTTCAGAATAATCACCTCCACCAATTACATTACCAGCTCTAACAGTTGAAATTTTATTTTTAAGAACATTATTTTTAAAAAAAGATTTAATATATGTATGTGTAACTATTTCAGCGCCTACTTTTGATGTACTGTAAGGATCTGATCCTCCTAATTGATCTTGCTCAACGTAAGGTTTGTTAGACTTATTAATTTTATACACCTTGTCTGTTGTTATAATTAATACTGACTTTACACTTTTAACTTTTTTTAAACTCTCTAATAAATTTAAAGTCCCAAAAATATTAGTTCTAAATGTTTTTATTGGATGTTTATAGCCATCAATAACCAATGGTTGTGCCGCAAGGTGAAAAATTATATTTGGTTTAGATTTTTTAATTTTTTCGCTTAGAAGTTTAAAATTATCAATATCACCGTAGAAATTTGATATAAAGTTTTTTCCAATTCCAGATTGATTAAATAAACTCTTTTTTTTAGGCTTCAGTGAATACCCATAAAGTTTTGCGCCTAAAAGATTAAGTATTATGCTTAGCCAACTACCTTTAAAACCAGTATGTCCTGTAATAAATATTTTTTTGTTAGACCAAAATTTTTTGAGATAATCTAATTTTTTTTTACTTTCCATATATATTTTTTTCTTTTGAATAATAGATTAAAGTCATTTTTATCTTTTAATGTATCTAAACTTTTCCAAAAACCATTATGTTTAAAAGCAAACAATTGTTTTTTCTTTGCAAAAAAACTTAAAGGTTTTTGTTCCCAGTAAGTTTTGTCATTTTTAATCTTTTTAATACTCTCTTTATTAATTACAAAATATCCTCCATTAACATAAGTTTCTGCATTTCTATTCTCATTATCAAAATATATAATACGATTTTTTTTAATTTTCAAAACACCATACCTTTGTTTAGGTCTGACTGCAGTGAGTGTTATCTTTGCTTTATTTTTATAATGAAATTTTAATAAATTTTTTATAGGAACATTAGATAAACCGTCACCATATGTCATCATGAAGTCTTCATTAAGTTTAAGTTTATTATAGGCTTTTTTAATTCGCCCACCTGTCCCTGTATTTAACCCAGTATAGATTAAATTTCCAACAAATCGAATTTTTTTAGACTTAAATAAAAATGAAATATTAGATTTTTTTTTATTAGTAACAGTAATATTATTTTTATTTTCTTTTATAAAATAATCGACAATAGTTTTAGATTTGTGACCTAAACAAAAAACAAATTCATTAAAACCTTGCTCCACATAATTTATAATTATGTGCATTAAAATTGGATCTTTGCCTATTCGTATCATTGGTTTTGCCTTTAATGTTCCCTCGTGATCTAATCTTGTCCCAAAACCTCCACACAAAATAAATATTTTCATTTATAATTCTCCTTTACATAACTAATATGGTGAAAAACGATTGCAGCACTATTTGATATGTTTAAACTCTCTATATTTTGATTAATATTTATACGAACTTTAAAATCTGTATAATTTGATGTATGTTTTCTCATACCAAAACCTTCAGAACCAAATAATAATATATTGTTACCTTCCCATTTAATTTGAGTGAAATCTTTCTCTCCTTTAGAGTCAAAACCGTATACCCAAAAATTATTTTCTCTCAGGTTTTTCAATGTTGAATTAATATTTACTACTTTAAAAATATTAATATGCTCCATACATCCACTTGCTGATTTATACATAAGTTTACTTTCTTCAGGAAAATGCCTATCTTTAATAATTAATCCATCAATATTAAATGAAGAAGCACTTCTAATGAGTGATCCAATATTCCTTGGATCAGTCACCTCATCCAAACATACTAAAGTCATATTTTTTTTATTTTTAATAAAATTTTTTAAACTTAATTCTTCAGCATGCTCTATTTCTGCTACATATCCTTGATGCAATAATTGTTCATTATTTGTGTATTTATCCAATTCTTTTTTTGTTTTGAAATAAACTTTAACATCTTCTAAAATGTTTTTTTTTGGGTTTTGCCTATGTATTTTTTTTTTACTTTCCTCAGTCAAAAATACTCTCAGGACCTTTCTTTTAGGGTTTCTTAAGGCCTCGATAACCGCATGTTGTCCTACAATAAAAAATGACGATTTATTCATATATATTAAGCACTTTTATACGTTTTTTATCATCTTTTCTTGATAAATCTCGTGTTGCAATTGCATAATAAAAATATATAAAACGCTTGTTGTTTGAAGCTTATTGAACAGGGGACACTTCCCCAACAAGGAGGGGTTCCAGAGCGGTCAAATGGGGCGGGCTGTAAACCCGTTGACTTCGGTCTTCGAAAGTTCGAATCTTTCCCCC
>MDTB01161922.1_pt1 | contig 10844 bp, 12 predicted proteins | sample 811161 | NCBI WGS metagenome assembly MDTB01 (sample SAMN05326650, study PRJNA326480) | marine metagenome | isolation source: seawater | place: Mediterranean Sea | collected 2009 | reverse complement strand
GGGGGTGGAAAGGGAATGAGAATTGTGCAAAGATCTGAAGAATTTGAAGAGCAAATGGCTTTAGCAGTAAGTGAAGCAGAGTCTTCCTTTGGGAACGGTGCCGTGTTTATTGAGAAATATGTAGCTGCTCCTCGGCATATAGAAATTCAAGTTTTGGCAGATTCGCATGGTAATGTAGTTCATTTATTTGAACGAGAATGTTCCATTCAGCGAAGGCATCAAAAAGTGGTAGAGGAAGCTCCTTCTTCTGTTCTTACAGAATCTTTGAGATTTGCTATGGGAGAATGTGCTATTAATGTTTCTAAGTCATGCAATTATGTGGGTGCAGGAACTGTAGAGTTTTTATTGGACGAGAATCTAAATTTTTACTTCTTGGAGATGAATACGCGCCTTCAAGTTGAGCATCCAGTTACTGAGATGATTAGTGGTATTGATTTAGTTAAGCAGCAGATAAAAATTGCAAGAGGAGAAAAATTAGCTTTTCAGCAAAAAAATCTTTCTATTTCTGGTCATGCAATAGAACTTCGAGTTTATGCTGAAGATTCTAAAAATAATTTTTTACCCGATATAGGAACTCTCTCCATATATAAACGACCTTTTGGAATGGGAATAAGGGTTGATGATGGTTTTAATGAGGGCATGGAAATACCAATTTATTATGATCCTATGATTTCAAAATTAATTGCTCACGGAGAAGATAGGGAGGAAGCTATTCATAGAATGATTAGAGCCATTAGTGATTATAGAATTGGTGGTGTACAAACAACATTAGATTTTGGTACTTTCGTGATGCAGCATGAAGCATTTAGATCTGGAGTTTTTGATACACATTTTGTTGCCACACATTATGATGCTAAGGCATTATCGTCATCTTCAGATGAAGACACTGACATGATTGCGGCATGGTATGCTTCGAAGTTATTTCATGAGAAAAATAATGATTTGATCCTAAGTCAAGCCAGTAAAAAATCATCCAAATGGAAAAAAAATAGAATGTAATGGCTTCTAATTCACAAAATAAGTCTGTTTCTATTACTAATCGTAAAGCAAGATATGAGTATCAGTTATTTGATGTATTTACTGCTGGATTGCAGTTAACTGGAACAGAGATAAAGTCAATTCGTCAAGGAAATGCAAATCTTAATGAGGCTTATTGTTACGTTCAAGATAATGAGGCTTGGGTTACAGGAATGTATGTTGCAGAATATAGCCATGGCTCATTCATGAATCATGAGCCAAAAAGAATTCGAAAGTTATTATTGAATAAGAAAGAAATAAAAAAAATCACCTCTTTTTTACAGGATGAGGGTGCTACTGTAGTTCCCTTAAAGTTATTTGTTAATGAAAAAGGCTGGGCAAAATTAGAAATTGCTTTGGCTAAAGGGAAGAAACTCTATGATAAAAGGCAGGATCTTAAAGAGAAGGATGATAAGAGACAGGTAGATAGAGCTTTAAAAGATATTTAAGCAAAAAAAAAAGGGAGCAAAGCTCCCTTTTTTTTCTATTCTATTTATGATTAGAAGTAGAAGTTCAAGCCTAATGAAGTAGTACTTCCACCAATGCTTAAATCAGTAGTTTCTGTTCCAGCATTGTCATGTGATTCATAACTTAATCCATGAGAATACTCAGCACTAAGACCTATTTTTGGCATCACAAAGTATTCAACACCAATAAATCCAGATGCTCCAAAGCCCATTCCAGAATTTTCTTCGTCATCCATTCCTTCTTCTTTGTGAGTTTCACTGTCAAATGATATATGAGCCATATACCCATAATATCCTTGCAGTCTTTCACCACCTCTACGGAATTCTTTACCAAGACCAACAGTTAAGTTAAATCCTGATTCTTCAAGTCCCATACCATCATCAGTTGATGTTAGGCCAAGATTTGCCGTAGCTCTCCATGCAGTCATGTCGTCGGTAAACATTTTACCTGAAATAGCAGCACCACCAGCAAAGTCCACAGTTGGAGCAGTTGCATTGCTGTTGAATAAATTCCCAACATAGTTTAGCATAGAAGTTGCATCAGTCCCTATAGACCAATCACCTGATTTAGGTGTGTAATCTTGTGCATTGATACTAAAACTAATAGCAATTGCACAAACAGTTGTAATTAACTTTTTCATAATTTAGAGTTTAAGTTTTAAAGTTTTTATTTACAGGAGCAATTTCCTCAAAATTATCACTCGCTCCATAATAGCAATAATCACCTTATTAACACAAACCTGTTGAAAAGGTGGTTAGTGTCTTGTTTATCAGTAATTTAAGTTATTTTATTGATTACTGTATATGCTCTTAATAAGACTCATTATCTAGTTTTTTATGGCTGTTTTATATCAAGAAGTATAAGGCTAAGCCCCATAAAAAGGCTTAATTTTTGTTTTTTAGCATTGGAACAAAGCGAAAATAGCTTTTATTAAAGTTGTCGAATATAATTTTTTCGAACTTGTTTTCAGCACTTTTTATAATAAGTGTCATGGTTTGTTTATCCTTTCCTAGAGGAATAACCATAGAGCCTCCAATTTTTAATTGTTTTAATAGCTCTTTTGGAACATCAGGAGCTCCAGCTGTTACAATAATTTTATCAAATTTTTCTTGAGATGGTATACCTTGGTATCCGTCTCCATAAAACAGTGATGCTTTCACATGTATTTTTGATAGTATAGCTTTTGCTTTATTATATAAATGATGTTGTCTTTCAATGGAGAATACATTGGCACCAAGGTAAAATAGAACTGCAGTTTGGTATCCTGAGCCAGTTCCCACTTCAAGTACTTTATGTCCTTTTTTTATATCTAGTACTTCAGATTGAAAGGCAACTGTGTATGGGTGAGAAATCGTTTGATCCTTTCCTATAGGAAATGCTTTGTTTTGGTATGCAAAGTCCTCAAAAGATGAGTCAAGGAAAAAATGGCGTGGTACTTTTAACATTGCTTGTAATACCTCATCCGATTCAATGCCCATATTTTTTAGCTCTTGAATTAATTTCTTTCGTTTGCCTTGGTGTTTTGGCTCGTCTTTTAAGATCATGATGCGAAACTATTAAATTGTAGCGTAGAGACAAAAAATAATATTCATTATACTCCTATTAATAAAATGTTAAAAAATAAAGGCTCTAAATTTTATTCTAAAGTAATTGAATTAGTTAGTTTTACATGTTTTAAGGTATAATAAATTAAACTGTATAACGTTATATCTGTGTAGTGATTTTTGTTTTAAAAGCAAGAAATATTTTTTAAATGCTTAGATATACTTTTTTACTTTATATTTTGCTCCTATATGCTTGCTCTAAAGATAAATTTAAAGCAGATATACCTTCCTATTTAAGGATTGAACAAATAGATCTAGAAACTGAGTCGTATCAAGGAACTAATTCAGAAAAAATTACGGATGTATGGGTAACGATGGATGGAACTTTTTTGGGTGCATTTGCGTTGCCAAGTACTATTCCTATTTTAGCTGATGGGGAACATAATTTTAGTATCTATGCTGGAGTGAAAGCAAATGGTATATCGGCTACTAGAATTCGGTATCCATTTTATCAAATGTGTGATTTGCATCTTAAATTAGATGATGCTTATCAACCATTAGATAGTAATATTATTCAACTCCATCGGGATAGTACTATAATCATTAAAGCTTCAACGAGATATAGTAATCAAACAGAATTTTTATTTATTGAAGATTTTGAAGATGCTGGATCTGTTATGGAAGCTTCTGAAATTAGTGATACAACTATTATTAAGTCAAGTTTAGATAGTTTAGTTTTTGAGGGTTATGGAAGTGGTGAAATTCATTTGGATAGTATTCATGATTTTTTTGAAATTATAAATGCAGAATTTATTTCATTATCATCACTTTATAATACCAGCATGTTGGAGCTAAACTATAAATGTAATCATTCTTTTAAAATAGGAGTTGCCGTTAAAAATCCAGGTTCTGATGTGGTTAATAAGTTTGAATCATTACAAATCAATCCAAGTGAAGAATGGAATAAAATATATGTACACACAACCAATCAAGTAAATTTGGGAAATTCAAGTGATTTATTTGGTGTTTTTATAGGTTCAGTTAAATCAGAATCTACAGAGTCTGCATGGTTTTATTTTGATAATATTAAATGGATACAGGCGCAGTAATGAATAAGAGAATTCAACAATTAAAATATGTGCTTTTAGATTCTATTTCTGCAGGAGTTTCCTGGTTTTTATTTTATCTGTTTAGAAAGCATGTAATAGAAACAGATTTAAATGTATTATATCCATTTTTTTTATCGGATACTCGTTTATGGTTTGGTGTTTTTTCCATTACTATTTTTTGGCTCATTTTATATCTTTTATTTGGAAATTATAAAGATATATACAGACGATCACGATTATATGATTTTGGGCAAACTTTTATTCAGTCATTCTTTGGAGTCCTTGTGATTTTTTTTGTTGCAATTTTGGATGATATTATTCCAAGCTATAAAAATTATTATCAATCTATTTCAACTTTATTTTTTATTCATATTTCATTAACATATTTTTTACGATTTATACTTACAACCTATACTGTCCATAAAATACATAGAAGAGAAATTGGATTTAAAACACTTATTGTAGGAGGATCAGATAGTGCAATTTTGATGTATCGAAATCTAACAGAAAGTATAAAGTCTAGTGGGAATTTAATTGTTGGATTTGTAAATGGAATGGATGAAAAAGGATATAAATTAAAGCAGTATTTGCCTTATTTAGGTTCTTATAAAGATTTAAGATCTGTTATTGAATCAAAAAATATAGAAGAAGTTCTTATTGCAATAGAACGTTCAGAACAGCACCATATATTAGAAGAGATTATAAATGATTTAGAAGGAGTGGATGTCTTAATTAAGGTAAAGCCAAACAATTATGATATTCTTTCTGGAAGTGTTCGAATGAAATCTATGTTTGATGTTCCACTTATTGAAATCAAACATGATTTAATGCCTTTGTGGCAGTTTACATTAAAAAGAGTAATTGATATTTTCATATCAATTTTAGCTTTAATTTTGTTGTTGCCTCTTTTTATCATTGTCATTATATTAGTTAAAGCTGGTTCAAGAGGTCCTATTTTTTATTATCAGGAGAGAATAGGCATTCACAGAAAGCAGTTCAATATTATTAAGTTTAGATCTATGTATATTGACGCGGAAAATAATGGGCCTCAATTATCAAGTAATAATGATTCTAGAATTACAAATTTTGGTCGATTTATGCGTCGTTATCGAATTGATGAATTGCCTCAGTTTTGGAATGTTTTAATTGGAGAAATGTCAATTGTTGGTCCTCGTCCCGAGCGATTATTTTATGCAGATCAGATTGTAAAAAAGGCTCCATATTATAAACATATCCATAAAGTAAAGCCTGGTATCACTTCATGGGGAATGGTAAGATTTGGATATGCTAGTACTATAGATGAAATGATTACCAGATTAAGATATGATATCATATACATAGAGAATATGTCACTATTAAATGATTTAAAAGTGTTAATTTATACGTTTAAAATTGTCTTCCAAGGAAGAGGTAAATAATATAGAATGAAGAAAATTGTTGTTATTGGGGCAGGTACCATGGGTAATGGTATTGCTCATGCTTTTGCGCAAAGTGGTTTTATAGTTTCTTTAATAGATATTAGTCAGGATTCTCTTGATAATGCAATGAAGACGATTGAAAAGAATCTTGACAGAATGTTAAAACGTGAAAAGATATCAAAAGAAGAGAAGCAAAAAACATTAGCTAATATTTCTGTTTTCACATCTTTAAAAGATGGTGTTGTTGGTGCTGATCTTGTAGTTGAAGCGGCTACAGAAAATATGGAGGTGAAGCTTAAAATATTTTCTGAGTTAGATGAGATATGTGATGCTGAAGTTATTTTAGCGTCAAATACATCCTCTATTTCTATTACTAAAATTGCAGCTGCTACCCAAAGACCTGATAAGGTAATTGGGATGCATTTTATGAACCCTGTTCCAATTATGAAGTTGGTGGAGATAATTCGAGGTTATTCTACATCTGATGAAACTAAAGATAAAATTATGGAACTTTCTAGGCAATTGAAAAAGTCGCCTGTCGAAGTAAATGATTATCCTGGTTTTGTAGCAAATCGAATATTGATGCCAATGATTAATGAAGCAATATTTACTTTATATGAAGGAGTAGCTGGTGTTTCAGAAATTGATACAGTAATGATTTTAGGTATGACTCATCCAATGGGACCTTTGCATTTAGCTGATTTTATTGGTTTGGATGTTTGCCTTTCTATTATGAAGGTACTTCATGATGGATTTGGTAACCATAAATATGCTCCATGTCCATTATTAGTTAATATGGTTCATGCAGGAAAATTAGGTGTTAAGTCGGGGGAAGGGTTTTATGATTACCGTGAAGGGATGAAAAATAAGGTTATATCTCAGCAATTTTTAAAATAAATTTATTTAAAGGTTCCAAATTTTCCAAGCTTCTTCTGCTTGATGAATCAGCATTGATTTCCCATTTACAAAATAAGCTCCCTTTTCTTTAGCTTTTTTGAGATATAAAGTTTCTTCAGGGTTGTAGATTAAGTCAACTAATAGGTGATTCGTTGTAATGAATTCATATGGTATGTTGGGGCATTCATGAATGATTGGAGATGTTCCTAATGGAGTGGTATTTATAATAAGTAAATGATTTTGCATCACTTTTTCATTAAGTTCATCATAACCTCGATAGTTTTTTATTGGATTTCTAGAGATACAGATGCATTCAACCCCTAATTTTTTTAGTGCATAAACTATTGCTTTTGATGCTCCTCCTGTTCCTAGTATTAATGCTTTTTGCATCGTATTTTTTAGAAATGGTTTTATAGCAATTTGAAATCCAATATAGTCTGTATTATGCCCTATTAATTTGTTATTTTTAAATTCAATAGTATTTACTGCTCCAATTATTTCTGCTTCTTCAGATAATTCATCTAAGAATGGGATGATGTCAATTTTATAGGGAATAGTAACATTAATTCCACTAAAGGAATGCTTCTTAATCAGAGTACTAAATTCTTGAATTGAACGTAAAGGGAAATTTTTGTAAGAAACGTGGGGTATATTTTCTTTACGAAACTTATTCTCAAAATAAGATTTTGAAAAAGAATGTCCTAATGTTTTGCCAATCAAGCCAAATTGTTTCATTTCTTTTCTTGTTCTCCCATTTTTTCAATAGCCCAGATGCATATTATCCCAAATAAAATAGCAAGTAATGCAGATTGTGTAGTAAGGTCAAACTGCGAAGGAATAAATCTTTTGTATCCTATAATTACTTCTTCACCATGTCTGTTTAGTATGTTAGGATTAGTAATGATATGTTTCCATGGCCATATGATTGCTAATGAACCAAATATAAATCCTGTTAAAAGAGAAATAGTATTATTTTTATAATGTTTGAATATCCATGCTATTGCTTGAGAAAATGCTAACATTCCAAAAATAGATCCAACTAGAAATATGCTAAAGTGAATAATACCTTCATTATTGTTTATATTATTAAAAAAAGAAAAATCACCTATAAGCATCATTTTAACAGCATGTGAAATACTATTGATAGAATCAACCATTAAAAGTTTGTAGTTTCCAAGGAGCATTAGAATATATGATCCAGATAAGCCAGGAAGAAGCATGCCGCTAATTCCAATAATACCGCAAAAAAATATAAAAATATAATTTTCATTTGCCGCAGGAACAGGGTTTGTGAACGATATAAATAGAGCAATTATTCCACCTATAAATAGAGATAAAAATGCTCCTACATCCCATTTTTCTATTGTTTTTCCTACATAAAATGTAGATGCTAAAATAAGTCCAAAAAAGAAGGCCCAAATTTGGATTGGGTATTCTGTCAATAAAAATGAAAATAGTTTTGCAATAGTAAATATGCTAATAAATACGCCTAAAAGTAAAAAGAGAAGAAATTTAGCATTAATATGATGAATTAATTTTTTTATGTCTCTCTTGATAAGCAGTTTAAATGCATTTTTATCGAATGCCTTCAAAGAGTTAATCAATTCTTGGTAAATTCCTGTAATTAAAGCAATTGTGCCACCAGAAACTCCTGGGATTACATTAGCAGCCCCCATTGTAAAGCCTTTTAAAGCAATCCATAAATAATCAATATTGGACCTGTTGGGCATATTCTTCTTCCATATATGCAGTATAACCACCTTCTAAACAAAAAAGGTTGTTATAGTGAAACTCTATTTCTAACATATAAATGATCGCTGATGATCTTCTTCCTGTTTTACAATATATAATAACAGGCTTATCCTTTGCTATCCGTTTAGTGGACGTCATCATTTTATCCAGTGGAATATTTTCATTACATATAGCACCATCTTCGTATTCATAGGGTTCTCTTATGTCGATTATCTGAATGTTATCATTACTTTCCAGTTTAATCTTTAGCTCTTTAGGACTTATTATTTTCATTGTATTTTTGGTATAAAATCAAAAAATGTATCTCCTCTTAAACCTAAACGTAAACATTCTAATGGTATTACTTCTTGTGGGGGAATATTTCCAAGATTAACATTAAATCCTATAAGTTTTATAAACCATACTTGTTGAGGTTTTCTTGGAGCTTCCCAAAGAATTTTATCTTTAGGAATTTTAGTTAATATTTCTTCAATTAGATCAGAACGGACTTCACCTGTGTTTCTGAAAATCCCAACATTTCCCCCTTCACGAGCTTCAGCAATTACCTTCCATGATCCTGCACTTAGCTCTTTGTCCATTAATTCTATCCATTTGTATGGAGGTATAATAACATCTTCGCTTTTAGCACCAATCTCAGAGAGTACTGTCGTTTTTTGGGAGAGTATTTTTATGTATTCACACTTTTTTTCATGATCAAGTGTAATGCAGCCATCAGATATTTCAACTGTGTCAAGATTAAATCGATCAATTAAGTCTACGTATTGATCAAACATATTACGAACAACAAAGGATTCAAAAAGTGTTCCTCCAAAATATACTTTAATGCCTGCATTTTTATAAAGTTGTATTTTTTTTTCTAGGTCTTCAGTCAAGTAAGATGTTCCAAAACCTAGTTTAACTAGATCAATATATTTTGCTGAGGAGGATATCATATTTTTGGCCTCCATATAACTTAAGCCTTTATCCATAATCATAGTTAAGCCCTTTTCTCTGGGGCTTATAGATCTTTTTGGAATGTGGGGAAGTTGGAAATTCATTTATTAATTGTTTAAAAGTTGTTTGAACGATTCATCTTCTTTAAGGCTAGGCAGGTATTCAAATAGTTCTTTTTTTGAATCGGGATTAATGTTGGTTGCTTTTTTTAAATATTTATTAGCTAATTCAATTTGTTTGTCTAAATAAAAGAATGCTCCCAATCTGAAAAATAAATCTGCATTTTCATTATTATCCTCTATTGATTTCTTTAAAATATCTATGACATCTTTAATTCCAGAAATTATTTTTATTAAATCAGAATATTCTAGCCATATTTTAGCTGATTTACATCCTAGCTCAATAAGTCTTTCATATCCTATTTTGGCTTCATCATATAATCCAACTTTCTTATACATATTTGTTTGAATGTATAGGTATTCTAAATCATTTGGATTTAAATTTACTGCTTTTTGAATGTAATATAAGCCCTCATTAGTCGCATTTAATTGATCGTAGCAAATCCCTATTTCCATCCAGGATTCAGATAGCTGTGGGTCTTCATGGCAAGCCTTAGTAAGGTATCGAATAGCTTGTTTGTACATCGATAATTCTTTATAACACAAACCAATCTTTAGGTAAGTATATCCAGACGCATTTTCAAAGGCAAAAGTTAGTAAGTATGTTTTAATAGCTTCTTTAGTTTTACCTATTTTGGTAAGGCTTCTAGCTTTTTCATGATACCCTGCAGTAAAACATTCATCTATAAGTATTGCATAGTCTAGAGCTTTTATTGCTTCTGTATAATTTTTAGTTTTATTGTAAAATAACCCCAATTGATACCAAGTCATTTCACAATATGGAACTTTGTCTGTAAGATTTTTAAAGAAATTAATTGCTTCATCAAATGCATCTATTCTCTCAAAACAGTATGCAATGTTAAAAATAGCAATATCATCTTTAGGTTCAGCTTCTAAAAATGTTGTTAAATGGTTAATTGCTTCTTGAAATTTACCTAAACATTGGTATTCAAAAGCTATAAAAGGAAGAACTTCTATTGGGTCTTCAGTTAGTGATTTAGCTTTATGAAAATACTTTAATGCTTGTTGATGTTTTCTTTTTTTTGATAAAACACTTCCTTTAGCTATGTATAGGTCTGGATTTCCTGGTTCTAGAGTCTCAGCAGTTTTTAGTATGGTTATAGCTTCTGGTAGCCTTTCAAGTATGGTTAGTATTTGTGCTTTTTTGATAAGGAAATTTGCAGAAAAAGGGTATTGTTCAAATGCAATTTCCATAGAACTCATAGCTTCTCCAAGTTGCCCTTTATCAATATAATGATCTGCTATTTTTTCAAATTCTCTAGTATCAAAGAAAGAGTGCTTGTTCCCATGTAACATCTTTTCAAACTTTGTTATAAGTTGTGAAATTTTTGTCTTTTTGGGTTCTTGTTTCATGCTTGGTAGGCTAAATAATGTAAATTAAAATAATAATTAAAAGATAAAATTACCTTTTTTATTAATTCAATGATGGGTTTTAACTCTAATTTATTCACAAATAAGTTCACATTCATGTCGTATTTAATCTAATTAGTTTACTTTTTACATTAGTAATGCTTTAATCTTGTGTTAGTTTCTTTCATTGTTTTTAAGGTTCTGTTCATTTTCAAT
>MDTB01010832.1_pt1 | contig 10844 bp, 12 predicted proteins | sample 811161 | NCBI WGS metagenome assembly MDTB01 (sample SAMN05326650, study PRJNA326480) | marine metagenome | isolation source: seawater | place: Mediterranean Sea | collected 2009 | reverse complement strand
GATTCGAACCCAGGAAAGAGTTGCCCCTTTGCCGGTTTTCAAGACCGGTGCTTTCAACCGCTCAGCCATCTCTCCGTTTAGGAGCTTTTATAATTAAAAATATTTAATTCAACAAAAAAATAGTCTATTTAGCTTAAGTATTATTTAATTCTTAAAATAAACTATGAAAAAAAATTTTAACAAAGGTGTATTATTAACATCTCTTGGATCATTTTGGTGGGGGTTTATTGGAGTTTTATATTTTCAATATGTCTCTTTTATAGGTTTTGTTGAGCTTGTAGTTCATAGGTGTTTATGGACAGCTGTAATGTTGATACTCACAACTTCTTTTTTTTCAAAATGGAAAATTTTTTATGAAATAGCGTCAAATAGAAAAAATTTACTATATCTATTTATTTCAGGTTTTTTAATTTTCGTAAATTGGGCTATTTGGATATATGCTGTTGCTTCAGAAAAAATTATCGATGCAAGTTTTGGTTATTTTATAATGCCAATTATTAGTGTGTTACTTGGATATATTTTTTTTAAAGAAAAACTAAATAATAAAAGATTTTTTTCAATTTTATTAGTTTTTATATCTATTTTAATTTTAATAATATTTAATTTGAAAAGCTTACCCTGGGTTGGATTGATTGTAGCTTTAAGTTGGTCATTTTATAATCTTTTTAGAAAAAAAATAAATGTAGATACGGACATAGGCCTTTTGATAGAAAGTTTATTTATTCTTCCCTTTGCAATAATTGCTTTTTATTTAATCAAAATTAATGGCTTTAATGATTTCAGTTTTTCAAATCCAGGTTTAAGTTTGTTGCTTATAATAGCGGGACCAATGACAGTGATTCCTCTGTTTTTGTATGTAAGAGGAGTTGAGTTAATAGGGTTAGGCCCTACAGGAATGATTTTCTATATAACACCTACATTACAGTTCATTTTAGGTTATTTCTATTACAATGAAGAGTTTTCATTACTAAAATTTGGAAGTTTTATTATTATTTGGATTGCTGTAATTATATACCTTAAAGATCTTTATGAAGCTAACTAAAATATTTTTTATTATTTTTACATTTACCGTATCAAATGTTTTAGCTAATAATGATGATCAATTTATAGAATGGAAAAAAAATTTTAAAAATTTAGCGTTATCAAATAATATTTCAGAGGAAACATTTGATAAATCGATGAAAAATGTAAAATTTTTACCTGATGTTATAAAATATGATAGATATCAACCTGAATTTTATGAGGATACAAAAACTTATATTTCTAAAAGAACCTCGTCCAAAAAAGTTAAAAAAGGGTATAATTTTTATAATGAAAACTCTAAATTAATTGATCAAGTAGAAAAAAGATTTAATATAGAGAAAGAATTACTTTTGTCTTTAATGGGGATTGAAACTAACTATGGTACCTATGTAGGTAAAATGGATATTCTGTCCTCTCTGTCAACTCTAAGCTTTGACGAAAGAAGATCAGAATTTTTTACCAGAGAATTATTAATTCTATTAAAATTAATAGATACTAATCAAATAAATTATAAAACGCTATATGGTTCATGGGCTGGTGCATTTGGTTTCTTTCAATTCATGCCCTCGACTATAGAAAATCATGCTTTAGATTATAATAAAGATAATCAAATTAATCTTAAAAGTTCACATGATTCATTTGCATCAGCAGCAAATTATCTAAATAATCTTGGTTGGAAAAAAAACTCACACTGTTTCTATAAAATTGATTTAGATGAGAATATTAAAAAAAAATATTTAAATGTTTCAGCTAAAAAAATTTTAAATAAAAAAAAATTTAAATATTTTAAGAAATTTATAAAAAATTCTAAAGATTTAGAATTTCTCGATGAAAATCAAAAAGTAGCAATTATAACACCGGATAAAGATATTATACCTGGTGCTGATACCTTAAAACCCGCATTTATAGTTTTTGACAATTATGAATTAATATTAAAATGGAACCGATCTCTAAGATTTGCTTTAGCAGTTTGTACGTTGAAAGATAAAATTAAAAATGTTTTATAGATTATTTTTATATTTACTGTTTTTTTTCCTAATTTCTAATTGTAATCAAACAAATAGTAAAAAAAAAATAACTTTAGATATTGAAAACAGATATAAAAATTTGGGTTTTGCGCTCGTTTACCAGGACAATTTAAAAAAGATTAAAAAGTTAGAAAATAGATCTCTAAAAATTTATCACAAATCTCTAAAAAAAAGATCAATAGTTAAAATTACTAATCCTAAAAATGGCAAATATTTAATTGCTGAAGTAAAATCTAACAAGATAAAGTTTTCAAATTTTTATAACTCAATATTGAGTTTAAGAATAGCAGAGGAATTAGAAATTGATTTATTAGAACCATATATAGAAATTTCTTTAGTTTCTAAAGACTCTACTTTTATTGCTAAAAAAGCTAAGATGTTTGATGAAGAACGTTCGGTTGCTGAAAAAGCTCCAGTTGATGGCATTCAAATTAATGATTTGAATACTAAAAAAACTAAAAAAGAGAAAAAAATAGATAAAGATTTTTCATATTTTATTAAAGTTGCTGACTTTTATTATTTAGACACGGCAAAAATTATGGTTGATAGAATTAAGAGTGAAACTAATATCAAAAATTTAGTAATTGATAGATTATCAGAAACAAAATATAGAGTAATCATGGGTCCTTTTGATAATATTAATACATTAAAAGAAGCATTTGAAAGAATGCAACCTCTTAACTTTGAAAATTTAGAAATTTTAAAAAATGTTTAAAAAGTTTACAGTTATATTATTAATCCAATTAATTTATTTTCAATATTTAAATGCAGATATAAACATTAAAGCTCGGACAGCAATTTTACAAGATTTTCTGTCTGGTGAAATTTTGTATGAAAAAGAACCAGATAGATCTATTTATCCAGCTTCTATGACAAAAATTATGACCAGTATAATTGCTTTCGATTTAATAAAATCTGGTGATTTAAAATTAGATGAAAAATTTCTTATTTCAGAAAAAGCATGGAGATTGTCTACATCGGGGTATTCATCTATGTTTGTTATGGTTGGTGATGAAGTATCAGTAGAAAATTTACTAAAAGGTATAATAATTGCTTCTGGAAATGACGCCTGTATCGCCTTAGCAGAGGGAATTGCTGGAACTGAAGAAGAATTTTCTATAATGATGACATCTAAAGCAAAAGAAATTGGCATGATGGACACTAACTTTGCGAACTCGTCTGGAATTAATGATCCAGAAAACTATTCTACTGTTAAAGATATAATGTTAATGTCAAATTATCTTATTAAGGAGCATCCAGAATATTATAAATGGTTTAAAGAAAAGGATTTTACTTGGGACAGAACGGGAGGTGATCCAATAACACAAGGTAATAGAAATCCTCTTTTATATAAAAATATGGGTGCTGATGGTATAAAGACAGGATATTTAGCTGTGGAGAGGTATTCTCTAGCATCATCAATAGAAAAAAAGGGTAGAAGATTAATTGCAGTTGGCAGTGGATTTGAAACAAAAAAATCTAGATCTAGACAAAGCTCGAAACTCTTAACTTATGGTCTCACAAACTTTGATTTAGTTGAAATTTCAAAAAAAGATATATCATTTACTAGTGTGGACATATGGTTAGGTAAAAAAGATAATGTGAAAGTTTACACTAAAGAAGATATTTATAAAACGATCAAAAAAGGTCAGAAAAAGAAATTAAAAGCTAAAGTTGTATATGAAGGGCCTATAGATGCTCCAATTAAAAAAGATCAGATACTAGCGAAATTAAAAGTTATATATGATGAAGAGCTTGTGGGTGAATATGAATTATTAGCCTTAGAAGAAGTTAAAAAGGTTAATATTTTTTCTAGATTAATGAAATCATTAAATTATTTAATCTGGGGTGATGTCTAAAAAACCTGTAATTGTTTTTGAAGGTGTTGAAGGCAGTGGAAAAAGCTATCACATAAGTAATATTTCAAGATATTTAGATAAAAGAAATATAAAATACATCAAAATAAGAGAACCAGGGGGTAGTATTAATTCAGAAAAAATTAGGAAGCTTATTTTAGATAAGAAATCAAATTTTAATAAAAATACAGATTTATTGCTATATTTAGCAGCAAGAAGTGAAAATATTAATTTGTTAAAGAAAAATTACAAAAAAAAAATTATTTTGATAGATAGATTTATAGACTCTACAATTGCTTACCAGCATTATGGTCTAGGAGTTAATATTGATTTAATTAAAACTATAAATAAATCTCTATTAAAAAACTTTAAAGTAGATTTTACATTTTTGAACCTAGTAAATAAAGATAATATGACTAAAAGACTTAAATCTAGAAAAACTTTAAACAGATATGATAGTTTTGACAAAAATTTTTATCAAAAAGTACAAAATGGTTTTTTAACTTTATATAAAAAAAATAAGAAGAATTATCAAATAATTGACTCAAATTTGGATAAGAAAGAAAATGAATTTCTAATAATCAAAAAAATAGATAAGTTAATATGATAAATATTAAACCTTTCAATCAAACCAAATTATTTGGTTTAGATAAATTCATTATGGAATTAATTAATTTAGAAGAAAAAAAAAAATTACCTAACAAAATTTTATTAAGTGGTCAAAAAGGATTAGGTAAGTCTACTTTAGCCTACCATTTAATTAATTACGTCCTAACAAAAGATGAAAAACATAGTTATAATATTAATAAATTTCAAATTAATCCAGATAACAATTCTTTTAAAACAGTATTAAACAAATCAAATCCTAATTTAACTATTATTGATGTTACTTTTGAAAGAAAAATTATTGATATAAGTCAAATCAGAGATGTTATATCAGCACTTAATAAATCATCTTTTAATGAAAAACCAAGATTCGTTTTAATAGATAATATTGAATTCTTAAATACCAATTCTATAAATGCTTTATTAAAAATACTTGAAGAACCAACATTAAACGTTCACTTTATTCTAATTAATAATAATAAAAAAATTTTACCAACTTTATTATCAAGATGTCTGAATTTTAAAATTTATTTGTCTAATAATGAAAAATTGTTAGTTACTGAGAATCTTTTAGATGGAAAAATAGATAGCTTTATCAATAAAGATTTAATTAATTATTATTCAACGCCAGGAAATATATACAAAATTGTTAAGTTTAGTGAAGATAATAATTATAACTTACTCAATCTTAATTTAAAAGAATTTATAAAGATTATTATAAAAAATGTTCATTATAAAAAAGATGTATCTATAAAATATTTATTTTTTGACTATATTGAGTTTTATCTTAATAAAATTAATTCTAATATTTCATTGGAGTTTTTCGATAGATATAATTATTTTTTAAAAAAAATATCTGATGTTCAAAAGTTTAACTTAGACGAAGAATCCTTATTTATTGAAATCGAAAAAGAAATGTTGAATGAATAAAAATTTTTATATTTCTACTCCTATTTACTATCCATCAGCAAAACCTCATATGGGGCATGCATATTCGAGTATAATTGCTGATTTTTTTGCAAGATTTAAAAAAATAGATGGTTATGAAGTTCATTTTTTAACAGGAACAGATGAACATGGATTAAAGATCCAAAGAGCGGCTGAGTATAAGGGTATTGATACTTTGGAATTTTGTAATGAAATTAGTAAAACATTTAGAGATTTATCTAAAACCTTAAATTTAATAAATTCAGACTTCATAAGGACAACAGAAGAGCGTCATAAAAAATCAGTGCAATATTTATGGAAGGAACTAAAAAAAAATGATCATATTTACCTATCTAAGTATTCTGGTTGGTACTCTGTTTCAGATGAGGCATTTTATAATAATGACGAAATTGAAGAAAAAGATGGTAAAAAAATTTCAATTTCTTCTGGATCATCGGTAGAGTGGGTTGATGAAGAATCTTATTTTTTTCGATTATCAAAATGGGCAAAACCTTTATTAGATTTTTATAAAAAAAATCCAAATTTTATATTACCAGAGTCGAGAAGAAATGAAGTAATAAGCTTTGTAGAAAGTGGTTTAAAAGATCTATCTATCAGCAGAAAAAGTTTTTCGTGGGGAATTAAAGTACCTGATGATAACAATCATGTTATATATGTTTGGTTAGATGCTTTAACTAATTATTTAAGTGCTCTAAATTATCCTGATCAAAGTAACAAGTTATTTAAAAAATTTTGGCCAGCATCGATTCATTTGATTGGTAAAGATATTTTACGTTTCCACGCAGTTTATTGGCCTGCTTTTTTACTTGCAGCAAATATAGAACCTCCTAAAAGAGTTTATGGGCATGGTTGGATCCTTTCAAATGAAGAAAAAATGTCAAAATCCAAAGGGAATATATTAGACCCCATTGAAATAATAAATACATACGGTCTTGATCCATTAAGATATTACCTAATTAAAGAGGTGTCTTTCGGTAGCGATGGTAATATTTCGCAAGAAAGATTAGAAAACTGTATAAATAGTGATTTAGCAAATAATTTTGGAAATTTGTGTCAAAGAGTAACAGCATTTGCAATCAAAAACTGCGAAAGTAAAATTCCCAAAAGAATAAAATTTAAAAAAGATGATTTGGATATTTTAGACAAATATAAAAAAAATCTAAACAAAATAAGGTATGAAATTGATAATCAAAATATAAATTATTATATAGATTATATTGTTAATTCTTTGTTTGAGGCTAATAAATATTTTAATGATCAAGAACCATGGAAGTTGAAAAATGAGCCTGATAGATTAGAAACTATAGTTTATACAACATTTGAAATTGTAAGAAAAATTAGTTTTTTATTGTACCCAATAATACCAGACTCTTCTTTAAAAGCTTTAAAGATTTTTAATCTTGAGGAAAAAGATATCAAACTTTCTTCTATTGAAAAAAATGATTATTTGATAAAAGGGAATAACATTAATAAGATAGATATTCTTTTTGAAAAAATAGAAAAAAAATGATTGACTCGCACTGCCACCTTGATCACGAACCATTATTATCTGACTTGGATAATGTTATTCAAAGATCAAAAGATAAAGGAATAAAAAAAATTTTAACAATATCGACTTCTGTCGAAAGTTTTGCAAGAGTAAAAGAAATTGTTCATAGAGATGATATGATCTATGGAACTATAGGCATACATCCTCATGAATCAGACAAAAATGAGATTAATTCAGAATTTATAATTAAAAACTTAGATGAAAATAAAAGAATTATAGGAATAGGTGAAACTGGACTCGATTTTTACTACAATAATTCAGATAGAGAAAAACAAATTAAAAGTTTCAAAATACATATTGAGGCAGCATTAAAATCAAAGTTTCCTTTAATAATTCATTCAAGAGATGCTGAAGAAAAAACATTTGAAATATTAAATGAATACAAAAATGATAATCTTAAGATTTTAATGCATTGTTTTACAGGATCTCAAGAATTTGCAAATAAACTCTTAAGCTTAAATACTTATTTTTCAGCAAGTGGTATAATAACTTTTAAAAATTCATCTAATTTACAGAATACATTTAGTACTTTGCCTTTAAATAGAATTCTAATTGAAACAGATAGCCCTTTTTTGGCTCCAGTTCCTAATAGAGGTAAGAATAATGAACCTTCCTTTATTGATTTTACAGCTGCAAAATTAGCTGAAATAAAAGATATGAAAAAGTCTGAAATTATTGAAATAACGACAAATAATTTTAACAATCTTTTTTTTAAATAATATCTTATGCAATTTATCATACTCGGTTGCGGTAGTTCAATGGGTGTACCGAGACCTGATGGTTTTTTTGGTAATTGTGATCCTAAAAATAAAAAAAATTATCGTACCAGATGTTCAGCTTTAATCAAAACATCTGATGAAAATATATTGATAGATACATCACCCGATCTACGTCATCAATTATTAAGACACAAAATTAAAAAAATTAATAAAGTTTTTTTTTCACATATGCATGGTGATCAAACGCATGGAATAAATGATCTTAGATCATTCTACATTAATACCAAAAGTCAAATTAATGTTTATGCAGATAAAAATACATCAAAATATTTGAAGAATAGTTTTTCTTATATTTTTAAAAGTTTTTCAAAAGAGTATCCAGCCACATTAAAATTAAATAAATTACCAAAAAACTTTACGACTATTGATAATAATAAAAAGATTAGAATTAAATCTATTGAGGTTCAACATGGAAATGTAAAATCTAATTGTTTTATAATTGATAAAAAAATTGCCTATATAAGTGATGTAAATAAAATCTATAGTAAAGATTTTCAATATCTTAAAAATCTAAAATACTTAATTATTGATTGTTTGTGGTATAATTTCCACCCTTCACATTTTAATTTAGAAAGTTGCTTGTCAATAATCACAAAGCTTAAACCAAAAAAAGCAATATTAACAAATTTATCTCCTGTTCTTGATTATAAATCTCTTAAAAAACTCCTACCAAAAAATACTATTCCTGCACATGATGGTTTGACAATAAAGTTATAGGATATTATCTATCTTATTCTTTATTTTGCTTGAATTTGGTTTTGTGAAAGATGAAAATGTATCTTCAACTTTACCTTCTTTATTAATAAGAATTTTATAAAAATTCCATTTTGGTATTGCCGATTTACCATGATTATTTTTTGCCCATTTAAATAGTTCATGTGCATTTTCACCTGTTACTTCAGTAATACTTGCTAGTGGAAAATTAATATCAAAATTTACTTCACAAAATTTTTTTACTTCAGAATTATTCTTTTTCTCTTGATTAAATGAATTCGATGGAACTCCTAATACAATTAAGCCTCTCGATTTATATTCATCCCAAAGTTTCTGAAGTTCATCATACTGTTTTGTAAATCCACAATAACTTGCTGTATTTACTACTAGAACAACCTTTTCTCGATAATCATCAAAATTAATTATCTCACCTGAGATACTTTCTATATTTAGATCATAAAAAACTTTTTCATAATTTGCCACAGCTGAATTTTTAAAAAAAAACATAATGATTAATGTTCCTATTAATATTAATTTATTCATTTATTGGGAGTTAATAATATTAAGAAATAGCCAAATAAAGTGGATAAAAGTGACCCAGTTAAAACACCTATTTTTACTCCATCCATATACTGAATATTTTCAACAAAAGCTAAGTTTCCAACAAAAAGACTCATCGTAAAACCAATGCCAGTTAATACACCTACACCATAAAAATTATACCAATTTGAATTATTTGGCATTTGGGCAATTTTTAACTTAATTGACAAATAAGAGAAAACGAAAACTCCTAATTGCTTTCCTACAAATAATCCCAGCAAAATTCCCAAAGGAACTTTATCTAATAGTGAATTAAAAGATAAACCTTCTAATGAAACACCTGCATTTGCAAAAGCAAATAATGGCATGATACCAAAAGCTACATAAGGGCTAATTGCATGTTCAACTTTAATTAATAAAGAAAAATCCTTCTCTTTTTTTCTATGAGGTATTGTCATAGCTAAGAGAACACCGGCTATTGTAGCATGAATACCTGAATTATGGGTAAAATCCCATAGAAAGATACCTACAATTAAATATGGTAAAAATTTTTTTATATTAAATTTATTTATGAGCAGTAAAATAATAAATGCAAACAACATTAGACTTAAGTATTTAATGCTTAAGTCACCTGAATAGAAAAGAGCTATAATCACAATAGCGCCTAAATCATCAATAATTGCTAGGGCAGTTAAAAAAACTTTTAAGGATAATGGAACTCTTTTCCCCAATAAAGATAAAACACCAAGAGAAAAAGCAATATCAGTAGCTGAAGGTATAGCCCAACCATTTAAAGTTTCACTATCACCAAAATTTATAAATATATAAAATAAAGCGGGGACTAACATTCCCCCAACAGCAGCAATAATAGGTAATAACGCCTGTTTTATGTTAGATAATTCGCCTTGTAAAAACTCTCGTTTAATTTCAAGAGTTACAAAAAAAAAGAAAATTGCCATTAAAGCATCATTTATCCAATGGATAACAGATAACTTTAATCCAAAATTATTTATACCAATAAACAAATACTTTTCTAAAGTTGAAAAGTATAAATCCGATAAATTTGAGTTACTAATAAATAACGCTATTATAGCAGCAAATAACAAAACCAAACCGCTTGCTGCTTCAAGTTTAAAGAACCATCTAAATGGTTTGGATAGATAATTGATCATAATTAAATTAAGTCTTTAGCGAATAATTGAACATCTTTCAATGTTTCATAAAAATTAAATAATAAAAGTTCAAGTTTTGGGAATAATCCATATAAAGGATTTTTAAATGTGTCTATGAGTATAATAAAAGCAAATAACGAAAATATAAAAACTACTGTATATGATAAAAATTTTGAAAAAGTTAAACTAGATTTTGCTTGATATTTTATTATTTCAGTGCCTTTATTATCAGGAATTTCTGATTTCGTATTATTAATAGGTTTATAAACACTCTTTTTAGATTTTGAAGATTGTTTTTTATTTTCAATTTTTGATGCAGGAATATCATCTTTTAAGATTGTTTTTATTGTTTGTTCATTTTTATTAAAAAACCACGTTTGGTCACAAGAGCCACATTTTAACAATCTTCCTTTTTCTGGTATTAGACTTTCTTCAACTTCAAAACTTTTATCACCACAGGGACAATTAATTATCATAGGGTCCTATATATCAGATTTTAATTAAAATTCTTTTAAATTTGTGCACCTTTATCCTTTGAAATATTTAACAAGTACTGTATTAGTACATCATTCGGAGTGTAGCGCAGCCTGGTAGCGCATCTGGTTTGGGACCAGAGGGTCGCAGGTTCG
>MDTB01225511.1_pt1 | contig 10845 bp, 7 predicted proteins | sample 811161 | NCBI WGS metagenome assembly MDTB01 (sample SAMN05326650, study PRJNA326480) | marine metagenome | isolation source: seawater | place: Mediterranean Sea | collected 2009 | reverse complement strand
GTTGAAAAAATTAATTACCAAACTGAATTAAAAGAGATGGTGAAAAACTCAAGTAAACGTATGAGTTCTAAATCTGAAAAGAGGTTTGTTCTTTAAAGTTTATTTATTATTTAGGGTTGATTCATAGTGCGTACAGTCTTCATGGGCAACCCCAATTTTGCAATACCAGCGCTTGAGGCAATTCATAGATCTAATCATGACCTTATCGCCGTTGTCTCTAATCCACCAAAACCAATGGGTAGAGGCCGATCTTTGCACTCAACTTCCGTAGGTGAATTTGCAAAAAAAAATGACGTTAAATTAATTGAACCACTATCATTGACTTCTAAAGATCTGAAGGTTCAGCTTAAAAAACTCAAACCTGACATATTTGTTGTTGTAGCATATAAAATTTTACCTGATAAATTAATTGAGATTCCTGTACATGGTGCGATCAACCTGCACGCTTCGTTATTGCCAAAATACCGTGGTGCAGGTCCAATCCAATGGGCACTGATGAATGGAGATAAAAATACTGGAGTAAGTATTTTCCAGATAAAGCAAAAGGTAGACACAGGTGATATATTGCTTCAGAAAAGAGTTAAGATTCATGAAGATGATAATATGCATTCTTTAGGAATGCGTCTTTGTGAAACAGGTGCTAATATGTTATTAGAAACAATGAAAAGTATTGAGGAAGGAAAGGCTTTTCCTGTTAAACAAAATCCTAAGGCGACGACAAAGGCCCCAAAGATCACAAAAAATATGACCGTGATTGATTGGTCATGGCCCAGTAATAAGATACATAACTGGGTGAGAGGTTTGTCTCCTAACCCAGGGATGTCCTCAACTCTTAATTCAAAAAAAATTAGAATCTTTAAAACCGCTATAGTAGATAGGAAAGCTGGATTACCTGGTTCTATTGTTGAATTAACTAAAACTAATTTATCAGTAAGTACTGGAGAAGGTGTGCTTTCTTTATTAGAGGTGCAAATCGAAGGCAGAAGAAGAATGCCAATAGATGAATTTCTAAAAGGAGCAAAATTAGGAATCGGAGATAAACTTGGTATATGAAAAAAGATGCAAGGTTCATAACAGTAAAGATTCTAGACCACTTTAGTGTTAAACCAATAAAACTTGATCTCATCACAAATGAGATATTTTCCAAATTTAAACCTGATCCATTAATCAGGCCTCGTGTTTACGTACTATCAAAGGAGATAATACGTTTTAATGGTAGGCTAATTTTAATGATAGAGTTTATATCAGGCAGACCTCAAAGTCGCATAGACCTATCAATTCTTTCTATCTTAAGAATAGCATTCTATGAAATAATTATGGATGATACGGTGCCTGATTATGCTGCAGTAGATTCTGCTGTTACACTTACAAATCAACTCTTAAACCGTAGAGCAGCAGGGTTTACTAATGCAGTTTTAAGAAAACTAACACGCAGGATGAAAGAGGATAAAAACTGGTTTCAGATACTTTCAGGTGATACGAAATGGCATTCATTACCAAATTGGATGCAGGAAAGATGGAAGAAGCAGTTTGGAGATCTACAATTTTTGAAAATGATAGAAAAAATCAATCAACAACCTTCAAGTTTTGTTAGGGTTGAGATTCATAAAATACCTTTGAGTGAAGTCATTGCATTGCTAATAGATGAAGGTATCAAATCAGAAGAGTTCTCATCCTCCTTTTTAAAAGTTTATGTTGGCTCAGGAAAAATTCTTAAAACTAATTTATTTAAAACAGGTAAGATATCAATTCAAGACCCAGCATCCGCAGCTATTGTAGACTGCCTGAATGCAAAACCTGGTGATACGATATTGGATGTATGTGCAGCACCCGGAACCAAGACTCTTTACTTATCAAATATTGTTGGAGAAGAAGGTTCAATCCTTGCGTCAGACTTAAACTCTGAAAGAGTAAGTATGGGAAAAAAAGATTTAAACAGACATGGGCAGCATAATATAGAATGGTCTATAAAGGATGCGAGAAAAGATACTTATCCAATAGTTGACCGAATTTTGATCGATGCTCCTTGCACTGGGACTGGCGTATTATCCAGAAGGCCCGATATCCGTTGGATATGTAAACCTCAGGATATCAAGATAGCCTCTACTAAACAGGCTGAAATATTGAATAACTGTTCTAGGTTTCTTAAAGCTGGAGGTACTATTGTCTATGCAACGTGCTCAGTTGAGCCTGAAGAGAACTGGAACGTAGTCGATCGGTTCCTTAAGTTAAATGATGATTTTTCAATAGTCAGCGTGCCATCTGCCATCCCATTTGACTGGATTGATGAACGAGGTGCGCTGAGAACCTTACCTCATATTCACGGAGTAGATGGTATGTTTGCGGTGAAGCTTAAATTAAAACAATGAAAATATTTGGTATTTACATAGCTACTTTTTCTGGATTATGTTTACTCATAATCTTGGTTTTTGATACATTACTAATGCCTATTTATGTTCGTATGGATGCAGGGAGGTATATGGTTAATGTAACCGATAAAAAATTAGAATATGCAGAGAAAATATTGATGTCGGAAGGATACCGGAGTCTCGTTTCAGATACCCTTTTCTCTGCTTCTTATGAAGCGGGTGTTGTCGTGGATCAATATCCTGCTCCAAATACTAGGGTTAAAGAAGGAAGGACAGTTCGTTTAAAAATTGCTCAACCAGAAAAAATGGTTTCAATACCCGATCTTATTGGAAGATCATTAAGAAGTGCTGAATTAGCTTTGAATCAGATAGGGTTAGAAATTGATACAGTCTATGAAGAATATAATTCTGATGTTCCCTCTGGTAATGTTACCTGGCAATATCCAAAAGGTGGGGATATGTTGAATAAAGGAATGGGTTTACATCTAACAATTAGCCTTGGTGTGCCACCTAACTTCTATCAAGTTCCAAATCTTTTCGGATTAAGTAAGAAAAAGGCTGTCTTTGACCTAGAAAGAGCTGGCTTTAAACTTGGTAAAACATTTTATCGTCAAAATGAAGACTTGATTCCTTATACAGTTTTAGATCAATCTATACCGGCGGAGACTGTGCTTGAGAAACCAACAAATATTGACCTCACTATCAGTGTTTTGGATATGCAAGATATCTTTAACCAAATGATAAAATAGTGAAAAGAGTTCTCAAAAATGAGATATCTCGTAAGGTAGTTCACCTCTATTCTGCCATCATCCCCTTGAGTTATCTTTATCTTGTGCATGATAAGGATATAATGGTAATGATTTTAGCGACTACTAGTCTTTTTGCTTTTATGATAGAGCTATTGAGGAAAAATAATAAAAACATAAAAAATTTGTTCAATCATTGGTTTGGGTCAATGCTTAGGGAAAATGAATCAAAAGGTGATTTAACTGGGGCCACTTGGCTACTTTCAGGTTGGACTATTACCACATATTCTTTTGAGATGATAGTGGCTGTACCAGCATTAATGTTTTTAGCTATTGGGGATTCATTTGCAGCTATTGTTGGCAAACTATACCCATTAGGTAAAATTGGTAAAAAAACGATATCAGGCTCCTTAGCAGGTTTGATTATTTCATTTGGTATAGTATTATTGATAAGTAACACACTTCCGCCAATAGTAATACTTTTTGGTGCATTTGGTGCAATGTTGATTGAATTATTACCCCTGAAGATTAATGATAATTTAACGATTCCCATTTTCTCAGGAACAATCATGGTTCTAGTTCAAAAATTAATATGACTTTTTTATCACCTTCCTTGTTATGGTTCTTTGGTGCTGTGAGTATCCCAATTGCAATTCATTTATTAAGTAGACTTAGACAAAATAAAGTTGAATTCAGTTCTATACGTTTTATAAAGGAATTGGAAACAAGCTCCATCCGAAAAGTACAAATTCAAAAATTAATTATTTTGTTTTTAAGGATGCTCGCTATCATGTGTTTAGCAATGATGATGGCCCAGCCTGTTACCAGTGGATTCATGCCTGGTTGGTTGGCAGCAGAACAAGACTCTAAGCTAGTCATTGTATTAGATAATTCTGCGAGTATGTCAGTACAGGCTGGCGAGCGAACTTTTTTAGAACGTTCAAAAAATGTTGCTATGAGCCTAGTACCTTTATTTAAGGATGAAACTACCATATCAATTGTACAGACCTGCCCGCCAAAAGTAGTGTTTAAAGGTAAACCTAATGACCCACAGATCAGAAATTCAGTTAGGTCAATTAGGCCAACGGCTTCTCATGATTATATTTGGAGAGAAATAAATAAACTTTTGGATGATGAAACTATTGACCAACCCATTAAAGAATGTGTGATCTTTAGTGATATGATGCATCTGCCAGACAGCTCATTTCTTTACGGACTTGATAATATTGGTGAATGGAAATTTTATTTTATAGAACCTTCACCTAATTTTGATAATTTGGGAATTGTGAATGCTTCCCCAGTCAGTCGCATTAAAACTATGAATCAGTTGGTAAAGTTAAATACCAGAGTCAAGAATTCAGGAACCCTAACTAAACCAAATATACCCTTGGAATTGGTTTTTAATGATCAAAGGGTTGGGCAAGTGGTTTCTGAGTTTGATTCAGGCAAAGAAAAGGAATTTCTTTTTCAAGCCTATCCAGCAGAGGTGGGTATTCTACAAGGAGAGATCATACTGCCAAAGGACGATTATGAATTGGATAATTACTGGTACCTTTCTATGCCAATAATGGATCAGATACGTTGCAGTATAATAGGCTCGAATGCAAAAGATATTTCAATATTGGAAATGATGCTGAGGTCTATTGATCCTGAAAATAAATTTTTAATTCTTGAAAGCAGGATACAGCCAGATCTAAACCGTCTTTTTTTAGATGATCTAGATGTAATTGTTATTCATGATGCCAATGGCATCACGGCAGAGGGAATCAAAGATATTGATCGTTTTCTTAAAGAAGGCGGTGGTGTAATATGGTTTCAAGGTAAACATGATAAGGATCAGTTTGACGATCAACTTTTTACCACGATCGGTTTTCCAGAAATAGATGGTCCTATTAATTCTGGGCAGGGCTTTTTTAGTAGCCAAATTGTATCAAAAAATTCTGATATAACTAATGATATTCAAGTCAGAAATATAGATAAGGAATTACCTGAGATATACAAATATGTTAGAGCAAAACTGGGTTTACATCATAAAGTTCATTGGGTTCTAAATAATGACGATCCTTTATTGCTAGAATTCTCAAAGGGTAGTGGAACTATCTTTTATTTTTCAACTTTATTAGACCTACGTTGGAATGATCTACCGGTTCGTGGAATGATGGTGCCACTCTTATATAGACTGTTGATCCTCACAGGTACAGATGAAGTGAATACCGCACCTGTTTTAGTAGATGAAGAAAAATGGATATCTGTTGAAGAAAGTAAACTAAGAAATAAGTGGGAAGTTATTTCTCCTTCTGGACGAACGGAAATGATTGTCCCAGAATATGATCGTGAAGGTATAAATGTACCATCAACCAATGAATTAGGCATTTATCAAGTTTATTCAAATGGAGAAAAATTTACTTCATTTCCAACACGACTTCATTATAATGAGTATATTGAAAAAAGGATAACCCAAAATGATATTGAAACTTTTTTAAATAAAGAGCAGACCCGTTGGCTAACAATGCAAGAAAACTTTGTTGAAATTTTTTCTGAAACAAGGCAAGGTAAATCCCTCTGGAAGTTTTTTCTTATTGCTGCAATAATTTTTCTTTTATTAGAGACTATGATTGGCAGACCTGAACCTTTGAAAATGAAATCCAATGAAGAATGATAGAGAATAAAGAAATATCAAATGAGAAGGCACTTCTTGTAGGTGTTATAATTCCAGGTACAACAGATACTATCATTCACGAGCATCTCGATGAATTAGAGCTTCTGGCAGAAACAGCTGGGGCTGAAGTAATAGGACGAATCACACAAAAAGTATCCAAAATAAATCCAGCAACCTTTATAGGTAAAGGCAAAGCAGAGCAGATAATAGCACAGGCCAAGGAAATGGATGTTAAACTTATTCTCTTTGATGATGAACTAAGTCCTGCTCAGATAAAGAATTATCATCAAATGTCCGAAAAAATAAAAGTCCTCGATCGCAGTGGTCTGATTCTTGATATTTTCCAGAAACACGCACGTTCAAAAGAGGCTACTACACAAGTAGATCTAGCTTATTTAGAGTATCTGCTTCCGCGTCTCACACGTCAATGGACCCATCTGGAACGCCAAATGGGTGGAATCGGTACCCGTGCAGGTATGGGAGAGACGCAGATAGAGGTAGACAGGCGCCTTATTCGCACAAGGATTACTCGGTTAAAAAAAGATTTGTCTAAGATTGAAAAAGAACGGTCAACACAAAGCCTAAGGCGCCAGTCTGAGTTTCGTGTATCTTTGGTTGGATATACTAATGCTGGAAAGTCTACTTTATTTAAGGCATTGACTGGCTCAGATGTTTTCATTCAAGATCAGCTATTTGCTACTTTAGATACAACAGTTAGAAAATTGAATTTAGATACATCTCATACCATCTTACTTAGTGACACAGTAGGCTTTATACGAAAGCTACCTCATAATTTGGTAGCATCATTCAAAAGTACCTTAAAAGAAGTCCTGGAGGCAGATCTGATACTAATGGTCTTAGATATGTCTTCACCTCAAGTATTAGACCATATGAATACAATTCAGGAGGTCCTTGAGGATATGGAAGCTGAGAAGATTCCCACGGTCATGGTCTTAAACAAAGTTGATCTTATTTCAGATGGAAATATGATTGAGAAAATACAAAGGTCTTTCCAAGAACCTGTAACAGTCTCAGCTAAACAGCATTTAAAACTATCGGCACTAAATGCAAAAATCATTGAACATATGGAAGCAAATTATCAAACTATTGATCTTGAATTTCCCTATGAAGATGGAAAAACCATTGCTCAAGCGCAAGAAGGTGTTGAGGTATTGGAGAGAGCTTATGAAGAAGACGGTGTGAAACTAAAGATACGGGGGAGTCAATCAAGGATTGATCAGATACTATCTATCGTGAATTGAAAGCACGGGCAGATTGTTTTTTTGGGATCATTCTTTGTTTAATGAATGACGGGAGCCTCTCAAATACAGCAAACTTCCTTGATTCACTTAAAAGTGAAAAGGCCCGTTTTTTGAACCTGAAGTACAGCACCCAATGTTTGAGTATAGATCCAAAAAAATTCATAACCTGCCCGATGAACTTTCAAAAATCAGGTGAAAATTATTAACTATTTATATCTGAAAAAAACTATTTTGTTGGAATACTTAGCTGATCTTCAGAATCAGCAATTATAACAGCTACTGTTGCATCTCCTGTTACATTAACAGTCGTTCTTAACATGTCTAAGATTCGGTCAACTCCAAGAATTAGAGCTATCCCGGCGCTTGGCACTCCAACTGATTCTAATATTATTACTAACATAACAATTCCAGCTCCTGGAACAGCTGCTGTTCCTATAGAAGCCAATACGGTGGTGAGTACAATTGTGAGTTGCGCGCTTAAATCAAGAGACATATTCAATGTTTGAGCAATAAATACAGCTGCTACTGCTTGATAAAGTGCAGTCCCATCCATATTTATAGTAGCTCCCAGAGGTAATACAAACGAGGATACTTCCTCGCTCACACCGAGCTCTTCTTCACATCGTTCCATAGTCACTGGCAACGTTGCACCACTAGAGCTGGTGGAGAATGCTAAGAGTTGTGCTGGAGCAATTCCCTTATAAAATGTATCTAATGGCATTTTCGTCATGAGCCTCATTAGGCCAGTATAAGTGATCATAGCATGAGCAATAAGTCCTACTATCACCGCAAACATGTAATATCCTAGCGCACCAAGTAATTCTAATATCTCAGCGGGGTTATTTCCAGCTACTTTATTGATCGTCTGTGCTATCAGTGCAAACACACCAATAGGTGCCATTAACATAATAATATCAACTAATTTTATGACCACTTCAGTAAGGCTTTCAAAGAATTCTTGTACAGGCTTACCTTTGTCTTTGGGTATTTGGATCAGGCCAATGCCAATAAAGATAGCCATAAAAACAACCTGCAACATGTTTCTATTGCTAGAGGCTGAATTCAAAAAGTTACTGGGGATTATATCAACAAGTGGCTGCAGTGGGCCTCTATCCTTAACCTTTTGGACTGTGTTTGCTTTATTAGAAGCATCCTTTTGATAGGTGACCTGTAGCTTTTCTTTCATCTTTTCGGGAACCTTATCACCAGGCTTTATCAAGTTAACAGAAATAAGCCCAAGAGTGACTGCTAATGCTGTTGTACCAATATAGATCCCTATGGTCTTGCCACCAATGCGGCTGAGCTTTTTTATATCAGATAAGGAGGCAACACCTGTTATTAAAGATGAGAGTACCAATGGCATTGCAATAAGTTTTAAAAGGTTAATAAAAATTGTACCAAATGGTGCGATCCAATCTGAAGTAAAACTACCCCACCCTAAATTGGTTGCAATGATACCGTAAATTAAACCTAGGGCAAGTCCAATTATGATCTGCCAATGTAGTGCTAGCCTTTTCATTCGTTGTCCTTTCCTTTTTTTATATCGGAGTATGTCTTGTAATAGGAATCTCCAGCGTCTTTTATATTATTGATCACTGTATTTTCATTTTTACTACCTGAAGACCTAAGTAACCCATGTATTACTGTATCAAAAAGATCCTGGATGTGTGCTAGGGTAGAGCCTAGTTGTTTAGAGAAGGTTTTACTCACTAATATAATTTAAGACTGTTTTTATATTAGTCGTTGGACGTTTACAGGTAAAATCCTCACAGACATAGAAAGTAGGTTTATCATCCATTATAGAATGTGCAGCTATCCAAGGAGCTATCTTTTCAATATCTTTTGGATTAGATATATCTTTGAACAACACCACCTTATTTGGGGAATAATTACCTCGTATCTTTTGGACGAGCTCGTTTACTTTTTCGTCGTATCCATTTGCGGTTATAACCAATTCTTTTGGGTCTTTGAGGTCAAACATAAAACCTGTGAGCATATGGGCAAACCCTGTGGGGCTTTGCTTAGCCTGGTCCGTAAAAGCCATTAGTGTTTTATCTGCAAGGTCGGTCCACTTCTTATCGCCCGTCATTTTACTTAAACGAAAAAGATTCATAACTGCTACTGAGTTTCCTGAAGGGATAGCGCTGTCATAGCTGTCTTTTGCCCTGACCATAAGTTTTTCTGCATCTTTACTTCCAATAAAGAAGCCACCGTTCTCATCTGAAAAATCCTCATCCATTATCTCTGATAGTTCTATAGCTCTGGATAGATACTTAACGTTAAAAGTTCCCTCGTATAGATTTAACAGACCCCATACCATAAATGAATAATCATCTAAGTGGGGTGAAAGTCCTGCTTTTCCAAGGCGATACCTTTTCATAAGCCGGCCATTTTTATCTCGTAGTTTTTTGTGTATGAATTCAGCTGCTTTTTCAGCAGCATTGGTATATTCTACTTCATCTAAAATTTGACCGCCAAGAGCTAAAGCTGCGATCATAAGGCCATTCCAATCGGTTAAAACCTTATTATCTTTTAGCGGGTGAATCCTTTTTTCTCTTATCTCAAAAAGTTTTTCTCTAGATGTTTCTATTACCTCATTTAATTCCTCGGGAGACATTTCAAACTTTTTAGCTAATCCAGCTCTGTTATCCTGGAAATATGGAATATTTTTGCCAGTTGTCTGACCGGTTGCCTCATCATGGAAATTTCCTGCCTCTAAGAATCCATAGACCTTTGCCATTATCTTTCCATTTTTTTCGCCTAAGACTTCTATTAATTCTTTTTCGGTCCAGACATAAAAAGTGCCTTCTTCACCTTCACTATCAGCGTCCTCAGCAGAGTAGAACCCACCATCTTTATCGGTCATATCCCTTAGAACGTAGGTAAAGATCTCTCTTGCGACATTTGCGTAGTCCTCATTTCCGGTCAAATAATACGCCTCTAAATATGCCATGGAGAGCATGGCCTGGTCATAAAGCATTTTTTCAAAGTGAGGTAGCAACCAGCGTTTATCGGTTGAGTAGCGATGGAAGCCAAGGCCAATTTGATCGAACATACCGCCAAGTCTCATATAATGGAGGGTAGTTTCTACCATCTTTAAAGCAGTTGGGTCATCGTAAAGCTTGCTGTATCTAGTAAGCAGGATCAGATTATGAGGCGATGGGAATTTTGGGGCTCTTCCAAATCCACCATAGTCAGGGTCAAACCTACTAGCGTACTGACCAAATGCATCTCTTATCATGGTCTCATCCCATTCACCGCCTGGTACACTTGTATTGATATGGATCAAATAATCTTGGATTTTATCGATCGATTCACGTATTTCATCTTGTTTTGTTGACCATGCATTAGCGAGGCTTGGTATAAGTTGTAGCATCCCTGGTCTCTGGCCTCGACCATCCTTTGGGAAATAGGTGCCCGCAAAGAAAGGTTCTTTTTCCGGCGTCATCACAATGGTAAGTGGCCATCCGCCTCTTCCGGTCATGGCCTGACATACAGACATATAAAGGTGGTCTACCTCAGGCATTTCTTCACGGTCCACCTTGATATTCACAAAATTCTGGTTCATTAATTCGGCCACAGTTGTATCTTCAAAAGACTCATGTTCCATCACATGGCACCAATGGCAAGTGGAATACCCTATGGATAAAAATATGGGTTTATTTTCCTGTTTTGCTTTTTCAAATGCTTCTTCGCCCCATGGATACCATTCTACAGGATTATAAGCATGTTGTAAAAGATAAGGACTTTGCGAATCAGCTAATCGATTCTGATGTTTGGATTCTTTATTCATTGATTTACTGCTACAG
>MDTB01190200.1_pt1 | contig 10845 bp, 9 predicted proteins | sample 811161 | NCBI WGS metagenome assembly MDTB01 (sample SAMN05326650, study PRJNA326480) | marine metagenome | isolation source: seawater | place: Mediterranean Sea | collected 2009 | reverse complement strand
CCATACGCTCAATTGTGCGGGTTATCGGATGCAAACCTCCCGAACCACTTCGGCGACCCGGCAAGGTAACATCAATTTTCTCCTCGATAAGTCGCTCCTCAATTTTAAATTGATGCAGCTCCTTCCTCTTAATCTCTATTAACTTATTTAGCTCAATTTTTAAAAAATTGACCTTCTTACCTTCTGCGGCCCGTTGATCTTGAGGAAGTTCTGACAGCTTCTTTAGCAGCTGTGTCACCTCGCCTTTCTTTCCCAAATATAAGATTCGAAGAGCTTCCAGGGTACGTAAGTCTGTTACCCGCCCAATTTCTTCTGACGAATTCTTTAGGTAAAGTTCTAGATCTTCCACAGATTCAACATATCCTATTAATCCTTAACACTAATTTCATTATTATCAATATCAGAAACAAAAAAGGGAAAGACACCAGCTTTCCCTTCTTAAAAAATATTACCACACCACAACTCCAAGGTAATTTATGCTGCTAGTGCCGCCTTGGCTTGTCCTACCACTGCTGCAAACGCCGGCTTATCATGTACCGCTAAATCTGCTAAAACTCTGCGATCTAAATCAATATCTGCCTTCTTCAAGCCATTAATAAGGTCACTGTATGACAATCCGTTTTCACGGGACTGAGCATTTATACGAGTGATCCATAAAGCTCTGAACTGTCGTTTGCGCTGCCTCCTATCCCTATATGCGTACTGGCCGGCTTTAGTTACCGCTTGCTTGGCCACTCTAAAAATGCGACTACGGGCTCCATAATATCCCTTGGCCTTTTTTAGAACTTTCTTGTGCCGCTTTCGAGCCACTACCCCACGCGTTACTCTAGGCATATTGTTATCTCCTTTCCTGGATTAGCGGGTCCGTAACAAACGGTCTACAAGGACTTCATCGCTCTTATTTACCGCTGAAGTGCCTCGCAAATGACGTTTTCGCTTCGTTTTCATTTTCGTTAAGATATGGCTTCGATTGGCACTCTTTCGCTTATATCCTGACGCCGTCTTTTTAAATCGCTTTGCAGCGCCACTATGGATCTTTGCCTTACCCATACTATTTTTCTCCAAACTCTAACAGCAAATTTTAGTTAAACAACTTTGAATGCTTACTTTCTCTTCTTTGGTGCAATGACCATGGTTAACTGCCTACCTTCCATCTTTGGAAATTGCTCTACCGCTCCTAGGTCACTGAGATCGGCCTCTACCCTCTTAAGGATTTCAAGACCTATCTCTTGATGCGCCATTTCGCGACCTCTATACCTTAAGGTTACCTTTGCTTTATCTCCGTTTTCTAGAAATCTAACAAGATTACGAAGTTTTACTTGATAATCTCCTTCTTCGGTTCCTGGCCGAAACTTCATTTCCTTTACTTGAGTTCGCTTCTGGCGTTTTCGCTGTGCCGCCTTCTGTTTTCTCGACTCAAATACATGCTTGCCATAGTCCATCACTTTGCAGACTACTGGATCGGACTCTGCTATTAGCACCAAATCCAAAGAAGCTGATTCAGCTGTTGCCCTAGCCTCACTTAACGCCACTATACCTACCTGCTCACCATCTGATCCAATCAAGCGGACTGGATCCGCCGTGATCTCGCCATTGGTAATTGCCTTTTTGGCCCCGCCACTCGCCATAAATCTCCTAATGCTTATTTACCAGTATGCCCCGTCCTTTTTCTGCAACCTCTTTTTCAAGAAGTGATACAAAAGATTCCAATTCCATAGAGCCGAGGTCCTCTCCGTTCCGCCTGCGGACAGAGATTTCCTGGGATTCCATTTCCTTATCGCCCACTACTAGTTGGTAAGGAACCTTACGGAGCGTGTGCTCGCGGATTTTAAAACCGATCTTCTCGTTTCTCAAGTCCGAAATCGCCCGAAAACCCTGCTTTTTTAGCGCTCCCTCTACTTTTTGTACATATTCGGCATGTTTGTCGGTAATATTTAGCACTATAACTTGTAGTGGACACAACCAAACGGGAAAAGCACCCTCATAGTTTTCTATCAAAATACCTATGAATCTCTCGAAGGATCCAAGGACCGCCCGATGAAGCATAACAGGTGTTTTTCTTACTCCATCCTCCGCCACGTATTGCGCGTCTAATCTGCCTGGCATAGAGAAATCCACTTGTATCGTTCCAAGCTGCCAAATTCGCCCTATACAATCCTTAAGTGAAAATTCAATTTTAGGTCCATAAAAAGCGCCTTCCCCCGGCAACTCTTGCCAGGGTAACTCATGACTATCTAGTGCTTCACTTAACGCTTGTTCAGCTCTGTCCCAATCAAGATCCGTGCCCACTCTTTTGGCTGGTCTTGTGGATAGTCGATATATTACCTCGTTAAAACCAAAGTCAGCGTAAACTAAATGTAAAAAATCAATAAATTCTGAGACCTCGGACTGAATCTGTTCTTCTGTACAAAAGATATGGGCATCATCTTGCGTAAAACCGCGTACTCTCATTATGCCATGGAGAGATCCTGAGGGTTCATTCCGATGGCAACTTCCAAATTCTGATAAGCGCAAAGGCAGGTCACGGTAGGATTTCAATCCTTGGTTAAATACTTGCACATGACATGGGCAGTTCATAGGTTTGACAGCAAAATCCCTATCTTCAACTTTGAGCATAAACATATCATCAGAAAATTTATCGGCATGGCCCGATTTTTCCCATAGTGAGAGATCCACTAGTTGGGGAGTTTTTATTTCCTGATATCCAGCAGCTTGCTGACGATCTCTTATATATTTCTCAATTGTTTGATAAAGAGTCCATCCATCAGGATGCCAAAAAACCATTCCTGGTGCCTCTTCTTGTGTATGAAACAAGTCTAACTTCCGACCAATCTTTCGATGATCTCGCTTCTCAGCTTCCTCTAGCTGACTTAAGTAGTCTTTAAGCTGCTTTTTATTAGCCCAGGCTGTTCCGTATATCCGCTGAAGCATCTCGTTTTTAGAATCACCTCGCCAATAGGCTCCCGAGAGCTTGGTTAGTTTAAAATTCGATAGGAACTTTGTATTGGGCACATGCGGACCGCGGCACATATCGATATACTCTTGGTGGTAATAGAGGCCCATAAATTCCTCATCCGGCATATCATCAATCAGACGTAACTTATATTCTTCATTTCTTGATTGGAATATATCTATTACTTCTTCGCGCGGAGTACGTTTTTTAATTATGTCATACTCACTAGCGATTAAATCCTTCATGCGTAATTGAATTTTTTCTAAATCTGACGACGTGAAGGGCTCATCTATAGAAATATCATAATAGAAGCCATCTTGGATAACTGGACCGATAACCATTTTTGCAGCTGGAAAGAGCTGCTTCACTGTGTGACCGATAAGGTGCGCGCAGGAGTGACGAATGATTTCAATACCTTCTTGATCTTTGGAGGTAATAATTCGCAGAGTAGAATCTTTCTCAAGATAGTCACTTGCATCACATAAGACTCCATCAACCTCTCCCGCTAACGTAGCAGCAGCCAGCCCTGGTCCTATATCAGATGCCACATCCAGCACGGTAACAGACCTTTCGAAATGTCTTTGGCTACCATCCGGCAAGGTGATAACAGGCATTATTTCCTCCTAATGACTTAGACCGATCTAAATAGGCGCGTATATAATAAACCATCTATTATAACTTAAGCTTATGTTACAAAGAATATTGTCATCAAATCTTAGTGCAGGCAAAATGCTTTGTATTGATGAGTGAAACCCTCTCTTTCCCGTGGTTATATCTTTATAATTTCATGGCCTTAGTTTAAGGGATTTTTGTGCAAAGTAAGATCTGACATATCTTATTCAAAAGGGTAACTATTACTAATAGCAGAAAATCTGCTGAGAAGACATACCGAAATGCGTACCTCTGGAAATACTATTCTTATCACTGGCGGCGGATCCGGTATAGGATTAGCCTTAGTGAGAGAATTATATCAGAAGGGAAACAACCTTATTCTTACAGGTAGAAGCGATAAAACTTTGCAAGAAGTGAAGAAAGAATTTCCGAATATTTCTACCTTACAGTGTGATATTTTTAACGTAGAGGACGTAGATACTCTATTGGATACCTGTCAGAAAGCCTTCAAAGCAATAAATATTTTTATCGCTAATGCAGGTATCCAACAAATGTACGCACAGCAGCACAATAACCTAGATACAAAAGAATTTGAAAGCGCTAGGGGTGTTGAAACAATCTCTCCTCTTCGATTAATTTATGGGCTGATACCTCTTATAAGTAAAAATAGTGACTCTGCCATAGTCTTAGTTTCGCATGGTCAAAAGATATCAGAAAAAAACTCTCCAAGCCTTTACCGAGAAACCGAAAAAGCAGTCAAGAATTTTTCGCATTGGTTGAGAAGTCAGCTCGTTAACGAATGTATCCAGGTAATCGCAATTATTCCTCCTCTATCGGATGTCCAATTAAAAAGTGGTAGCTTCGGTTCAGGAATAAGTGAAGAGGCAATAGCAAAAAGATTTATGTTAGATGCAGAAAAAGGTCGAAATGAGAGCAACATAGGAAAATCTCTAATTTTTAAGGTTGTTAATTCTATTTCTCCTAAAATCGCTAAGTTTCTATGGCGAGCAAAGAAAAATAAGACAGCATAAAAGTGATAAAATTCAGTGCTAAAACGTTGATCGTCAAAAGTTGTCTTTAAAACTCTAGCTTAATTATGTCGCAATTTACTATATTAGTGTCGTAAACTTTATTCGCCTCTTTGAGATGTCGAACAAACTCTTCTATAAAATTCAATCCAAAGTTCAAGAAAGTTGAGAGAGCATAATGAGCTTAGTAAGAGAAAAAATTAGCAAGGACCAGTTCGTTGTTACATCAGAATTAACGCCGCCAAAGGGTACTGACCTGAGCGTAATGCTTAATAAGGCGGAAATGCTTGGTGGATACGTTGATGCGATTAATGTGACAGATTCTCATGGCTCAAAGATGAGTCTATCTTCCCTGGCGGCAGCTAAAACATTGATTGATCAGGGTATCGAACCAATAATGCAACTTACTGCCAGAGATAGAAATCGAATTGCTTTACAAGGTGATATGCTTGGAGCATGGGTTTTAGGAGTAAGAAATATAATTTTCATGGGTGGTGATCCTCCGCAAAGAGGAGATCATCCCGACGCCAAACCAGTTTTTGATATAGGGACCAACCAAATTATAAGCGCCGCTGCTAGTCTAAATGAGGGCTGTGATATGCAGTCCAACGCTTTGCGCGGTAATACAAACTTCCACATTGGTGCGGTCGTCAATCCCGGTGCGGACGATTTAGCGACAGAAATACAAAAACTGGAAGCAAAAGTAGCCGCAGGTGCGAGGTTTTTTCAAACACAAGCCGTCTTCGATGTGGAAAGTTTCAAAGTATTTTTGAGCAAAATAGATCATCTCTCAATAACCTTACTTGCGGGGATAATGCCTATAAAATCGGTAAAAATGGCGACGTATATGAATCAAAATATTCCCGGGATCGACGTCCCTGAAAGTATTGTCGATCGAATAAGTCAAGCTGCTGATGTGATAGAGGTCAATCTAGAGATTTGCTCAGAGATCATCCAGGATCTCAAGCAAATTTGTGGTGGTATCCATATAATGGCGCCGGCTTGGGAAGAAAACATACCCGCTTTAATAAAAGGTGCGGGATTAACAAAATAGCCCTAGGATCTCTTAATAGATATCGACAGTCCAAATTCACTGCTTGCGTCTCTGAGCCAGGACCAAAGATAGTCTACAAAGCTCCTCCTACAAAGGAGTTCAAAACCCTCCTCAGAACGCTTTAAGTAAATCTGAATTTCTGCAAATTTTGTGCCTACGACCTTCCCAATAGGGAAGTTTTCAGCATTAATGTTATAAGGACATGACTTACGGATAACGATCTCAGCATCTGGTCCTTTAAGGCCAAGATGAATAATTCCACCCGTTACATTTACCACCGCGAACTCATCGCTCAATTGTCGTCTAAGTTCAAGCTCTACATCTTTACATCCTGACTCTGGACCAATGATTCTCCATTCATTTGGTCCTATCCACCAAATGCTAAAGTCACTTCGCTGCGAAGACATTAAAGGATCACCTGGCAGATCGATGCTCAAACACGCTCGTAGACCAGATCTTAAATTATCTTCACCGTCACGCCCGTTCCGTATCTTATCTATACTGTCTTCACCGCGAAGAATTAAGCACCCACTATCTTCGAAACTAATTACTTCAACTGAAGATTTTTTATCTAAACTAATAATATCGTCAAGATTACACATAGAGAGAGAACTAGTTCGGGCAGAATAAATTTCAATGGGTGGCATGATCGAATATTTGATATTTTTTTCAGACATTCTGTCTCTTACCTTCGGGGTCATAGAATATGGGTGAGCAAATTTCTGCTGACGACATTTTATGCTCTGCAGAGGCAGCGTGCAGACTCTCTCCCATACGATGATGTCCTCCCTTTACTAACGCTAAAGCTATAGAGCGTCCTAGTATCGGGCTGAAGTAGCTGGAGGTGACATGGCCTACCATATGCATCGGCTTTTCTTGTTTTGGATCAAATACTAATTGCGATCCCTCTTCTAAAATAATTTCAGGATCATGTGTTTTCAACCCCACTAATTGCTTTCTTTCAGACCTCATAATATCTGAGCGTTCCATTCCTCGTTCACCCAAAAAACTGAATTGCTTGTGCTTAGTAATTGCCCAGCCTAGGCCGAGGTCTTGGGGAGAAACAGAGCCATCTGTATCCTGTCCGACAATGATAAATCCTTTTTCAGCCCTGAGTATGTGCATAGTCTCTGTTCCATAAGGACAAATATCAAATTTCTCTCCATGCTCCATCAGTACATCCCAGATCGCGCCTGCATAATTTGCCTGAACGTTTATCTCGTAGGATAACTCACCTGTAAACGAAATTCGAAAAACTCGTGCGGGAATGCCCCCGACATTGCCTTGCCGCCAGTCCATGAAAGAAAATTCCTTACCATCCAGCTCTATATCCGTAATCTCTGACAAAAGTTCGCGTGAGGAAGGACCGGAAATCGTAATCGTAGCCCAATAGTCTGTGACAGAATTGCAAAATACGCGAAGATCGGACCACTCTGTTTGGAGCCAATTTTCAAGCCAGTCCAAAACTCGCGCAGCACCACCAGTTGTCGTAGTCATTAGGAAATGCTGCTCTCCAAGACAGGCTGTGACTCCATCATCGAATAGCATTCCATCTTCTGTACACATTAATCCGTACTTGCATCGCCCCACCGGAAGTCGTGACCAACTATTTGTATACACTCGGTTTAAAAGTTCTCTAGCGTCCGGGCCCTGAATATCTATTTTTCCTAGCGTTGATGCGTCAAGAATACCTACTCCCTGTCTCACCGACATACATTCTCTATCAAGAGTTTGACTCATAGATTCTTTTGGTTTGGGAAAATACCAAGGTCGTTTCCACTGACCCACGTCTTCAAATAACGCTCCCTCACGAATATGTCGTGAGTGCAAAGCTGTATATCGTGTGGGCTCAAATAATTCGTCACATCCGCGACCAGCAATTGAACCAAAGCTGACTGGTGTATAATTTGGTCTAAAGACCGTGGTTCCTACATCCGAAATAGATCTTCTCATTTCCTCCGCTGCTATGGCCATCCCGTTTATATTACCTAACTTGCCCTGATCTGTTCCAAATCCCAGAGCTGTGTAGCGCTTTACATGCTCGATACTTTCAAACCCCTCACCAACTGCCTGATGAATGGCAGCTGCTGTTACATCCAGCTGAAAATCCACAAACTGTTTCTTGGACCTACTTGGTCTCTCAAGGTTTGGAGCCAAAAACAGAGGTTGTATCGGTTCTTCATTAACGATTTCCATTTCAGGTAAAGAAGGGGGCGATCCTTCCGTGAAAAGAAATCCTTGCTCTCGCGCAATAGAAATCCCAACCTCCTGTCCATGAATTAGAGCTCTCTTTAAGGAATTATCTCCTTTCGCTGCTCCTATAATCGACATGGAGGCAAAGTTCGAAGCAGCCGTGAACCCTATTACATCGTTATCCCATTTTGGGCGAAGTCCAGTATGACAGGCTAAGTGGATTACGGGACTGGAACCACCGGAAGTGCCAATAGTATCGCACGACACCTCACATAGCGGTTTGATTTTTAGACCATCTCCATATTGAAGTTTTCCTATCAGAGCAGAATGCACTCTACCTTTACCTCTAGCTTCGTAAACCGCTGCTCCAAAAATTAGTTTAATTCCCATGGTTTTAGCTTGCCGCACTAAAGATCCTGATGGATCAAGTCGGCTGTCAACTATTGCCTTCACCTGCCGTCCTGTTTTGTGCCAAGCAATAGCACTCCTATAAGCACCATCGTTATTAGTTGCAAGAACTAACCTTTTACCGGGTACAACTCCAAAACGGCTAATAAAAGTTTCTATTGCCTGCGATTGAAAGCATCCCGGTAAATCATTATTTGAATAAACTAAAGGCCTATCATGAGCGCCGGTTGCTAGAATAACGTGAGCTGCTCTTATTCTATGTAACCTTTGTCTTACTGAATTATTAGTTGAACTAGGACCAGTGTGATCAGAAACTCTCTCATGAGCTACTAGGAAATTATGGTCGTGGTAAGCGATCACGGTAGTTCGATTTAATATTTGTACTTTAGACCTGCTTCTTAGAAATCGCTCCGAAGACATAAGCCAAGTGTCTAAATCAGGACTTTGACCAACGGGTATGTTTAATAAACTGCCACCTAGTTCAGCTTGCTCATCGATCAACATAACCCTAGCTCCTGCTGTAGAGACTGCTAGTGCAGAACTCAACCCTGAAGGTCCTGCACCGATAACTAGAATATCAACATGATGATTGAGCTTGTCATAAATATCCGGATCTGGCTTTCGAGGCGATCGACCTAGACCGGCGCCTCTCCGGATGAAAAATTCATATACTCGCCATGCTTTCGAGGGAGACATGAAGGTTTTATAGTAAAATCCAGATGACATAAGCGGACCGAATAACTTACCAACTATGCCCATAATGTCGAATTTAACACTTGGCCACCCATTAGTACTATTACACTCCATCCCCTCGTAAATTTCTTGCGTTGTCCCTCGTACATTTGGAATCGTCTTGGCGTCGGAACTTAACTGAAAAATCGCATTTGGCTCGACGACGCTGGCTGTCATCACCCCACGAGGTCTGCCATACTTAAAGCTTCTTCCGACCACCTTAATTCCGTTAGCCAAAAGTGCTGAAGCAATCGTATCGCCTTTGTACCCTGTAATTTTCCGCCCATTAAAGCTAAAGGAAATCTCTTTATCGTAGTCCACCGAGCGTCCACCCGGAATACGATTAAATTGTTCAGCCATCACTTTGCATCTCTTTACTTTTTCGACCAATAGGAGTCACATCAATAGCATATGTATTTTCTATTTTATACGTCTCTGTATTTCTCTCCACATTAAAGAAACGACCGCAACCCATAGAATGGCACCACATTTCTCTGTGCAGACCTCGCTTATTAGTTCTAAAATACAAGTAATCACCCCACTCCTCATCACTACAGCTACGGGGATCTACAGGTCTAGTTATATGAGCCTCCCCCTTAGCATGGAACTCTTCTTCAGATCGATATTCCTTACAATATGGACAAAAAATTAAAAGCATTTTTTAGTGAGCCACTCCCGCAGCACCATGTTCATCAATTAACGCCCCAGTGAAGAAGCGATCGATAGAAAAGGGAGCTGCAATGGGATCCATATCTTCCCCCGCAAGGGATGAGGCAAATACGTGTCCGGAACCTGGCGTCGCTTTAAATCCTCCCGTCCCCCAGCCACAATTGAAATATAAATTCTCTATAGGCGTTTTGCTTATAATTGGACAGGCGTCAGGACATACATCGACGATACCACCCCACTGTCTATTCATTGGAATGCGACTGAATGAGGGAAATAATTCTAGGATTGCCTCGACCGTATGCTCTATCGTAGGAAATGAACCTCGCTGTCCATATCCGTTATAGCTATCTATCCCAGCACCAATAACGAGATCTCCCTTGTCTGACTGACTAATGTAGCCGTGCACCTGATTGGACATCACCACTGTATCAAGTATGGGCTTAATAGGCTCCGAAACAAGTGCTTGAAGGGGATGCGATTCAATTGGAAGACGAAACCCCGCCAGACCCGCGAGAACTCCAGAATTACCCGCTGCAACACATCCAATACGATCAGCGCCAATCTTTCCCAACCGTCGAGTATTAACGCCCGTTACTCTTCCCGAAGAAATTTCGAAACCTGTTACCTCACAGTCCTGAATAATGTCTACCCCTAACGAGTCTGCACCCCTTGCAAAGCCCCATGCCACAGCATCATGACGCGCCACTCCAGCTCTAGGTTGCCACGAAGCCCCTAAGATTGGGTACCGCCTAGATTTTGAGCAGTCCATCATTGGCACCTTTGTCTGTACTTGTTCCGCTGATAACACCTCTCCGTCTATGCCATTTAAATAATTCGCGCTCACCCTGCGTTGAATATCTCTCATATCCTGGAGTGTATGTCCTAAATTCAGCACTCCTCTTTGCGAAAACATGACATTATAATTTAGTTCTTGCGACAAGCTCTCCCAAAGTTGCAACGCATGCTCATATAGTTTTGCAGCAGCATCCCAGAGGTAGTTAGATCGAACTATTGTAGTATTTCGCCCAGTGTTTCCTCCGCCAATGAAACCTTTCTCAAGTACAGCAACGTTTTTTACTCCAAATTTCTGAGCAAGATAGTATGCTGTGGCTAGGCCATGGCCACCACCACCAACGATGACTATGTCGTAAGCACTTTTCGGAGATGGATTTCTCCACATCCTATGCCAGCTCTCT
>MDTB01189716.1_pt1 | contig 10845 bp, 7 predicted proteins | sample 811161 | NCBI WGS metagenome assembly MDTB01 (sample SAMN05326650, study PRJNA326480) | marine metagenome | isolation source: seawater | place: Mediterranean Sea | collected 2009 | reverse complement strand
ACCTCTTGCGCTTCAAGGCTGAGAGTTGCAACTGGACGAGCCTCTAAACGGCTAATACTTATAGGCTCATCTGTATCTTCACAATAACCATAGGAGCCATTATCTATTCGAACCAGTGCGGCATCAATTTTACTAATCAATTTTCGAGCTCTATCACGAGTTCTCAACTCCAAAGAGCGATCTGTCTCCACAGATGCTCTGTCCGCAATATCTGCTTCAACAGTATTACCTAGTTGCAACTGCTGCAAAGTGAGGTTACATTCCTTTAAAAGATCTGATTTCCAATCGAGTAACTTTTTTCTAAAATGCTCAAGCATAATCTCACTCATAAAATCTTCATTTTCAGTTGGCTTATAATCTGGAGGCACACTTATACTCATAATCAATTCTACTCTTCTGACCTAATTTTTGCATAATCGTCGGGGAATATAATTTGACAAACCCATGATCGCAAGCATGAACTGACTAAACAATTACTAAATTAAATCCGAAAAATCGAACATAAAAAGAATCATGTGTTTCGCGTAAGCTTTGCTACCTCTACTTCCGCCCTTAATTCTATATCTTGAATTATTTCATTTAAAATTGGATCATCTGTTTTCTTTTGTCTTTCTCGAAGCCTGTGGGCCAATTCTGCTAATTTTTCTTTTGAGAAAACGCCGGCCAAGATGCCCATACGCAATTGTTCCAGGCGATCCAATAAGTCTCGACCATAATCCCGGTATATGGATCGTGCCCGCTTGTCAGACGCATCAGGTACTTCCTGAATTGCCACCACAGAGTCCACAGCCCCAACACTTGCAACTTCTGAGATAGGACCAAGTTCATCAGCTGAACTATTTTCCTTTAATTGAGCAACAAATTGTTCATTCATATTTAGAGCTTTTTTGTTTTTCAAACCACTAGCTGGAATTTTTGATCCACGCACTTTTGAAATTTTCATAAGTATAAACCTCCACGCTGTATGACAAACAATAAAGCAAAAATAATGAAATTATAAAGTTTCCATAGCATTATCGCAAATTGTGGCCCATAATCAATTTTCGCATTTATAAGATTCGAATGGGCAGTTTTTGCATACTCGGCAAAATTAATTTTGTCAAAAAAATAATCACATCTTCACTAAGTATTTTTTAATTTAATTTCAAACGCTTATAAATTTATGACTTGGCATAATTTTTGCTTATTATTGATTTAGAATTAAATAATCAGCAAAACACCCAATTGCGAGGGATATCATGGTCGGTTATAGTTTATTTCAAACTAGCACTTTAGGAATGCGAAGCCAAGCGCATGCTCTTGGCAATATTGGTAACAACGTAGCAAACGTGAACACCGGTGGCTTTAAGCGTATTGACACAAGATTTCAGACTGTTCTGAGCGAGACTTTGTCTCAACCAATCTCGGACAATGGCGGTGTCAAACCCAAGGATTTCCACATTATAGATGGCCAAGGTTTTCTAAAAAGCACAGGACGCAACCTCGATCTTGCAATTGTTGGTGCCGGCTTTTTTGAGATAAGCAAGAGCTTTGAAACAGCAACAGAAAACTTTTATACAAGAGATGGAAGTTTTCGCATTAGTGCGGCAGACACCTTCGAAGCAACTACTGATGCTGATGGGAATGTTGCTTCAACCCCCGGTTATTTGATAGATAAAAATGGGTATTATGTTTTGGGTTGGGCAGCAAATATTGATGGCACATTTACAAATGGGGGCACGCCCGGACCTATGCGTGTTGACCCTGAGGCATATGAAAATACATTTATTGCTACAAACCTTGCAACCTTGCAACTGAATCTGCCATCAGATAACAAACCAATCACAGACCATGAAAATGCGGTGCTAAGTAAGTTAGGCGGACTAGAAAACGATGCTCTTGAGACGTATGCTGCTCAAATAGTTGACTCAAATGGGAAAAAACAAACCGCAACTATTAATTTTACTAAGAGTGCAAACAATCAATGGCAAGTATCAGCAACTTCACCTCGCGCCTCAAGTCCACAAACTGGAAGTATAATAATTAATGGTACAAATGAGGTTGGGGATACCTATGATCTGACAATTGACGGCACTAACGTTAGCTATACGACGACAGGCACTGAGGGTTCTGCATCGGCCGTAAGAGACGCATTGATTACCGCAATTAACTCTAATGCAACTATTTCGCAAAGACTAACGGCCTCTTCTGGTTTAACCTCGCGTGAAATTACGCTCACGGCCAACTCAACAATAAATTCACAAGTAGACACGATTACTCTTACCGGTTCTATTGAAACCGGAGACCAATACTCTGTAACAGTTGACGGAAATACGGCATCTTACACCGTACTGAACACTGACACAGCGTTAAGCGACATTAGAGACGGACTTGTAAATGCAATAAATGCTAACACTGCAATTTCAGGAACAATAACAGCTGCTGCCGGGACTCCCTCAGGTGATTTGACTTTGACAGCTGTCACCGCTGGTACCAGTTTTACTTCTTCCGCCTCGACACCGACTGTTGGGTCAACAGCTGATAATACAGCGATTAAATCAATTACTATTCAAAATGGTCCGACAGTTTTCACTGCAACTGGAAGTGCAACAAATGCCACAAGCACAGCACAAGTTGACACTATGACTATTGCCGGCACACCTGAAACAGGGGATCAATATAGCATTACAATTAACGGAAATACTGTTGCCTATCAAGTTACTGCTGCCGACACTACACTTACAGCAATCCGAGACAACTTAATTACAGCCATTAATGGTGATACTGATATAGGAGGACTTGTGACTGCATCAGCTGGGGGGGCTTCCGGAGAACTAACACTAACCGCAAAATCTGCAGGAAGCGCCTTTACCTCTTCGGTTTCTACGCCGACCACAGGAAGCACAACCGACAATACAGCCTCAATTACAAATACGACTGCTAATTTTTTGACAACTAGCGACAATACTTTAACAGTTGTAGCTAACTCACCATTTGAGACAACCGAAACTCAAACATTATCGTTTAACTCAAAAGGTATCAATACTAATTCAAATGCGTTGAGTTTCAATTTAAAATTTGCGGATGGTGCAACATCAACGTTTAATCTTGATGTAAGCGAAATGACACAATTCGGTCGTTATTTTACCCCAATGCGATATTCTCAAAATGGCTTAGCAAGTGGTCGGATGACAAGAGTGGAGTTTGACCATCTGGGACATGTTATTGGTTCATTTGAAGATGGCACTAAACGACAAATCTACCGAATTCCACTAACAAAATTTTCAAATCCGAACGGCCTTGAAATGAAAAACGGCGTTTTTGCTCAAAGTGGTGGAACAGAGGGCTCAGGCGCAGGAGTTAGATTTGCACTTGAAGAATCAGGAATAGCATCACTGACTCCAGGAGCGATTGAATTGTCAAATGTTGATATAACTGCTGAATTTACAAATATGATAGCTGCGCAACAATCTTATAATTCAAACGCTACTGTTTTTAAGACTGTCGACGAAATGACAATGGTTGCACGAGACCTGAAATAATCACGGAAAAATTTGCCCAATAAAAATAATTCTAAACTTTTAAGCTGGCTCATTAGGACGAGAATATATTTTTTTTATATATATCAATAGATTAGATCAATTAAATAAATGGCACGGAATTCGCATAACTTAATGAAACAAAAATGAATAAATCGGATATGCTAATGAAAAATTTAATTAAAATAGTTCCTTTGAATTATTTGGCTTTGTTCATGTTCAAGTCACTCAAGCGCAAAATTTCACTTCCAATCATTACAATACTTTGTATGTCAGTTGTTGACACAACGGCATACGCATCATCAAGGATCAAAGATATAGTGCAATTTGAAGGTGTTAGAGAAAACCTTCTCGTTGGCTACGGCCTTGTCGTTGGACTTAATAATACTGGCGACACTCTTAAAACCGGTCATTTTACGAAACAAAGCCTGCAAGCAATGCTTAATCGTTTAGGCGTAAAACCGACGGACTCAGGCCTCGACTCAAAAAATGTTGCAGCAGTAATGGTCACTGCTGCCCTGCCCGCCTTCTCGAGGCAAGGATCCAATATAGATGTTACAGTAAGTGCGCTCGGGGACTCTAAAAGTTTAATGGGGGGAACTCTCTTGGTCACGCCACTCTTGGGCGCAGATGGGGAAGTCTATGCAGTTGCACAAGGTCAATTAGCTGTTGGAGGCTTTACCGCAGGTGGAGATGCTGAAACTGTAACAAAAGGAGTCCCAACTGGTGGTCGAATTGCTAATGGAGCAATTGTAGAGCGTGAAATTAATTTCACACTAGGTAAATTAAACTCCGTTAATCTTAATCTTCGAAATCCAGACTTTACCACTGCCCGTAGAATTGCCCAAGCCGTCAATGCCTTTCTTGGAACAACTGCTGCTTCAGCATCAGACTCTGCGACTGTAAAAATAAATGTTCCAAAAAGTTATAAAGGACAAGTGGTCAATTTGGTTACAGATATCGAACAACTTCGTATTGAGCCTGATCAGCTTGCACGCGTCGTTATTGATGAACAATCTGGAATTATTGTCATGGGTGAAAACGTTCGCATTAGCACAGTTGCAATTGCTCAAGGATCTTTAACAATAAGAATCACAGAAGCGGATCAAGTGTCTCAGCCTGGTCCATTTGCAGAGGCTGGCACAACAGCAACAGTTGACAGGACTGATGTTCAAATAGATGAGGGGCAAGAAAATAAACTTACTGTGGTACCGTCTGGGGTGACATTACAAGAATTAGTTAATGGACTTAATGCACTTGGGATTGGACCTCGAGACATGATCACGATATTGCAGGCAGTAAAAACTTCCGGAGCTTTACAAGCTCAAATTGAGGTAATGTAATGTCTACTATATCAGAAAATGAATTCATGCTTCATGGTCAAAGTGCACTGGCAAAAAGCATCAATACGATTAACTCCAACAATACTAAAACCTCATCCGAGGCACGCAAAGTTGCCGAAGACTTTGAAGCTGTATTTATAGGGCAGATGTTGCAACCATTATTTCAAAACCTTGGCGCCGAAAAGCCTTTCGGGGGGGGGTCGTCCGAAAAAATGTGGAGAAGCATGCAGGTTGATGAATATGGAAAAGCAATCACCAAATCTGGCGGCATTGGGATTGCTGATGCTGTATTTAAAGAAATACTTAAAATGCAGGAGGTTAATTGATCATGGAAATTGATAAACAAATTAATGACCTAATTATAATAACAAAACGCTTGATTGAGATACTTGAAAAAGAAAATAAAGTACTTCAGAACCACGAGCATTTTCATGTCAATGAATACCTTGATGATAAAACGAACATCAGTCGTATCTATGAAACAAAATACCAAGCTCTAATAGATGGTTCGAATTCATTTAATAATTTAACCGACGACCAAAAATTGGCGCTGAAAAGAATAAAAGATGAGGTAAACGAAATTGTAGAAAAAAATGGGTTACTTTTGAATGTAGCGATCGAGGCAAATAAAAACGTCGTAGCCCTAATTGCAGAGGCAGTAAAAGAAGCGTCTCAAAAGACGGAAACGTATGGAGCTAGTGGTACCAACTCGGTATCTGCAGCACGGGCAGAGTCTCAAAGTATTGCGTTTTCAATTGATCAAACACTTTAAAAGAGAGATAGACTAACGTGGCTGACATTACGCAGGCATTACGAACGGCACAAAGTGGTCTGTTAGCGCACCAACAAGCGCTAAACACAGTTTCCAATAATATTGCAAACATAAGTACACCAGGCTATTCCAAAAAAAAGGTAAACCTGGAGAGCCAAACCGTAGCCGGAATCGGCTTAGGTGTTAAAATTTCATCTGTTACGCGGCGAGTTGATGAAGGCTTGCTCAAATTAATCCGAACCGAAAATGCGGAACTTTCAAACTTTGCAAAAAAAGAAGATGTGTTTGCGCGAATTCAAGAACTATTTGGAAGGCCTGGAGACAACACGTCATTATCTCATCTAATTGAAAATTTTGGGGAAGCTGCTGAATTACTGGCAACAACTCCCGATAATATACTAGAGCAAACTGAATTTGTCAGACGTGCAGAAGAGGTAACTTATAAATTTTCTGACATGACAACTGCTATTCAAGAGCAACGATTACAGGCTGATGGGAAGATCGCGGATATAGTATCTCAAATGAATACAATCACCGCAAAAATTGATAAATTAAATGATGACATAATATCAACAAGCACTGTTAGTAAAGACGTTTCTGACCTTCGTGATCAAAGAGATGTCGAGCTTGATAAATTGTCAAAATTAGTCGACATAAAATATTTTTTTCGAAACGATGGTGATGTCGTAGTTTTTACCTCAGGAGGCAAAACCCTCGTTGATACGGTTCCACCAGTCGTATCTCACAAAGCAGCCGCATCAATGACCGTCACAAGCACGAAAGCGGAGGGCGATATCTCAGGCATTTTTGTTGGGGCAGCAATCTCTGGAAACGATATCACCAGTGAAGTCAGAAAAGGAGAAATGAAGGCTTTAATTGATCTTAGAGATGAAATTCTGCCAAATTTGCAAAGTCAGCTAGACGAGCTTGCGGCCGAGATTTTAGAAGCAATCAACACCGTGCATAATCGCGGCATATTCTTTCCTGGAGCCCAATCCTTAACTGGAACAAGAAATTTTATAAAACCTGGTACTCAAACAATAAAACTTGACGCTACCGGCAGCGTTGATGATGTAAAAATTATTCTTTTTGACACAACGGGAAAAGAGAGCACTTCAACAACACTTAATTCAATTATGGACTCCGCTGTATACGGCTCAGATAAGACCTCTCGCGGCACGTGGACCATAACTGAAGTAGCAGCAGCTCTCCAAGACTGGTTGAAAGAAAATGTTTCATCATCCTCTACAGCAACTATTAACTCGAGCGGTAACTTTGAAATTAATCTCAACTCAACTGCATATAATTTATCCTTTAGAGATGAAACAGCATCTACTAAGGGAAGCACCATAGGGGATGCTGAAATTGGATTTGACTCTAATGGCGATGGAAATATTGATGAGACCACGACTGGATTTTCAAATTTTTTTGGACTAAATGATTTTTTTGTAACAAATCTTGCTGATAACATTCATGAGTCTAACGTTTTAGATTCAGGTTTCGCGGCCACCGCAGCAACATTAACTTTCCATGACAAGACAACTCTTGGAACCGGAACACCATTAGGGGGTGCCTCGTTGAGCGTCAGTGCAGGTGCCAGCCTAACCGACCTAGCAACATCGATTACAACCAATGTTACCGATGTTACAGCAACTGTTATTTCAGATGGGTCAGGTGTCAGGCTCAGGATTTCTCACGATAAAGGCTCAAATCTGGTCATTACTCAAGCAAACAGTGACACTCTCTTAACAGACTTGGTGATGCATAAAGCTGATGCGCGCGTAGCTGGGACAATTTCTGTACGCTCTGATATTGCAAAAACACCAAAAAAGCTTAGCACGGGGATGTCTCAATTTGACTCAGCCATTGGAGCTTCTGGAGAATATTACATGAGTGTTGGTGATGACACAATTGCGCAAGAGCTTGTAAAAATATTTACGAATACTAACGGCTTTGATCGAGCAGGCGGTCTTGGCTCGATCACAACAACGTTTTCTTCATTTTCAACAGAAATATTAGCACACAATTCATCACTAGCAGCTTCAAATGAACGACAAGCTGAATCGCAAAGAACTCTAAACGAGGCTCTTCAATATAAATCAGACTCACTTCGTGGAGTAAACCTTGATGAGGAAATGTCGGAGCTGTTAGTTCTTGAACAGTCTTATGCAGCAGCAGCGAGAATAGTCTCAGTTATTCAAAAGATGTTTGATACTCTTGAACAGGCACTAATGTAGGGTGAATTAAATGGGAAGAATTTCAACACATGCAGCTAACACATTTCTTTTCAATCAAACATTGCGGTTGAACGAACGCTTCATGGATGGGCAGGTGGCCATTTCATCTGAAAAAAAATCTCAGGATTACACAGGTTTAAATGTAGACACCCGGCGACTAGTGAATATTGAAAATACGAGAAATTTACTTAGCCATTATAAAAAACTGAATGAACAAGAAGATGTTAGATTATCTGTAACGGATACAACCCTCAACAGCATACGAGAAAATATAAAAGATTTCTCAAAAAGTTTAGCCACATTTTCAAGCACATCACCAAAAGATAAAGCTCTAGTTGAAGATATACAAGCCAATGCTTTCAGAACACTCTTCAGTATTCAGGATTATTTAAACACGAGTGTTGATGGAAGCTATTTATACTCTGGTGGAAAAACCAAAACAGTTCCGGTTGCACTAGGGTTAACAACTGTTAATGATTTTCAAAATACATATGATGGCAGTCGTACAACATTCCCAATTACACGCGATGCTCATTTAGATACTTTTTCGCTCTCAAAAGACACAAATAATATTAATAAAAAACACATTGACACATCAAAGTTTCTGCAATTCCGTGTTGACGGAGATAATGATCCGAGTACCGCAGGGACAGGATCCATAACAGCATCTTCATCTATGTTTTCTCATGTGACTGCAGGCTCATATTTCACAGTATCCAACACAACAAATAATAATGGCAGCTATGTAGTCGATAGTGTTTCGGCTGATGGAAGGTCGATTAACGTGCAGACAAAGATGTTCACTGATGAAACTGAGGCTACTGGTGTTACGCTAACATACGCAGATCCAGTTTTCCCGGAAAAAACCATAAAACTAGAAACTGGAGACTTAACAAATTTAACGTTTACACGAAGCACCGACACCATGAAGTCCGCAGCAAGTTCAGGGCTCTCTGATCTCAAGGTGGGATCTTACTTCACAGTTTCTGGCTCATCTAAAAATGATGGAACATATACAGTCAAAAGCAAAACAGATGATCAAACCCTTGTTATCGAATCAAAAAAACTAACTGATGAGGGTCTTAAAAGAACAAATTCAGGGGGTACTGTCGCCTTAGATCTCTATACAAATACAGATGTTGAATTCACTGCAAGTACAAAAACAATACAAATACGTCAATCAGGAGTATCAACCGGTGTTGCTGATATATTTTCGAGCCTTACGACTGGAGATACATTCACAGTATCTGGATCAACTTCAAACAATTCGACTTTTACTGTCGCTTCTGTATCAGCAGATGGTTCAAGTGTCACAGTGACTAATTCAGTTACAGATGAAACTGATACAGACGGAATTTCAATAAGTGGGGGTGTCACCTATACATCTGGGAGTCAAGTGACGTTTACAGATGTTGGTGCTGCTGGTAACGACACGATTCAAGTAAAGGATGGTGCGGGAACCGCTCTCGCTAATGCGTTTGCCAACCTCTCCATTGGAGATATATTCTCTATAAGTGGATCAAGTGCCCATGATTATGCTTATTATACAGTAAAAGCTAAATCTAACAGTGACTCAACAGTTACAATTGAAGAAAATCTATCTTCTACTGCTACTGACACATCCGGTGTGCACATTGAATCTAATTCAGGTGGGACAAACTTTTTCAACATGATTACCAACACTGACATTGAATTCAGCAGCTCCGCAAAAACAATACAAGTAAGAGAGCCTGGCACAACCACCGCTGTTCCTAATATATTCGTTGACTTAAAAGTAGGGAATACTTTTGCAGTAACCGGAAGTGCCTCAAACAACTCTACATTTACCATTACAGCCATTAGCTCCGATAAATCTCAAGTAACAGTATCTGAGGCGGTAACAGATGAAACGGATACAACAGGTGCTGTTTTTACCGGCACAGGTGATGTATCCCTCTCATATACCTCTGGAACACAGACAAAATTCACAAATGTTGGGGCCGCCGGATCTGATACAATTCAGATTTTAGATAGCTCGGGATCTGCTTTGAGTGGAGCCTTTAATGATTTGACCGTCGGGCAAACTTTTTTGCTAAGCGGAGCAGGACCCGGATATGACAACGCAAATTATACAATTACCGCAAAATCAACCGATGGCTCAACTGTTACCGTCGCAGAAGATATTACCGGTACAACAAAGACTGATCAGGATGGTGTGAAAATTCAAGCATTTGCCGTAAGTGGAACATTGTCGGCCAGCTCATACTATAAAGGCGATGAACTTACTCAATCTCATAGAGTGAGTGCCAAGCGCACGATCACCGATGAATTAACAGCTTTAGACCCATCTTTTGAAAAAGCAATCCGTGCGATGAGCTTGATACTGCAGGGCAAATATGGGACTGCTGGTGGTTTAGATCAAAACTTAGAAAGAGTTGGCCAAGCGCGTTACCTTTTAGCAAGCGCGCAAGATATCGTAGGTTCTGCACTGCCAACCGGCCTATCAACTGAGCTCACGAGTAATCTGCAAAATGTACAAGTCGACCTTGCTTACAAAAGAACATTAATCAAAGATACTAATGCCCTTCACACCGATATAATAGGATACTATGACGCAGAAGTCTCAGATCTCGAAAATACAGACCTGACCGATACAATTACGCGATTATTAGATGATCAACGTGCGTTAGAGGCCTCTTTTGAAACTTACTCAAGAGTGCGGCAACTTACTTTATTGAACTATCTATAAGTTTAAAAAGGTTATTCGGAAGATAATAATGAAAAATACTTGGCGATTTAATGGAAATGAGAGCCTATACATACGCAATGTCTTGGAATCAGGCGAAGGTTCCGCCACTTCAGGCAGTGTAAATAACAAATTCGAACAAGTCTTCGCAAAGAAAATTGGAGCAGATTACGGTGTAACTTTTAATTCTGGAACGTCTACCTTGCACGCAGCTTTGCACGCAGCAGGAGTTGGATACGGTGATGAGGTT
>MDTB01093305.1_pt1 | contig 10845 bp, 9 predicted proteins | sample 811161 | NCBI WGS metagenome assembly MDTB01 (sample SAMN05326650, study PRJNA326480) | marine metagenome | isolation source: seawater | place: Mediterranean Sea | collected 2009 | reverse complement strand
TTCCAAAAAAGATTAAATCTGTTGTACTTTCAACACAGCATCTTCCAGATGTAGATAACAATAAAATTAGAAAAAAAGTGGTTGAGATTATTGAGGATACCATCCCTCAGGATATTTTACCTAAGTCAGATGAAATTTTGGTAAACCCCACAGGTCGATTTGTGATTGGTGGACCTGATGGTGATACTGGGTTAACTGGAAGAAAAATTATTGTTGATACTTATGGTGGCTCTGCACCACATGGTGGAGGAGCTTTTTCTGGCAAAGACTACACAAAAGTAGATCGTTCAGCAGCTTACATTGCTAGATATTTAGCTAAAAATGTAGTAGCGAGCAAACTAGCAAAGAAATGCTTGATTCAACTTTCTTATGCGATTGGAGTTGATAGACCTATTTCAATTTATTTAAAAACTGATGTTCACTCAAAAATAGATTCACACAAAATCATTAAAATAATTAATAATAATGTAGACCTTTCTCCTGAAGGAATTAAAAATTATTTGAAATTGGATAGACCAATATACCAGCCTACTGCTACATATGGACATTTTGGAAGAAAGTTTGATTCTGAAAATGGTTTTTTTTCTTGGGAACAGGTTGATCTAGCCGAACAAATTGCAAATGAATACTAATATATGCTACCATTTTATGGAAGGAAGTTATCAAGAAAAATAGGAAAACTAAATTATAAAGATTTAGTTAATTTTAGTTTCTTTTTTGATGAGTCAAATTATTCCAAGGTTCTTAAAACTTTTCAAAAAGTTAAAGAACCTATAAATCTTGAAATCGGATTTGGAGCAGGTGAAAACCTAATATTTCAATCCAATAAAAAAAAAAAAGAATTTTTCTTGGCTTGTGACCCTTTCTTGGCCGGAAGTTTTAAACTAAAGAAACATATAGAAAAAGAAGATCTTAAAAATATTTATTTTACTAATTTTGATTTCCTTACCTTTGCAAAACTAATGAAAGGTTTATCCTTCAAAAATATATATATTTTATTTCCTGATCCATGGCACAAAAAAAAACATAACAAGAGAAGGCTTATAAATTTTGAATTTCCAGAGATACTTGAAAAGATTTCAAACGAAAACGTAGAAATATTTATTGCTACTGATGATATAGATTATTCAAATCAAATAATTCAATCTTTTATGGTTTATGAAAAGTTTAAATTGCGCCACTACCAACTTGAGCAGAAAGACATTGAATTGAGTGATAAGTTTTTTTATCAAACAAAATATTTTTTTAAAGCAATGAAAGTTGATAGCCCCATAAATTTTTTCGTAGTAAGAAAATAAAAAAAAATATTAAATTATTTAAGTTTTCAAAAAGTATTGGTATGAATACCATAAATCAAATAAATTAATAAAATTATAATAATTAATCTAAAGGCGTTAAATTGGAAAGAGATGAAATTAAAGATATCCAAACCTTCGACATTATTGATGTTGCCAAGAATATAGCTAAGGAAAAAGGTATCGACGAGTTAGAGGTCATTGATGCAATGGAGCTCGCTATTGCTAAGGCTGGAAGAACCAAGTATGGTTTTGAGTTAGACATAAGAGCCCATGTTGATAAACAAACGGGAAGAATTGGCTTGTTTAGATACCAGGAAGTTGTCGATGATTTAGACAGTTGTCCGTCAGAAGAACGTATTAATAAGATCAACCTGTCTAGCTTAGATAAAGATAATAAATCATTAAAAGTTGGAGAATTTTTAAAAGAAGAACTTCCTCCCCTAGATTTTGGGCGAATTGCAGTTCAAACAGCAAAACAAGTGATTTTTCAGAAAGTAAAAGAAGCTGAAAAGATAATGCAATTTAATGAATATAAAGACAAAATTGGTGAGATCGTTAACGGGGTTGTAAAAAGGGTTGAGTATGGAAACTTGATTGTAGATCTAGGAAAGGGTGAAGCAATTATGAGAAGAGAAGAATTACTTAACAGAGAAGTTTTTAGACGGTCAGATAGAATAAGGGCATACATAAATGATGTGAAACATGATCTTAAAGGCCCACAAATTTTTTTATCCCGCGCACACAATAATTTTTTAGTCAAATTATTTTTCCAGGAAGTGCCAGAGATTTATGATGGTATAATAGAGGTTAAGTCAGTTGCAAGAGATCCTGGAAGTAGGGCAAAGATAGCAGTATTTACCAAGGAAAAAAGTATCGACCCTGTTGGTGCTTGTGTTGGAATGAGAGGCAGTAGAGTTCAAGCCGTTGTTAATGAGCTTCAGGGAGAAAAGATAGATATTGTTTTGTGGTCTGAGGACATTGCTACATTTGTAGTTAATGCCCTTGGCCCTGCAGAGGTTGATAAAGTTATTATTGAGGAAGAGCTTAAGAAAATTGATGTTATAGTGCCTGATGAACAATTGAGCCTTGCAATTGGGAGGAAAGGGCAAAACGTGAGGTTGGCAAGTTCATTAACTGGATGGAGCATTGATATTTTAACGACGTCTCAAGAATCTGACAGAAGAAATGAGGAGTTTAAAAATCTTTCACAAAAATTCATAGAATTTTTAGATGTAGACGAGGTAATTGCACATCTTTTAGTAACTGAAGGCTTTAGCTCAATAGACGAAGTGGCTATGGTTTCAATGTCAGAATTAACTTCTATTGAGGGTTTTGACGAAAATTTGTCTAAAGAATTAATCCAAAGAGCAAAAAGTTGTGTTGAAAAAATAAGAAATGAAAACCTCCTTAAACTGAAGGAGTCAGGTTTAGATAGCTATTTGCTTGAGAGCAAACTTTTTTCTGTAGACCAACTTATGAAACTAAATGAAAATGAAATTAAGACGAGAGATCAGCTTGCGGATTTATCAAACGAAGAACTTATTGAAATTTTTAAAGATATGGATATTGAGAAAGCAGATTCTATAATTATGGAATCAAGAAAACATTGGTATAAAGATTAGAAAATGGAAGAAAATAAAGATAAAAAAACTTCCACGAGTGGGAGGTTGCAATTAAAGAAAACAATTAATGCCGGTCAGATTAAGCAAAGTTTTTCTCATGGAAGAAGCAGATCAGTATCGGTTGAAGTTAAAAAGAGAAGAACACTCACAGGGTTTTCAAAAGATGAAATAATTGAGCAGCCCAAATCGACGGAAACTGATAGCGAAAATAACTTTTTATCAAAAAAAGACAGTAATTTAGGTAAAAATGAGTCTGATGAAACTAAAAATTTAGATGAGATAAATGAAAAAGATGAAAAAAAAGTAATTAAGAAAAAACCCGCTAAGAATTTTAATAATACGTCAATTCCAGAAAAAGAAAACGATTCTCCAGAAAAACATAAGTCACCTAAATTATTAAAGACTCCAAAAAGTTTTGAAAATAGAAGACAAGGTAAATTAACAATTTCTCAGGCTTTAGACGACGACAATGAAAAGGTTAGATCTTTAGCTGCAATTAAGCGAGCCAGAGAGAAAGCAAAACAAAGAGTAATTCCAAAGCAAGAAACGTTAGATTCCAGAGAAAAACAGAAGAAGGAAATAGTCATCCCAGATGTTATAGCGGTAAATGAACTTGCGTCTAGACTTGCAGAAAAATCATCCAACCTTATTAAAGGTTTGATGAAGCTAGGAGTCATGGCAACAATAAATCAGACAATCGATGCTGATACAGCAGAACTACTTGTTATGGAATTTGGACATATTCCAAAGAGAGTGAGTGAATCTGACGTAGAGGTTGGATTAACTGGACCGTCCGATAGTGAAACGGATCTGATAACCCGGCCTCCTGTAGTCACAGTAATGGGTCATGTGGATCACGGGAAAACTTCACTTTTAGATGTTATAAGAGAAAAAAAAGTTGCAGCAACCGAGGCCGGAGGTATTACCCAACACATAGGATCTTACATAGTTGAGGCAAAAAAAAATCAAATGATAACTTTTATTGATACACCAGGTCATGCTGCCTTCAGTGAAATGCGAGCGAGGGGTTCCAATATTACGGATGTCATAATCCTCGTGGTTGCTGCTGACGATAGTGTAAATGAACAAACAATAGAAGCTATAAGTCATGCAAAAGCATCTGGCTGTCCTATAATCGTGGCTGTGAATAAAATAGACTTACCTACATCAAATCCACAGAAAGTAGAGACTGATTTAATGAGTCATGAAATAATAAGTGAGAGTATGGGAGGACAAAACGTTTTTGTAAAGGTATCTGCTAAGACAAAAGAGGGTATAGATGATCTACTGGATTCAATCCTACTTCAGTCGGAAATCTTAGAACTGAAAGCAAACCCAAATAGATCAGCTGAAGGTACTGTAATTGAGTCAAAGATAGAGAAAGGTAAAGGAACGGTAGTGTCGATCTTAATTCAAAATGGAACTCTAAAAATAGGAGATATAGCAGTTATAGGAAAAGAGTGGGGAAAAGTCAGGGCAATGTACAATGATTCAGGCGAAAAGATTAACAAAGCGCTCCCAAGTTATCCAGTTGAGTTACTTGGTTTGTCAGGAACACCAGATTCTGGAGATAAATTGGTTGTTGTTGATAGTGAGTCAAGAGCAAGAGAGGTAACACAATACAGATCTAGAATGAAAAGACTTAAAGAAAACTCATCTATTAAACGAGTTACAATTGATCAAATGATTGAAAGTGCTTCTCAAAAAGAAAAGAAAATCATCTCAATAATAATTAAAGCCGATGTCCATGGTTCAAAAGAGGCAATTGAACAAAGTTTAAATAAAATGGAGTCTGAAAAAACCGAGATAAAAATTATACATACAGCTGTTGGAGAGGTTAATGAATCAGATGTTACATTGGCTATTGCGTCTCAGGCTAGAATCTTTGGTTTCAATGTCAAAGCGAATTCGCAAGCAAAAGTTTTATCTAAAAGGGAAGGTGTAAAAATAAGTAGCTTTTCAATTATTTATGAGGTGCTAGACGAAGCTCAAAAAATAATCGAGGGAATGGAAGAAAATGAATTAATTGAAAAATTGATTGGAAAAGCAACAGTTAAACAAGTATTTCAACTTTCTGACTCAAGTAAGGTTGCTGGTTGTGCTATTCAGGAGGGAAAGGTGACATCAAAATCATTTGTAAAAGTCTATAGAGGTGAGGAACTACTTCAAGATTGTGAAATTGAAAGCATTAGAAGAGAAAAGGATCAAGTGAAGGAGGTTGCAAGTGGTTTGGAGTGTGGGATAGTTCTCTCAAAATTTGATGAAATAAATCAAAATGATAGATTAGAATTTTATTTGAGAGAAAAAAATGAGAAAAAACCTTAGTTTAGAAAAAATTAAGGAAGAGAGAAAAAATTCAAGAATTGAAAAAATTAACTCTTTAATTAAAAAGTCCATTGCAGAGGTTTTTTTAATGTTAGATCTCCACAATTTTGAAGGAGAAAATCTTATAATTTTTATTCCTGAAATTATTCTATCTGGCGACGGAAAGTCAGCAATAGTATTGGTTGAGACACTTAATAAAAATATTAAAGTAGAAACATTGCTGGAGGTAATTGATAGAAACTCTATCAGAATAAAGAGGGAATTTGCAAAGAAAATTGATCTTCGTTACACACCAAAATTAAAATTTAAATTATTTGCTAAACATTATTAATGAATTTTAAAAAGAAAAATGGATGGTTATTAATCGACAAGCCCATCGGCGTGACATCAAATTTTGTTTTACAGAAAGTCAGAAAGTCTTTTGGAAATTGTAAAGCTGGTTTTGTTGGCACACTTGATCCATTGGCTTCAGGATACCTACCAGTTGCTATTGGTTCAGCAACAAAAATAATAAGTTTCATAGAGTCCGATATAAAGACTTATATTTTTACTATTAGATGGGGTTTCAGAACAGATACCGGAGATTTGGAGGGAGATATCATTGAAGAAAAAAACAATTATCCGACTAAACTTGAAATTCAAAAAAAACTTCAAAGCCATATTGGAAGCCTCAGACAAAAAACACCAAAATATTCTTCCGTTAAAATTAATGGATTGAGGGCATATGAACTTGCTCGACGAAATATTCCCTTTGAAACAAAAGAAAGATCTATTTTTATAAGGAAAATAAAGTTAAATAGAGTTATTTCTAGAGAGAGTGCAGTTTTTGAAGTTCAGTGCAGTGCTGGTACATATATTAGAAGCCTAGCTGAGAGCATTGCCGGTTCATTAGATACAGTTGGCACTCTTATAGAATTAAGAAGATTAACCAGAAATGATTTAAATAAAAAACTTATTTCACTGGATTATTTTCTAAGTTTAGTGCATAGTGGCAATCAAAATAAACTTATCTGTCCAATTGATATAATTTTTGATAAGAAAATCTCAAAAATTCAATTAAATGATATGCAAGTAAGAAAAGTTTTAACAGGAAATTTTATTGAGATGAAACCAAGCCACGAAAATAATGATGATTTAGTACTTGCAACTCATGCTAAGGAATTTGTGGCGTTAGGAATTATGAAAAAAAGTAATTTTCATCCTAAAAAGTTGTTAGTTACATAAAATATTGCTTATCATAATGACTGAGATCAAGGAAACAGAAATGGAGAAAAATTCAAAAACTAAAATAGAAAAACAAGAGAAAAAAGAAACTATCGGAAGTAGCGAAAGTCAAATCTCAATTTTTTCAAAAAGAATTAAAAATTTAACCGAACACTTAAAATCTAACAAAAAAGATCATAACACCAGAAGAGGTTTAATGAAGCTTGTAGGAAAAAGGAAAAAACTTTTGAGCTATTTAAAGAGTAAAAGCAATGATAGATACGAGTCTATAATAAAGTCTCTTGGTCTAAGGCGTTAGAAATGACATCAAGGAGAGACAAAAAATGTTTGAAATATCATCAATAGAGTTTGATTGGAAAGGCCTTCCATTAAAATTAGAAACAGGCTTGGTCGCAAGACAAGCTGACGGAGCTGTAACATGCACACTAGGTGAAACTGTTGTACTATGTACTGTTTCAGCCGCACGTCAATTTAACCCGAACCTCGACTTTTTCCCTTTGTCAGTTCATTACATTGAAAAAGCATACTCAGCTGGAAAGATTCCAGGTGGTTTCTTCAAACGAGAAGGTAGACCTTCAGAAATAGAGGTGCTTAGCTCTAGACTTATTGATAGACCGATCCGCCCATTATTTCATAAAGATTTTAAAAATGAAACTCAAGTGGTCTGCACAGTTATAAATTATGATGGTGAAAATGACCCCTCAATTTGCGCTATGATTGGTGCTTCAGCTGCAATAACAATTTCTGGATTACCATTTCTTGGACCACTTGCTTGTGCAAGAGTTGGGTATATGGATGGTGAATATATCCTTAACCCAACGAAAGAAGAGTTAAAAGATAGTGAACTTGATTTAGTTGTAGCTGGGACACGTGATGGTGTTCTAATGGTTGAGTCTGAAGCAAATGAACTCGAGGAGAAGATAATGCTTGGAGCGGTACAATTTGGTTTTAACGAATTTCAAAGTATTATAGATAAAATCATTGAGTTAGCTGAAAAATCAGCAAAAGAGTCGTGGAAGTTACCTAATCAGGAAAAATTAGAATTTCATGATAAATTAAATGAGTTATCTCATAATGAATTGACTCCCATATATAAAATTAAAGAAAAGAAAAAAAGAAATGAGTCCCTAAGTGAGGCAAGAAAGAAAATCCTTGAAGCAATTGATTTTGAATCTGAAAATGAGGGGATAGTTCTTGATGAAATAAAAAAAATAGAAAAAGAAATAGTTAGATCATCAATAATTAAAACAAAAAAAAGAATTGATGGAAGAGGTCTAGATGATGTGAGGGGAATTGATGTAAGAGTCAACTTTCTGAGTGACGTACATGGAAGTTCATTATTCACAAGGGGTGAGACACAAGCGCTTGTGACTACTACTCTAGGGACAACATCTGATGAACAAATGTTAGATACATTAGATGGTGATAGGAAAGAAAAATTTATGTTGCACTATAATTTCCCACCTTTCTCAGTGAATGAGGTTGGTAGAATAGGTTCAACTGGAAGAAGAGAAGTCGGTCACGGAAAACTTGCTTGGAGAGCTATAAATCCAATTTTGAAACAAGCAGAAGATTTTCCATATACGATAAGAGTCGTTTCAGAAATTACAGAATCAAATGGATCTTCATCGATGGCAACTGTTTGTGGTGCATCATTATCATTGATGGATGCAGGAGTTCCTTTAAAAAAGCCAATTGCTGGAATTGCTATGGGACTTATAAAAGAAGAAAAGAATTTTGTTGTTTTAACCGATATTTTAGGTGACGAGGATCATTTGGGTGACATGGACTTTAAAGTGGCTGGAACAGAGAAGGGGATCACCTCTTTACAGATGGATATAAAGGTTAATGGTATCACAGAGGATATTATGAGGGAATCATTGTCTAAGGCTAATGCTGCTAGATTGCATATTTTAAATGAAATGAACAAAGTTATTAAATTCCCAAGATCAGAAACAAAACCCAATGCCCCTCAAATACAGAAAATTAAAATTGATAAATCCAAGATTAGAGAAGTTATTGGTTCTGGAGGAAAGGTAATAAAGGATATTTGTGAGAAATCCGGAGCAAAGGTAGAGATTGATGATAATGGTATGATAACTATCTTCTCTTCTAAAGCAAGTGAAGGAAAAATTGCTTCTGAAATGATTAACGATATTGTAGCAGAGCCAGAAGTAGGAAAAATTTATGAGGGTAAAGTTGTAAAGACAACGGATTTTGGAGCTTTTGTTAACTTTATGGGTAGTAGGGACGGTCTTGTTCATATAAGCCAGCTCAAGGAAGAAAGAGTCGAAAAAACTACGGATGTAGTAAAAGAAGGAGATATGGTAAAAGTAAAAGTTATAGGAGTTGACGACAGAGGAAAAGTAAAGTTAAGTATCAAAGACGTTTAAAATGAAGAAACTCGATTCAATTGTTATATCAGGCAAGGAATCTTTACCTCTTATTGAAGGTGGAAAAGGAATAGCGGTTTCTAGCGGCGAAAGCTCGGGTGCATGGGCTAAGGCAGGTGGGGTTGGCACATTTTCTGGAGTTAATGCAGATTCATACGACGAAAACGGAAAGCTAATACCTCAAATATACAAAGAAAAAACAAGAAAAGGAAGACATAGAGAGCTTGTCGATTTTTCAGTCTCGGGTGCAATTGAACAAGCCCAAATAGCCAGAGATATAGCCGGTCCAACTGCTCCAATACATATAAATATACTGTGGGAAATGGCTGCAGCGGAAGAAATCCTAACAAGGACACTAGAGAAGGCTGGAAATATCATTGATGGTGTAACATGTGGAGCGGGAATGCCTTACCGGTTATCCGAGATTGCTGCAAAATATGGAATTTTTTATTATCCCATTGTTTCTTCAGCAAGAGCATTTAATGCTTTATGGAAAAGGTCTTATCGTAAAACCTCAAAATTTCTAGGGGGTGTTGTTTACGAGGATCCATGGCTTGCTGGTGGACACAATGGTTTGTCAAATAGTGAAAACCCATTAAGTCCAGAACCACCTTATCCAAGGGTCAAAGCTTTGCGATCGTTAATGAATGATTTTAATCTACAAGAAATACCCATCATTATGGCAGGAGGAGTTTGGAATCTATCTGAATGGGAGCATTGGATTGATAACCCTGAAATTGGAAAAATTGCATTCCAATTTGGGACTAGACCTCTCTTAACAAAAGAAAGCCCTATACCTGATGAATGGAAGCAAAAACTTCTGACAATCAAAAAGGGAGAAGTTAGTCTTCATAGATTTAGTCCGACAGGTTTTTATTCTTCAGCAGTAAAAAATGATTTTTTGAAAGAACTCCAAGAGAGGTCCGAGAGACAAACACCATTTCTAAAGGAGCAAACAAATGAGTTTAATGAAAAGATTGAGATTGGTCCTAGAAAGAGGGCATTTTATGTAAAACACTCAGATAAATCAAAGATAGTTGATTGGATAAGAAATGGTTTTTCCAAACCAATGACTACACCCAACGATACCTTGATATGGGTAACGATAAAAAAAGCAAGTCAAATTGTTAAAGATCAAATAGATTGTATGGGTTGTCTATCGCAATGTTTGTTTAGTAATTGGTCACAAGATGCAACAGGTACAACTGGAAAAAAAGCTGATCCAAGATCTTTTTGCATACAAAAAACCCTACAAAAAATTAGTCATGGAATCTCAAGTTTAGAAAACGAATTAATGTTTGCTGGTCACTCAGTATATAGATTTGCACTTGATCCTTTTTATAAGGGAGGGTTTATCCCCAAAGTAAATCAATTAGTTGACAGAATTGTGAAGGGATTATAATTTAATCTTATGGTGAAAAATTTATTTATAAAAAACGCGATAAACAAGCTAAAAAGATCGTCACTTAAAGTCACAAAACAAAGAAAAAAAATGGTTGAGCTTCTCTTCAAGTATGGAGATGCTCATATAACTGCTGAGCAAATTTTTCATCAAGTTAATAAAAACAAACTAAATATATCTTTAGCTACTATTTATAATAGTTTAAATCAATTTAAGGACATTGGGCTCATCAAAGCTGTCAAGATTTCCAGTGATAAAATCTACTATGACACAAACACTAAAGAACATCACCACTTCTTTTGTCAAAACTCAGGAACCCTAACCGACATAAGTCCAAATCTTGTTAAAATATCAAAGTTACCTAAAATTCCAAAAGGTAAGTCTATAAAATCCGTGGAGGTTATAATTAATATTGCTGAATAACCAACGAAATTTAATTCGCTTCAATAACCCCATACCCCTTTTTTCATCACCCAACCTTTAATTTCTTCATCATTAATAAAACACCAATCATCATTACATTTGTTAAATGCTAATACTTTTTTTCCTTTAACTAACGCAATTTTTTTTGAATTTTTAAG
>MDTB01054099.1_pt1 | contig 10845 bp, 10 predicted proteins | sample 811161 | NCBI WGS metagenome assembly MDTB01 (sample SAMN05326650, study PRJNA326480) | marine metagenome | isolation source: seawater | place: Mediterranean Sea | collected 2009 | reverse complement strand
TCACAGCCGACAGTCACAGATAAAGACATGCAAATCGATGCACTTCGGAGACTAATGAATCAATGTGGAGAGAGATATCTTCCGTGTGTTGAAGGAAATAAAGTTCTGGGCGTGGTCTCATTTCATGACGTTGCGAGGGCTATGTTAAGGGCCTCTGATTTTGAGAATAAAATGTTAAAAGCCTATATACAAGATTGGCCAGAAGATGCGCCTCCCGAAGATAAGAAGTAAGTCTGCTGGGAAATGAATATTTTAGTCACTAATGATGATGGTTATACATCTCCTGGTCTAGCCAATCTAGCAGTTAGTATGCGTGCATTTGGAGATGTAGATGTTATTGCTCCAAAAGATGATAGGAGCGGTTCTAGTTGCAGTATCACGCTTGACAGGCCCCTACGAGTTGGGGAGGCAGAAAGTGGTTTCTCTTTTGTGAATGGCACACCCGTCGATTGCGTCAACCTGGCGGTGACGGCGCTTTTAAAGGACAAGCCTTCCTTAATTGTCTCGGGCATAAATAATGGTAGAAATATTGGAGAAGACGTGCATTACTCTGGAACAGTGGGAGCGGCCACGGAGGGTTTTCTCCACGGGATCACATCCTTCGCTTTTTCCTTGGACTCTTTTAGTTTTGATAACTTACAGACCGCTAATTTTTTTGCGAAAAAAATTGTTGAGGCCTATTTAAATGATCCCTTCCCAGAGCCGACACTTTTAAATGTCAACATACCAAATGTTAAGCTCACAGAGGTAAAAGGCATTGTCTCCTGTAGGCCAGGAGGGAGGGCGGCGTCTAAGCCGGCCGTAAAGGCGGTGTCGCCAAAAGGAGAGGAAGTTTTCTGGGTTGGAGCTAGTGGTGATTTTTATGATTTCGGAGAGGGTACAGATTTCAAGGCACTTTCAGAAAATATGGTTTCCGTAACAAGTTTGTCCACGGGAATGTACGAAGAAAAAACTGCGGAGAAAATAGAATCTTGGGTACAAAAGATAAAGTAGGACGTTCATTGGTCCGAAAGGTCGATGTTAATCTTATGCCGAGATGGGGTGCGCGTGTGCTTCTTGGGCCTGAGACAAGAATAAAGAAAACCTTATCCAATCCAGGCCTTGCCAGCTTAACGCTTCGAAAAAAATTAATCGATAGGTTAAGAAAACGAGGGATAGTCGATGAGGCCGTACTCACTGCAATGGGCGTGGTAGAGCGTCATAAATTTGTAGACTCAGCACTAGCCAGTATGGCTTACGAAGATTTAGCATTGCCCATCGGCTTTGAACAAACAATTTCTCAACCTTTTGTTGTAGCTAGAACAATCAGTATTGTGAGAAAGCTACTATCTAAAAATAGGTCGAAGGATGAGTTAGCTCAGTTAAATATTTTAGAAGTTGGGTGCGGTAGTGGTTATCAAGCGGCAGTTCTATCGGAATGTTTTGGGCAAGTTACTAGTGTGGAACGGATTCTTCCACTTTACAAAAAAGCACTGAAGAATTGTGAAGAACATATCTCTAAACAGAGACTACAGTTACATTTATATGACGGAAAATCTGGCTTTAACGATGGAGCGCCATATGATGCAATCTTCTTTTCAGCATCGTTAAAGAAATTTCCTGATGAATTGATCGAGCAGGTTAAGGATGGCGGTGTTGTACTGGCTCCTACTGGAGTCAATTTGCAGTATTTGCTTGCCGGAATTAAAGATTTGTCATCAAAAAAGTCATTTTCAATTAGTAGTTACGATGTGGTATCTTATGTTCCTCTAAAGGAAGGTTTGGATAGATTGTAGTTATGAAAAACAAGTTTTTCGGTTTTATTTTGATTTCTATTACTACTTTTGTAATGGTTGGATGCACTGTGCCAAGGCCTGCACCCATTGAGACGCGAACTGTTGAAATGGAAAGGAAACCTGCTGAAGCATATTTTAAAAGAAACAAGAATTTGATTGATGGCGCATTCTATACGGTTCGGAAAGGGGATACGCTTTATGGCATTGCTCTCGCTTTTGGCCAGAATTGGCGTGACATTGCTTCGTGGAATAACTTAAGTGATCCGGATAAAATTAAAATAGGTGAAAAACTTCGGGTTGTGCCAAAAGATACCGGAAACGCAGCCATATCCATACCACTAAAATCAGCTGCTATCGAGACCCCTTCTGATAAATCTACTTCAGGTGAGTCGGAGGTGGCTGTGAATGAACGCGCTCTTGATGATGTTTTGTCAGACGGCAGCATAGATCGTGATGAGGAGTTGGTAGCTTCTTTGGGTTGGGTTTGGCCGGCAAATGGGCAGGTTACAGAACAGTTTTCGGATTCAAACAGCAAAGGGATTTCTATTGCTGGAGCGACAGGGGAAGCAATTTTCGCAGTAAGTGATGGCAAAGTTGTCTACAGTGGGAATGGTTTACGTGGTTATGGTAATTTAATAATCATAAAACATCCCGATGAATTTATTACAGCTTATGCTCACAATAAGAGTATCTTTGTAAAAGAAGGTGAGTCGGTTAACAAAGGTCAAAAAATCGCTGAAATGGGAATGTCTGAAACGGATTCGCCGAAACTATTGTTTGAGGTGAGAAGGGGAGGCAAACCTTTGGATCCACTCCTTTACTTACCAAATCGGTAAACGCGACTCAATTTGACGCATTAAAATAGAAGATTTTCTTTTACGGTTACTTTTTTTCAAGTAAAAAAAGGGCCGACATCTTTGTCAGCCCTTTTTGAAAGGATAACGCATTTACAGCTAATAGTTATCACTTATTCCGAAAATTATAAATTACTCTCTGTCCCCACCGAAAAAAGCCATGAGTAAAAATAAGAGATTACTGAAAATATTATAAACACTCAAGTAAACAGCAAGAGTGGCGCTAACGTAGTTAGTTTCACCCCCGTTAACAATTCGTTGCAAATCATATAGCAGAAACAGTGAAAAAACGACAGTTGCAAGCAGCGATATGGTAAGCATTAGTGCAGGCATTTGTAACCAAATGTTTGCAATTGAAGCCACTATAAGAAGTATCATCCCGATGAAAAGAAACTTGCCCATCGGAGCTAAATCCCTTTTGATGGTAGTTGAAAGAACAGACATGCCAAAAAATATACTTCCTGTACCCACTGCCGCAAGTCCAATTAACTGAGCTCCATTTTGCATTCCTAAAGCGAATCCTAGAAGTCTCGAAAGCATAAGCCCCATGAAAAAGGTGAAACCTAATAAGAGATAGACTCCAATTTGACTGTTTTTGAATTTCTCAATTGCATAGAAGAACCCAAAGGCAATTCCCAAAAAAAGCAACATGCTAATTAATGGACTACCCGCAAATAGAGAGAATCCACTCTTAATTCCCAGCCATGCCCCAGCAACAGTTGGTACCATAGAGGCTGACAACAACATGTATGTGTTTTTTAATACTTTATTTTTAACTGCGACTGTTTGCGCGTCTCCAGTTGTCCTTAATTGACTCATGTCAGGTATCATCCTAATTTCCTCCAAAATTAACACTTTTTCGTAAGACCTCCGGATTATCCAAAGGTTTCCTAATAGTCGTATGTTTACATTATAATTTGTTTTCTGTAAAGGTTTTACACAACTTCAGGAGTAATGGTGAAGAATTTTTATTAAGGATGGGAATTTTTATGAGTATCGAAAAAACGTTGTCAATCATTAAGCCGGACGCGGTCAAGAAAAATGTCATTGGGGAAATTTACACAAGGTTTGAAAAAAAAGGGCTTAAAATAGGTGCCGCAAAGATGCTATCTTTAACAAAAGAAGAGGCAGAAGCCTTTTATAGAGAGCATAAAGAGAGGCCGTTCTTTAATGACCTGGTTAAGTTTATGACTTCAGGACCAGTAATGGTGCAAGTCCTGGAAGGGGAAAACGCCGTTTTGGAAAATCGAAATTTAATGGGTGCGACTGATCCAAAGGAGGCTGAAATAGGCACTATTCGAGCGGATTTTGCTACGAGTATCGATGCGAATGCGGTACACGGGTCTGACTCTATTCAAACGGCTAGGCGAGAAATCAACTTTTTTTTCCCGGGTTTAGGTAATATTTAAGGATTTAAAGGAGGTTCCCGACAATGAATTTGTTGGACTTTACGAAATCAGAGCTTGAACAACTGTGTATAGAAAATGGCCAACCTAAGTTTAGGGCCATTCAACTAACAAAATGGGTCCACAGTAAGGGTGTAAAAGATTTTGCCAAAATGACAGACCTACAGGGTTCATTTCGTGATTACTTAAGCTACAAGCTAAATGTCCATATTCCCGAAATAATTCAGTCGACAAAATCAGCTGATGGTTCAGAAAAGTGGCTGTTTAAATTAAAAAGTGGGGAGGTGGTTGAGTCAGTTGTAATTCCAGAGGGTGCCAGAATTACTGCTTGCGTGTCCTCGCAAGTCGGATGTGCGGTTGATTGTTCTTTTTGTGCTACAGGCCATCAAGGGTTTTCTAGAAATCTAAGTTTGGGTGAAATGTTAGGGCAAGTCTGGGCGATAAATTACTTGTCAAATATTGGCAGAGTTACAAACGTTGTGCTTATGGGCATGGGAGAGCCTCTGCTAAATTATTCAAATGTAAAGGAATTTTTAAAATTTCTCCTCATGGATGAAGCTTACGGGTTATCTCGTCGGAAAGTTACAGTTTCAACTTCTGGGATAGTCCCTTTTATTGATAGGTTAAGAATCGATTGCCCGGTGTCCCTAGCTGTCTCTCTTCACGCGGCTAGCAACGAATTGCGTGATAAGTTGGTTCCAATTAATAGGAAATATCCTTTAGAGCAGCTTATGAGAGCATGCAGAGATTATCAGGACAGCGCCCCAAGAAAATTTATAACCTTTGAGGTAGTCCTTCTCGACGGGGTCAACGATTCATTGAAGGACGCTCTGGCAATATCCCGCTTGATACAAGATTATAGTGTTAATGCGAAATTCAACCTAATTCCTTACAATGACTTTAGCGGAGGACATTTTAAAAAACCTCCCCCTGAAAAAATTAAAGGTTTTCAAATGAAACTTCAAGAGTTGGGTTACGTTACTACGGTCAGGAAAACACGAGGAGATGATGTTGAGGGAGCGTGTGGCCAATTATCCGGAATAGTTAACAACAAGATTGCGAGAGCTGGCTCGCGAGAAAAAACAGAGATTGCGGGGTTACTTTGAACTCTTTGATTAACCGGGAAAGAAGCGAGGTGCAGGTTGCATGGCGGGACAATAAGGTAAATTTAGGAGGAGGAAGACCTGTAGTTGTTCAAAGTATGACTAATACCGATACGGCTGATGTCATCAAAACGTCTGTTCAAATCAAAGACTTGTCTGATGCAGGTTCTGAACTGGTTAGAATTACGGTCAATAATAAGGAGGCGGCGAGGGCTGTGCCCGATATAAGAAATCAGCTTGATAAAATGAACTGCAAGACGCCTTTGATTGGAGACTTTCATTTTAATGGTCATAAACTCTTAAGAGATTTCCCAGCATGTGCAGAATCTTTATCGAAATTTAGAATTAATCCTGGAAATGTGGGTAGGGGAGAAAAAAAAGATACTCATTTTGCAGAAATGATTGAAATAGCGATACGACTTGGCAAACCCATTCGAATTGGGGTGAACTGGGGTAGCCTGGATCAAGAATTATTAGCGAAACGTATGGATGACAATGCTTCACTTCAGAATCCAAAAACCTCTGACGCTGTCATGAAAGACACGCTTGTTGAATCAGCCTTAGGAAGCGCGAAAAGAGCTATAGAACTCGGTATGGGGAAGGACAAAATAGTAGTTTCCGCAAAAGTATCGAAGTTACCAGATTTGCTGGCGGTTTATAAAGACCTTTATACAATGTCGGATTTCCCTTTGCATGTTGGTTTAACCGAAGCAGGGCTTGGTATTAAGGGAATAGTTTCATCTGCAGCTGCAATATCGATTTTATTGAACAGCGGTATTGGCGATACCATTCGAGTTTCTTTGACCCCCCAACCAGGCGGAGATAGGCGAGAGGAAGTATACGTTGCTCAACAGATTTTACAATCGCTCGGAGTTAGAGCTTTTTCTCCAGAGGTTATTGCTTGCCCTGGTTGTGGAAGAACTACTTCGACTTTTTTTCAAGAATTGGCGCAGAATATTCAATCTCATGTTCGAGATTGTATGAGGGAGTGGTCGGTCAAGTATCCAGGGTGTGAGAATTTGAATATTGCGGTGATGGGCTGCGTGGTTAATGGGCCCGGAGAGAGTGAGCAAGCTGATATAGGAATTAGTTTGCCCGGAAATGGAGAGCAGCCGGTCGCACCTGTTTTTATTGATGGCAAGCGAGGGCCAACCCTCAAGGGTGACACTATCATAAACGACTTTAAAGAGATCATTGGCCAATATGTGAAACAACGCTATGGGAATTCAAGTACCAGCGCAAGAAAGGAATAATTTTAGTTGGAAAAAATTTCGGCCATCAGAGGGATGAATGATTTGTTACCTGAAAAATCGCGAGTCTGGAGAAATTTGGAAAAAAAAATCGCGACCGTTTTTAGTAACTATGGGTTTGATGAGATCCGAACTCCAATTTTGGAGAGAACAGAGTTATTCCTGAAAGGTCTGGGGGAAGTTACTGATATTGTGGAGAAGGAGATGTATTCTTTCGAAGATCAATTAAATGGTAAAACTTACAGCCTGAGACCAGAAAATACAGCAGCTGTTGTTAGAGCATCAGTGCAACATAGTCTAACTTACAATGAGCCGAGAAAACTGTGGTACTACGGTCCTATGTTTCGCCACGAGAGACCTCAGGCGGGGAGATATAGACAGTTTTTCCAATTTGGAGTGGAGATGTTGGGATATGACAGCCCTGAAAGTGAGGTAGAGTTGATACTGATGTGCAACGCTGTATGGCGATCCATTGGTTTAGATGGTAACCTACTGCCAAAGCTTAAGTTAAATTCTATAGGTACTTCTGAGGAACGATCTCTCTATGTTCAGGCATTAAGAGACTTCTTCCAAAAGCACGTTGGAATTTTAGATAACGAAAATTTAAATAGATTGAAAAGAAATCCTCTCCGAATTTTGGATTCAAAAAACGAAGACTTAGTAAAGTTAAAGGATCAGGCGCCAAAAATTACAGCTTTTTTAGGAAATGCGTCTAAATCCCATTTTGAAAATTTGTTGTCATTATTGGATAGTCATCAGATCAGTTATGATGTGGACCTCAAACTTGTGAGAGGACTTGATTACTACAACTCAACGGTTTTTGAGTGGAAGGTTAGTGGGTTCGGAGCTCAAGACACCATTTGTGGAGGGGGTCGATACGACGCTCTCGTCCCATTGTTGGGAGGGGCCCCTACGGGGGCCTGTGGGTTTGCAATTGGCATGGAAAGACTTGTGGAAATTTTTGAGGCTGATTCTCGTGAGCGGAAAGAAACATTCGTCGATTTGTATTTCGCCCATGCAGGTAAGGATGCAAGGGTTATAGCAATAAAGGTGGCAGAACAAGTCAGAAAAGCGGGAATGTCGGTAAAAGTAGATTTAACCCATGCGAGTTTGAAGACACAAGTGAAGAGGGCTTTTAGAAACAGCGCAGAATTTTTAGCAATTTTTGGAGAAGAGGAACTGAAGACAGGACAAGTAAGTGTGAGATGGTTGAGTAGGGAGGAAGGTGAAGCCCACCAGATAATGGTGCCGTATGCTGAGTTGGTAGAGTTTTTACGTAAAAATAAAACTGGGAACGGATCACAATGAGAGAAGATTTAGAACAACAAGAACAGATGCAAAATTTAAAGGCCTTTTGGAAAGCAAATGGGACATGGATAATCTATAGCTTAATTCTATTGTTTTTGATCGTGGGTTCTATAAACGGATGGAAGCTTTGGAATAACTACAACAAAGAGAAGGCCTCTAAGATTTTAACCAACTTAGAGAAAAACATAGAGGGACAGAACACAGATATCGCGCTTCGTTTATATCAAGAAATGTCTGACGATTATCCTGATACCCTTCAGGCTGGTCTTGCTGGTCTTTTAATCGCGAAATCACTGATCTCTGATGGCCAGCAAGACAAAGCTGCATCAATTTTGGACGAGCTAACTAATAACTCACAAGTTAAGTGGTTGGCGATAGTTCGGTTGAGTAACATTTTACTTGACTTAAATCGTCCGGGAGAAGTTATTGAAATCATTCCCGAAATTATCCCTGATCATTGGGTTGGAATTGTTATCGATAGGAGGGGTGACGCGTTTGCGACACTGGGGGATTTTGAATCTGCCAAAAAAGACTGGTTAAGAGCTCTGAACTTTTACAATGCGAATCCAGGTAATCAGGATGTGACCAAATTTATCAGTAGAAAATTGGCTACTATAGACGCTTCCATCAAGGAACTTAAAGCTGACGAAGAATAAACAAGTGTTGAAATATTTCTGGTTAACCAATATTTTTTTTGTAGTAGCTGGCTGCTCTTTTTTCGGCAAAGAGAGAATTAAACCAAATTCACTGCTCCCATTTGAAGAAACGGTTGTTGTTGAAAAAGTATGGACTTTCGACAGTAAAACTCGAGTAGACACAAGTGATATTTCTCTGGTAACGGTCCCATCAGTTTTGGGTGAGAATGTAATTATTCCATCTAGAAACGGAATAGTTACGATTCTGAAACTGGCCACCGGCCAAATTGAAGAGAGAATTGATTTAGGGTTCCAATCATTGTCTCAGATAGGGGTAGAGGTAGATAAGGACGCATATAATTTTGCTTTTGTTTCTTCTGATGGAAGGTTAATGTTTTTCAACTCCAAAAATAAACTTTTGTGGTCTACTCAACTAAACGGAATTGTAAGGATGGCTCCGAAAATGGGGGATTTGGGAGTAATTGTCAGGCAGGAGGATAATAAAGTTCTTGCTTACGATAAGGTGGGAGGTAAATTGCTTTGGAGCATTTCGAAGAGAACCATGCCCTTAATTTTGCATGCGCAGTCGGACATGAGGTTTGTAGGAGATGAGGATACGGGATTAACTACAAATAAAAAAAATCTTGCTGTTAATTTAGCTGGAGGCGAACTTATTTTTCTGAATTCGAAAACTGGTTCTTTCTTGTGGGAAAAAAGATTAGCTTTCCCGAAGGGTCAAAATGAGGTTGAAAGGATTGTTGATTTATTGGGAGCACCTTTCTTGGATAACCAAGAAATTTGTACCAGTGTGTATCAGACAAAATTAGTATGCGTAGATAAAGGAACGGGTGATGTTGAATGGGAATATCCTGAAAAAATATTATCCCCAGGCTTTTTTAAATTTCCGTTCGTTGCAACCGTTGGATTGAAAGATGAAGTTAAATTGTTTAACAGAGAAGAAAACGTTGAGGTCTGGAGAAATGAAGAGCTACGTTATCGTGACTTGTCGAAACCAATAATTTGGGATGATTCTGTTTGGATTATTGACTCATTTGGCATTTTGCACGGGCTCTCGATGCTGGATGGCAATACGATATGTAGGTACGATCTAAATCGGAAATCAGATATCGTCAGTTTCATAGTGACTAGATCTGGTTTATTGATAACTGATGCGGATGGTCACACAATACTAATCAAAAAACGCGAGTCCTGAATGCTACCTATAGTTCCAATTATAGGTCGACCGAATGTCGGGAAGTCAACCCTTTTTAATCGCCTGACAAAATCACGTGATGCTCTAGTTTACGACAAGCCTGGGGTTACGCGAGACCGAAAATATGGGAGATGCACTCTAAATGGTGTGGATATTTTCGTGATAGATACCGCAGGTATTTTAGGTCAAATTTCAAGTGATTTAGAGAAAAAAATCGATTTACAAATCCAACAAGCAATGTTTCAAGGCGACTGTGTGATTTTTTTGGTCGATGGTAGAGCCGGGATTTGTTCTTCTGACATCGAGATAGCTCATGAGCTTCGAAAAACAGACAAACTAGTTTTAGTTGGCGTAAACAAGTTAGAGGGGATGACTGATGCAATTCATTTAGCTGAGTTTCACGAGCTTGGATTTGAGCGTTTAATCGCTATTTCTTCCTCTCATGGTGATGGTATTGGTGAGTTACTGCGTGAAGTCAAAAAGGGTTTGTGTCCGATATCATCAGTAAATAAATTGAACAAGGATGAAGAAGCAGAAGGTGTTGATAGAATTTCACTTGCTGTGATAGGCAGACCCAACGTTGGAAAATCAACAACCGTGAACAAATTGCTCGGAGAAGAAAGGGTTGTTACTTGCGACATGCCCGGCACTACTCGAGATACAATAAGAATTCCGTTTTCCTGGAACAGTGGGAGCTATACTCTAGTCGATACAGCGGGAATTCGAAAAAAAACAAAAATATCCGATTTATTAGAGAAGTTTGTGGTTCTAAAGACCCTTGAAATTATCAAACAGTCTAATGTCGTAATTCTAGTTTTGGATGGTTCACAAGGCATTACCGATCAAGATCTACACATTGCCTCCTTAGTTCAGTCGTCCGGTTGTGCTTTAGTTGTTGGTGTTAATAAGTGGGATAAAGTTAACGTTAACGACAAGTCATTATTCAAAATGAGCATTGACAGGAAACTGAGATTTTTGCACTGGGCTAAGATACATTTTTTTTCTGCTTTTAAGGGTTTTGGTATCAAAGAGTTAATGGCGTCTGTTCGAAATGCTTACAATGCTGCTTTGACAGAAATTTCTACTAGTATGTTGAACTCTACTTTGCGACAACTCACTTCAAGGCATCCTCCACCTTTTAAGAGCGGCTTTAGGCCGAAATTGAGATATGCCCATCAGGGGGGGAGGAATCCTCCGGTTATTGTTATTCATGGTAGCGGTCTCAAGCATATTAATAAAGATTATGTAAAATATCTTGAAAATGGGTTTAGGCAAGAATGTAGAATGTTCGGAACACCATT
>MDTB01189689.1_pt1 | contig 10846 bp, 8 predicted proteins | sample 811161 | NCBI WGS metagenome assembly MDTB01 (sample SAMN05326650, study PRJNA326480) | marine metagenome | isolation source: seawater | place: Mediterranean Sea | collected 2009 | reverse complement strand
CTTTCATTTTTCATAGCAATTGGTATTGTTGTATAAGTAATATTAACTTAAATCTTATAAATGTTTGATAAAGATATAACTAAATTAGAAAAAAAATTAGGTTTTAAATTTAAAAACCCCCAATTAATTTTTATTGCATTAACCCACAAGTCGCATCCATCTTCAGGTGAAAACAATCAAAGACTAGAATTTTTAGGTGATTCAATTCTGAGTGCAGTCATAACAGAATATTTGTATGAAAAATTTACTGAAGACAATGAAGGCAGGTTAACTTCCATGAGGGCTTCATTAGTAAATGAAGATTCACTTTTTAATTTAGCTAAAAATATCGATTTAAATGAATTTGTTATGATGAGTGATGAAGAATTATCTAGAAATGGGAATTTAAGAAAAGCAGCTTTAGCTGATACGTATGAAGCTATTATTGGGGCAATTTTTTTAGATCAAGGTTACAATAAATCTAAGATAACTATATTGAATTTATTTAAAAATGATTTAAAAAATTTAAAAAATATCAAAACTTTTAAAGACCCTAAATCTGTCCTTCAAGAAAAACTTCAATCAAAAAAGATAGATCCACCAAAATATCTAACATTATTAAAGTCCGGCCCACCTCATAATCCAATTTTTGAAACAAAGTTATTTATTGGAAAAAAATTGATTGTGAAATCTGAAGGGAATAAAAAAAGTGAATCTGAAAAAAGAGTTGCATCTGAAGCTTTAAAATTGCTAGAAAGCAATTTCCACACTCTAGAAAAGAAAAGATCTTTTTTAAAAAAAATAATCGACAATCTCAAAAAATAAGATGTTTTTAGATTTAATTGTTTGGTTGATTGCTACATCTATTATCGGTATTTTTAGCCTGCCAATATTTAATAGAGTTTCTAATAATACGAACTTAACAGGTTACTTTATTAGCATTCCTTTATTTTTAGTTATTAATGGGCTTATCTCATGGTTATTATTTCTATTAATAGAAAATTATATTGTTGCAAATTTTATATCTGTAATTTTATTAATTTCTTTTTCAATTTATGAACTTTATAAAAATAGATATTTATATATAAAAAAAATAAATATGTTTGCTGTTGGGGCAATATTGATAGCTTTATTTCAAATAATTTATTTAATTTATAGAAGTTTTAATCCAGATTTAATTGGCACAGAAAAAATTATGGACTTCATGATGCTTTCTTCTGTTTATAATTCTTCAGAAGGGATTGTAAGAGATATTTGGTTTTCAGGCTCATCAAATCCATATTATTATTTTGGTTATTGGATTTACTCTTCTTTGTTGAAATTGTTATTTATAGATTTGTATATAGGTTATAACTTGTTGTTATCTATAACTTTTTCTTTATCTATACTTGTCTCAGGGGCAATATCATATAACTATCTTGGTGATAAAATAATTAGAATAAATAAATTAATAATTTCTTCATTTACTCCTTTATTTATAGTATTTATTTCAAATTTTTATATATTATTTGAATTATTTTCTAAGCTTCCAAATACAAAGAATATACTAAATAAACTTTTAACAATTGAAGGATACGAAGATAGTAGTGGGTTTTTTTATGGAAGTTCTTGGAGATCTACCAGGATAATAAATACCTTTATAGAAAACATATCTAAGGATTACGCCATAACTGAATATCCATCCTTTACATTTTTATTAGGAGATTTGCATCCTCACTTAATATCTATTCCATTTATGCTTTTATCAATATTTTTTATATCTTCTATTTTTACTAAAAATTTTTCGGCCAAAGAAAATATAAAAAATTACTTCTTTGTCGGGCTTTTGATACCAATAAATGGTTTTATAAATATTTGGGATGCACCTTTTTTAATTTTATTAATGTTTATATCAATTTTTTTAGTTTCAAATAAAAATAATTATAGTTTTAAACAAGGCATCAAATTTTTCTTAATTTCAATTTTAGGATCTTTTGTTTCTTTAATTATTCTTTCAAATTTTTACTTTATTACTTTAAGCAGTCAATCTGCATTTCCTTTTATAAATGTTCATCAATTCTCATCTTCTTTTCATCACTTTCTTATAGTTATTGGATCATTGATGTTTTTAAGTTCAATTTATTTAAAAAACAAATTAAAATTTAGTAGAAAATCAATTTTATTAACTTTTTTTGGGGCAGCTCTTTTAGTATTAAATATATATTTTATAAAATTTTTTATTTTGGGCTTTAGTCAGTTCAATTTACTTAATTTTTTACTTAATTACCCAGTTCAATTTTTATTAATAATTTTATTAATATTTTCTATATTTTTAGTTAATTTTGATAAAGATAAGTACCCAGCATTTTTACTTTTATCAACATTATCTATATTACTTGTTGTCGAAAATTTTAGAATTGTAGATCTATTTAATAATAGAATGAATACAATTTTTAAAAGTTATTTTCAAGTATGGATATTAATGGCATTATTTATACCTGTAGTTATTTCAAAAATTAATATAAATATTAAAAATAAAGATAAAAATATGTTAATAATATTTTTAATTTCAATTTTTTTTATTAGTTCAATTCAATTAAGCTCAAATATTTATTATTCTACAAATAGATTTAATAAAGAAATAACTTTAAATTCATCTAATTTTATTGAAAATATTTTTCCTGGCTCTTCAGAAGTAATTGCATGGATTAAAGAAAACACTAAAAAAGAAGATATTATTTTTTATGAAGTTGGAAGTGACTATAACGTCACCTCTTTCTTTTCTGCTTTTACTGGACGTTCAACCCCAATAGGTTGGCCTGGACATCAAAAACAATGGGGAAGGGATAACAAAGAAATAAATCAAAGGATAGTTGACCTTGAAAACCCTTTAGAAAATTTAAAAAAATATAAAATAAAATATTACATAGTAAACAATGATATTAAAATTGAAAAAGGAGACCTAGTTCAAGTTTTTGATAATAAAAAATTTAAAATATATAAAGTTGAATGAATAAAATAGTAAATAATTTGTTCTCTAAAAATCTATTAAATTATACAAATTTAGCTATTATATTATTGGTTTCCTTTTCTTTCATTTCTAGATTTATATATTTAGACATAAGGGCTATTCATCATGATGAATCTTTGCATGGATATTATTCTTGGCTGCTTTCAAAAGGATATGGATACATTCATAACCCTCTTATGCATGGACCATTAAATTTTCATTTAAACGCATTAAGTTTTCTATTTTTTGGAGATAATGATTTTACATTAAGGCTTGCTCCTGCATTAAGTGGAACTTTTTTAGTTTTTACACCTTTTTTATTTAGAGATCTGATTGGCAAGAGATCAGCTTTTATTATTTCAATATTTTTTTTAATCTCTCCTATTCTAATTTATTACAGCAGGTTTGCTAGAAATGATATTTTCATAGCATTAATTTCAGTTTTACTTTTAAATCAAATTTTTAATTATGTACTGAAAAAAAATAACAACTCGAAACTTGTAATAATTTCAATATTGCTTGGTCTAATTTTTTGTATAAAAGAAATAAGTTTCATAATAATTTTTATTTTTGGTTCATTTTCATTAATTTATTCAAATTTTAATCCGTTAATTAAAAATAAAAATACCTTAAATAAAAATTTTACAGATATATTTTTAATTTTATTTTTACTCAGCTTTCCGCTATCAATTCCAATTACTTCACTTATTTTTGATCTTGTAGATATTAACCTTGTTGCACCGTCAGGATCAATTTACCAAATTGGAATGCCTGTTGGAAATGTTGCTAACTACATTTCTATATCATTATCTTTAGTTGCCCTATCTATTTCATTTATTTTTGGAATATTAAAATTTAAAAAATTCTGGTTAATTTATTTTTCTATTTTTTGGATTATATTTATTATTTTTCATAGCACTTTTCTGACAAATCCATCCGGGATTTTAACTGGATATTGGCAAGCACTTGGTTATTGGATTGCTCAACAAGATGTTGCAAGGGGTGGGCAGCCTTGGTATTACTATTTTCTTGTTATTTTTAAGTTCCAAATAATAGCTTTTATAGGTTTTTTTATTTTTATATTTTATAAAAAATTTAAATTCTCAATTTTTGAGTCATTTCTCGTATATTGGGCATCTTTGAATTTAATTATTTATTTTTTTACAAGTGAAAAAATGCCATGGTTAACAGTAAATATTATTATCCCTTTTTTATTTATAATTGGAATTTTTTTAAATGATTTTTTATTCAAAATTTTTAAAAGTAAATTATTAGTAATTTTTAAATTAAATATTTTGATTATCCCTATATTTATTTTCATAGTAACTATAATTAATTCTATAGAAACAAATTATGTAGACCCCGATAACCCAAACGAAATGATTGTTTATACTCAAACTTCAAAATTTGTTCATGAATTATCAAGTGAAATAATTTATGAAATTGAAAATAATGATATAAATGTACTTATTGATTCATCAGATGGTTACACATGGCCATGGGCTTGGTATATGAGAAACCATAATGTAGATTACTTTGATAGTAAAAATAAAGAATCATATAAAAATTTAAATTTAAACGAATATGAATATATTTTGATAAATACTTACAGTTTCAATGAATTTGTAAGTTCAAATGAAAAATCATTAAATTATAATAAAGTTTCTCAAATACCATTCAGAATGTGGTTTCCAGAAAATTATAGATTTAACTCATTTAGAGAGTTTGTCGATCATATTTATAAGCTTGATAATATTTCCTATATTTTAGGGCATATTTTTAAAAAAGAATTTAATCAAAATATAGGAAATGTGGGATTAACAATATTGAAATGAAAATATTAAATAATAATATATTTAAAGCAATATTAGGTACATCAATATCTATTGGTTGCTTTATCATTTTTTTTAATAAAATTGAGGATTTAAATTTATTAAAAAATACTATTCTTTCTGTTAATTTATTTGTTATATTTATCGGATTTATTGTTTATTTTTTTTCCATATACTTTAGGACTTTAAGATGGAATTTTATATTTGAAAATAATATTAAAATAAAATTTTCTTCATTGTGCAGAATAGTTATCTCTGGGTATATGTTTAACAATATATTTCCAGCTAGATTAGGTGAACTTGCTAGAATTTATCATTTTAATTTAGTAAAAAAAATCGATAAATCATATTTATTTGGAACAATTTTAGTTGAAAGAATAACAGATGTTTTTGCTTTATTTGTTTTTATTGGTTTAGGAATTTTTTTTATACCAGATGATTTATTAATAAATTTATCAAATGAATTGGGAGCAAGTATAAATTTAATTTATTTTTTTCTTTATTTTTTAGGATTTTCTATAATTTTATTTATATTCTTGCAGTTAAAGAAAATAAGAAATATTTTTCTTAAATTTATTCCAAAATTTAGTTTCTTTAATAAAAAAATAAATTCTGTAATTAATAGTTTTTTTAAAGGTCTTTTTACTTTAGAAAAAAATAAACTATTTAGCATTTTAATTTTAGCTGTAACAATTTGGATTATTGAGTTCTCAATGTTTTATATTGTTGAGACGCAATTAGAATTAAACTTAAATAATACTTTTCTTGCAATTTTATTTTTTGGTGTTTTTGCTAACTTAAGTGGAATTATTCCATCTACTTCCGGCGGCTGGGGTCCATTTGAATTAATCGGAACCATTGTTTTGGTTTCTTTTGGCGCTGATCGTGAAATTGCAGCAGCATTTACTATTATTGTTCATTTAATACTTTGGCTACCAATTTCTATAATTGGACTTCTTTGCTTTTTATTTGATTTAAGGAATAAAAGTGTATGAATACAGTAATTATTGGTGGAGGAATTACTGGGCTTGTAGCTGCTTATAAACTTTCTAAAAAAGGATTCAAAGTAACTGTTTTTGAATCTTCATATTTTTTAGGTGGTCAAGCTTCAGTAATTAATATTGGTGGAAATAAAATTGAAAGAGGCTATCATCATTTATTTAAAAATGACAAAGAAATAATCGAATTAATTGAAGAGCTGGATCTCTCCGATTCTCTTAAATGGTTTAAATCTTCAGTTGGTATGTATTCAAATAAAAAATTGTATCCATTTTCAACACCTAAAGATTTATTATCATATAAACCACTTTCTCTAATAAGTAGAATCAGATTAGGCTTTGTAAGTCTTTATTTGCAAAGACAAAAAAATTGGAAAAAATATGAAAAAGTGACAGCAAAATACTGGATAAATAAGTATGCAGGAAAAGAAATTTTTACTAAGATTTGGGGTCCATTATTAAAATCAAAATTCGGTTATTTTTACAATAAAATTAATATGTCTTGGTTTTGGTCAAAAATGATAACTAGATTTGCATCAAGGAATAATAAAGGCGAAGAAATATTAGGATATTTAATAAATTCATTTGACGAATTTATAGATAAACTTGTTTATAAAATTAATGATAATGGAGGGCAAATATTTTTAAATTCTAAAGTTATCTCAATAAACCATAATAATAATATTGCAACAAATATAAATTATGAAATAAACGGTGAGCAAAAAAAATTTGAAGCAGATATTGTAATATCGACTGTTCCTAATTTTGAATTAAAAAAAATAGTTAAATTTAATAAAAATTTCCAAAAAAAACTTGATGTGGCTAAATACTTAGGCGCAAGTGTTTTTATTTTAAAATTAAAAAAGAAATTTTCTCCATATTATTGGATTAATATTATTGATGAAGATGTACCCTTTCTAGGCTTAATTGAGCATACAAATTTAGTTAGTGAAAAATATTATAACGGTGATCATATTTTATATATTACAAATTATCTAGATTATAAAGATAAAATATTTAAGGAAGATAAGGAAAAATTACTAGATAAATATGTAAGTCATTTAGAAGAAATTAATCCTAATTTTAAAAAAGAAGATATAGAGAGCTTTGTATATAATTCTGTAAGTGCTGCTCAACCATTACTTCCAATAAACTATTCAATTCTAAAACCTGAATATCAATCGCCAATAAATAATTTATATATAGGAAATACTTCTCAGATTTATCCTGAGGACAGAGGTACTAATTACAGTGTAAAAATTGCTGGAGAAATTGTATCTTTAATATCAAGGAGAATAAATGAAAGATAAATTATGTTTAATTACTGGTGGTGGAAGCGGAATAGGCAGGGCAACTGCAATTAAATTTGCTGAAAATAAAGTAGATACAATTATTGTTGGTAGAAGAGAAGAAGCTTTAGCTGAAACTAAAAATTTGGCAAATACTAATTCTAAATACATTAATTATATTAAAGCTGATATCTCTAGTTATGAAGGTATTAATAATCTGTACAATGAAATCGATGAAAAATTTGATAACTATGTAAATATTTTAGTAAATAATGCAGGCTCAAGTAGTCAGATAAGAAGTGTTGCTCATATCCCTAAAGAACAATGGGATGAAGTTTTAAATATAAATTTAAATTCAGTCTATTTGATATGTCAAAAATTTTTAAAAAATATGATAAAAAATAAAAATGGCACAATAATTACTATATCTTCTATGGCTGCACTTAAGCCGGGATTATTAGGAGGGGCTCCATATGGAGCAGCAAAAGCTGGAGTGACAAATTTGATGGGAGCAATAAATTCTGAATTTTCTAATGATGGAATTAGGGCAACTTCAATTATGCCAGGTGAAGTTGATACGCCAATTTTAAATAATAGGGCAAAGGTACCTAATAGGAATGAGAGAGATACTATGATGCAGCCAGAAGACTTGGCTGAAATTGTTTTCCTTACTTCAAATATAAATAATAGGACTAATATCGAATCTGTTGTTGTAAATGCAACATTTAAAAGGGACGTATCAAAAGATTTAAATGCAGCAAGAAATAAAATAAAATAATCTCCCAAATGTAAAAAAAAAGATATAATAAAATACATGAGTAAGCATCCGGAAAAAGTAGAAATTTTAGAGGCGATAAAAAATCAGCCAAAAATTAGTAAAGTAACTGTTTTATCGAGTTTGTTAGCTGTAAGTAATAAATTTCATTACATACCAAAAAATGCTATTGATGAAATTGCAAAATTTACCGGAAAAACTACTAATGACGTTTGGGGCGTTGCTTCATTCTATACCAACTTTAGATTTACGCCTCCTGGCAAGGCTACATTAGATGTGTGTTGGGGACCTTCATGCCATCTTCAGGGATCACAAAAATTACTTCAACAGGTACATAAACTATTAAAAATTGATCATGAAGGTGAAACAAGTGATGGTAAACTTACATTAAGATATAGCACCTGCCTTGGTGCTTGTTCGCAAGGTCCGGTTTTTGCTATAGACCATAAACTTTTTGGTAAGGCGACTATAAATAAAATTGAAAAAGAGATTTCTGAAATATAAATGTTTGAAAAAATTTTAAAAGATGCAAATGATAAATGGAATAATCTCAATTCTTCCAATAATATTTGGATAAGAATAAGTTATGGTGCTTCTGGGCAAGCTGCAGGTGCGGATAAAGTTTTTGAGAAACTAAATGATTTAGCTAGTTCCAAAAAAAATGTATTTGTTTCTTTAGTGGGCTCTATGGGTTTAAGTTATGCAGAACCACTTGTAGATATTACTTTTAAAAATGGTATAAGAATTTTTTACAACAATGTTGACGTCAACTCTGCTGAATATATATTTAATTCTCATGTAAAAGATAATGAAATTAATGATAAATATGTATTTGGTCAGATAGCCCCATTAGATACTGAACCTATTAATGGTGTTATACAAATTAATAAAGAGAACCCCTTAGCGTTAACTAAAAAAATTGCAACAGCTAATTGTGGAAATATTTCTCCAACTGATATCTATCAATATATTGCTAACGACGGTTATAGTGCACTTGAAAGAGCATTAAATGAACTTGATCCAGATAAAACACTCAATATGGTTAAGGATGCCGGCTTAAGAGGTAGAGGTGGCGCCGCTTTTTCAACTGGTGTTAAATGGAGTTTTTTAGCAAATAATCCAAGCAAAGAAAAATATGTTCTTTGCAATTGTGAAGAAGGTGACCCTGGTGCATTTAATGACAAAGGTATATTAGAAAATGATCCGCATATGTTATTAGAAGGTTTAATTTTATGTGGCTACGCTACAAGATCTAGTAATGGCCATATATTTATTAGAGATGGTCATGAAATTCCAATTGAAAATTCTAGGAAGGCTATTGAAGAAGCATATGATTTAAATTTATTGGGTGAAAACATCTTAGGGACAGGATTTAATTTTGATGTAGAGGTATCACTGACTGGCGATTCTTATGTGGCTGGAGAAGAAACTGCTCTAATGGAAGCAATTGAAGGTAAAAGATCAATGCCTAGATTTAAGCCACCTTTTCCTGCTGTTTCTGGCCTTTGGGGCAAGCCAAGTAATATTAATAATGTCAAAACACTTTCTTATGTTCCATATATTGTCAAAAATGGAAGTGAAAGCTATAAAAATATTGGCTCTGAAACAAGTTCAGGTACAGCAATAGTTTGTTTATCTGGGCATATCAAAAGACCTGGAATGTACGAAATTGAAATGGGTATGACAATAAATGATTTATTAACGAATATAGGTGGCGGATCATCAACATCTCATGACATTAAATTACTTCAAACAGGGGGTCCCTTAGGTGGAGTGCTTGGTTCTGATGAATTTGAGGTAAAGATTGATTTTGATGATATGGCAAAAGCCGGCGCTATTTTGGGGTCAGGAGGAATTATTGTAGGAGATGAAACAACCGATGTAGTAGATTTGGTAAGAAATCTAGTGGCTTTCAATCAGTTCGAAAGTTGCGGTAAGTGCTTTCCATGCCGTTTAGGAAACACTCATATGTTAGATATATTAAACAGAATATGTAATTCAAGACCAAACGAAAAAGATATGGAAGTTATTGAAAAGATTGGCAATAGTATGAAAACTGGCTCTCTTTGTGGTCATGGTCAACTAGGTTACAATCCAGTTTCTTCTGCTGTAAAATATTTTAAAGATGAATTTGATATTGCTTTAAAAGCTAATCATCCAAGCGATGATATTAAAATTGATCAAATGATTTTACCTACAAGGACAAGGCCATAATGACAACAGCAGATAATGAAAAAAAACTGGCTACTATTAATTTTAACGGCAAACTTATAAATGCAAAGCCAGAGCAGACTATAATTCAAGCTGCGATGGATCATGGTATGTATATTCCTTACCTTTGTTATCATCCTGGCCTTGATCCTTATGGGGCATGCAGGATGTGTGTTGTTGAAACTGAAGTTAATGGCAGAAAATCTATTCAGGCCTCTTGCACAACTCCAGCTGTAGATGGAATGGTTGTTAATTCTACCCAAAATGATATTAAAGATTTAAGACAGGGAATAATGGATTTACTTATAACTGAACATCCTCATGGATGCCTTACTTGTCACAGAATAGAGCTTTGCGGTCCTCAAGATGTATGTCAAAGGCACGTTTCAGTTACAGATAGATGTACAACTTGCCCAAAGAATGAAAGATGTGAATTAAAAGATACAATAAGAAGTACCGAGCTTGAGATGACAACTCCACTTAATTACAACAGGAGAGATCTACCAATACATCAGGATGATCCATTTTATGATAGAGACTATAACTTATGCATTGTATGTGTTAGATGCGTAAGAGTATGCGATGAAGTCAGGGTTGATAATGCTTTAACATTGAAGCAAAGGTCCGGGATAGCAATAGTAGGTACTGCAGCAGGAAATTCTCTATTAGAATCAGGGTGTGAATTTTGTGGTGCATGTATTGATATGTGCCCAACAGGAGCACTTGTTGAAAGAGACTATAAATGGGAAAAATTTGAAAAGAAAACAAAAACT
>MDTB01185568.1_pt1 | contig 10846 bp, 12 predicted proteins | sample 811161 | NCBI WGS metagenome assembly MDTB01 (sample SAMN05326650, study PRJNA326480) | marine metagenome | isolation source: seawater | place: Mediterranean Sea | collected 2009 | reverse complement strand
AGAAAATAATATAAAAGATTATACATTAGGTTGGAGTGCAATAACATGGAGAAATAATGCAAGAGCAAAAGATCTTGAATATAATAAGCATATTCGTAATCGTAATTATAGGGCGGCCAATGAAGCTAAAATGATGAAAGATCATGCTATAAGAATGTGGAATTTGGCTGAAAAGTGGGAAGCACATGTAAATTTACATAGTAAATCTCAAGAAAAAAAAACAGATAAAGCTAAAGAAGAAAGAGAAAAAGCTAGAGGTGAAAAACTACTCAAAGAAAAACAAAAAAAAGATAAAGAAAAACTGTAGTTGTCGTTAAAATATAAAATCTTATTCCTATTAGTTTAATATATAAAATTTATATATTAAATAAAATAATGTTTAAAGTATATATTGGTTTTGATTCAACTAATTTTGGTCAAGAATTAGCTTATGAAGTTTGTAAAAGATCAATTAGAAAATATAATAAAAATGTAGAAGTTATTAAAATAGTAAGAAAAGATTTAATTGATAAAAAATTATTTTGGAGAGAAGATAATACTGGAGTAACTGAATTTACTTATACTCGCTTTCTTGTTCCTTATCTAAGTAATTATCAAGGATGGGCACTTTTTTGTGATAGTGATTTTTTATGGACATGTGATGTAGAAGATGTTTTTAAAAAATATGCTAATGAAAAAAATGCTGTTTCTTGCGTTAAACATGATTATACAAATTGTCATGGTAAAACTAAAATGGATGGTCGACCACAAGAATATTATCCAAGAAAAAATTGGTCTAGTTTAATGTTATTTAATTGTTCACATCCTAGTGTAAAAAATTTAAATCTAGAAAATGTATCCACACAAACACCAGCTTGGTTACACAGAATGAAATGGGCAAAAGATGAAGAAATTGGAGAAATTGATAAATCATATAATTACCTAGTTGGTTATTATGATGATAATAATATCAATGCTTTACATTTTACAGATGGAGGACCATGGCATCCTGGATACGAAAATGTAGAACACAGAGAAAAATGGACAGAATATATAAATGAAGAAGAAAAATTAAAAATTAAAAATGAAATTAAGGAATATTATAAATAATTTAATTATTAATTGAAAAAATTTTCTGAATTAATGTTTTTATCATCAATAAAAAGATCATAATGTGGTTTTCCTAATCTTAGTTCAGTAAATTTACAATTCCATTTATTTAATTGATTAAGAGTAACATGAAACCAATTTATTCCAGTTCTAGTTCCTCTTGCAGTCCAATAAACTATTGTATTACCTTCATCATAAAGTTTATTAATTTTTTCAATTCTATCTTTAAAAGGTATCGCTGTTGAATAATCAACGGCTTTTGTTCTTTTAACACCTGGATTACCATAATGACATATAGTTTCATCTACATCTACATATATAGTTCTTAAATTACTCATTAATAATAAATTAATTATTGCTTTAAATTTTTTTACATTTTTAATTTATTAATATGTTTTTTTAATTTCATTTGATATTTGTATATTTCTTATTAATTCAGAATTTGAACGATAAGCATTATGTTCAGTAAAGAACCATTTATGAAAATCAATAATATTATTAATGTTAGTTATTAAATTTTTTTTTAATTTATTTAAACTTTTAATTTCATTTATTTTTCTTGTTTCAATTAATTTTTGATCTAAATTTTCATCACTAATAGAAAAATATTTTATATTTAAATTATAATTAAATATTTTTTTCATCCATTCAAAAATTTCTTTAGCTCTTTTAATATGAAAAGTAGAAGTTATTAATATTATTGATTTTAATTTTAAAGGTATAAAATAATTTGAAAATCCAAAAAATCCATTTGCAATTGTATCATAACTACTCCATTCTTTGTATATCATTTTAGGATCAACACCTAAATTAATTAAATACTCAGCACATGATGTTGATTCATGAATAATATATTTATTTTTATTAATAGGAGAAGGTTTATGATAAGTTCCACCACCTGAACAAATAATAGGTTTATTAGTTGATATATGTAATATATATGCCAAATTCAATCTTCTGATGACCCATGGATGACATAGTCCTTCTTTATTTAAACCACCAGATAAAACAAAAATAGCATCTATGTTTTCTTTTAAATTAAATATTGTTGGTTTTTTAATATTTATATCTTTATTATTTATTTCCGTCCAACTTGTAGAATTTAATTTTAACTTTTCCATTATTAAAAATTATAATTAAAAATAACATAAATAAACTAATATTTTAATTAAGCTTTTATAAATAATTTAAATAATAAATCGTTTAAAATATATTTTTTTTATTATTTTAATTATAAATTGATGTCACATTTAGGAGGTCATATAAATAAAACTAATTTAGAATTTGGAGTATTGAATTATTTAAAAAATAAATATAATATAAAAAGTTTTTTAGATATTGGATGTGGAACAGGAGGTATGGTAAAATTAGCTAATGATAATAATATTTTATCACGAGGATTAGAAGGGGATCCAAATGCAATAAAACAATCAGAAGTTCCTGAATTATTAAAATTAATTGATTTTTCAAAAGAAAAATACGAAAATCAATTAAATTTTGATAATTTTGATCTTGGTTATTCAGTAGAATTTTTAGAACATGTAGAAGAAAAATATATTGAAAATTATATTAATTCATTTAAGAAATGTAAATATTTAATAATTACTGCTGCTCCACCAAAATGGCCTGGTTATCACCACGTAAATTGTCAAAATCATGAATACTGGATTAAAATATTTAATAAAATAGGGTTTTATCACTATCCATACGAAACATTGATGTGTAGAGAAAAATCAACTATGAATTCTAAAAGAGGTAATAATAAAACATTTGTAAAACATCGGGCTTTATTTTTTATTAATACAAATTTAATTGATAAAAAAAATTTTAAAATTATTAATAAAATACCTGATAAAATTAAAGAAAATGTATTAATTCAAATAAAAGAATATAATGAGTTAGATATACCAAATATGCATACAGATCAAGTAACTAATACAAATGGTCATTTATTTAAATCTACTATACCTTTAGTTTCTTATTTGTTATAATAAAATATAATACTTATTTAGTATTTTATTTTACTAAAAATAATCATTTTTATTTTCAAGTTAATTTATTAATAATTAAATATTTTTCATATTAAATTTTTATTGCAAATTATATCTGCTTTTTTTCCATAATTATTCCAATAATCTAAAGCAGTTTGAGAATTATTAATACCAGCTTTTCTTAAATCTTCATAATAATCTAAATAAAAATTCTAATCAAATTTATTTATATTTTCGAACTGATTTTTTTCATTTAATATTGATAATAATATTTTTTTATATTTACTTTTTAATTTCTTATGATTATTAAAAACTTTTTTACCTAAATTATATTTTTTAAAAAAATTCATTCTATGTCTCAATATAATTTTATAACCTAATTCACAAAGAATTAATTTATTGTTATAAAAGATATAATCATTACAATAAAATCCATAACCTAGATTATCAAACAATTCATTAATCATATTTTGTATCTCATTTTTATTTTCTCTAAAATAATTTTCAAAATATTCATCTATTTGTTTAGTTATTTTTTCATTATAAATTGAATTACTAACATGGATACACCAATCAAATGAATAATTGACAATATAATCTATTAATATATTATTGAAAATTAATAATCTAATGCTTATATTATATTTTGATAATTCTGGAATATTTAATTTAGATTCGTAATATTTAGCATAAAACTTATTTTTAAAAAATTTTGATTTAAGAAATTTTTTATAATTATAGTCTTTAATTAATATCTTTCCAATACCACCTGATTGCTTTTTACTTGAAACTATCATGGGATAACTATTTTTATCTTCAATTATTTTATCAGTTAAATTAAAATTAAAATCAGGAACATTAATATATTTACTATTTTTAAATTTTTGATAAGTAAAAGGGGTTGATGTTATTATGTTATGATTAAATGGATTATTTACAACTTTGATTTCTTTATTAAAATTTAAAAATAATCTACATATATTTTTCAATTTAGAAACTTCTTCAGATGTAGCATTATCAGAATCATAATTAAATATTATAACTTCAGTTTTGGGATAATATTTAATTAAATTATTAATGTTTTTGATATCATTATCTATAGAATTTATTAATAATCTTTTATTTGTTTTTATTTCAGAAAATATGCAAGGACCATAAAATATTTTCATTGGTTGAAAAGAAGTAAGTAAATTATAATCTCTATTATAAAATGTAATTATTTTATATTTATGTTCATTATTATGATTTAATAATCTATATTCTCTAATTGTTCTAAAATTACAATATTTACAATAATATTTTACCATTATATAAACTTATATTTTTTTATTTATAATACAAATTTTCATCATTTTTATGGAATTTTAATGTATTTAGTGGATTTTGACAAAAAACTAAGCCACAACCAATCGGATATTTATTTTTATAATGATTCCAAATTGGTGTCATACTATTTTTATGTATTTCATTATCAATTCTATTAGCATATTTTTTTCTATACCATAATGAATCAGTTGAAAAAATAAATTTTTCATCCTGTCTTAATTTTTCAATAGATAATAATAATTTATTTCCTTTATATTTAGGTAAAGTATATGGTCCGTCACCCATATCATGAATGGCAACAAATTTGACATTCTTAAATTTTAAACATTCTTCTTGTATTTTTAAAGCAATTTCATATTTTGGACCATCAATCAAAACTGCAATTTTTTTATCAGTATTTTCATATTTTTTAATTAAATCTAAAATTACTTTTTCACCATCTCCTGGATAAAATTTCCAATTTCTATTATTGTAATCTTTTTTTATTAAATTTAATGTATTTCCTATATCTTTAGTGTGTTGTTCAAAAAGATCATTTGTTAATATGGTAGTGCTATTATCAAAAAAATTTAAAAACATTCGTGTAGAACCTCCGTATCTTAATCCAGATTCAATTAAAATATCACAATTAAACATTTTAAAAAAATTTATAAAAGCGAATCCTTCAGAAAAAAAAATACCATTCTTAAAATAAGTTAAATGTTTATTACTTGAAATAAACTTATCAATATTTAAATCACCATTTTTTATAAATAGATCTTTTAAAACCTGCATTATTATATATATATATATATATAAATTTATTTTTAAACATTATTTTTAAATTATAAAATTTATTTTCTATTCTAAATTAATGTCCTGTTCTATATTAAAGAACGCAAAAAAAGAAAATATTAATTTAGAATATTTTCCATATATTATAATAAATGATGCATTAGACGAAGAATTATATAAAAAATTATCAGAAGAATATCCAACATTGGATTTAATGATAAAATCTCAACCAAAAGTTCGTGATAGAACTAATAATAAAAGAATAGATATTAATTCTCTAAATATAAAAAATAATAATTTAGTTTCAGATAATTGGCAAAAATTTATTAATTATCATATTTCAAATGAATTTTGGTTAGAAATTTTAGAATTATTCAAAGATAAAATTTTAGAATTACATCCTAATATTGAAGAAAGAATTGGATGCAAATTGGAAGAATTAAAAACTCATATGAGATATAGTAAAAAAACTGAAAAAAAAGAAATGGAAATGGAATGTCAAATATCAATGAATACACAAGTTAATAAAACCTGTTCTGTAAGAGGAACACATGTTGATTTTCCTGATAAATTATATGTTGGGTTATTTTATATGCGTAGTGAAGAAGATAATAGTATTGGTGGTGATTTAGAAATTTTTAAAGTAAAAAATCAAAAAGAATTTTATAATTTGAAAAATGCTCCAAAAAAATATAAATCGTTTTCTTCAAATTTAGTTGAAAAAGTTAATACAATTAAATATAAAAAAAATTGTTTAGTATTTTTTATAAATTGTAATCATGCTGTTCATGCGGTATCACCTAGACAACCAACTAAACATATTAGAAGATTTGTAAATTTTGTTGGTGGTTTAGGTGATATTAAGTTATTTTAATTACAACTATTTATATAATTATTAACTCTTTCATCATAATTTTCACATTTAATGATAACATCAGAATTTTTATTTTCAATATCTATTAAACCATTTAATTTGAATAAAGGTATATATTTTTTAGAATTATCATCAATCATGATTCCATTACTTAACTTTGAATATCTAAAATCTATATTACGATTAATACAGTAACTTTTTAAAATATTATAATCTAATAAATCTCTATGTCCTGGTCTAGATATATTTTTTTTTTTATTTCTATCTTGATAACAGTTGAATCCTATCATTGTTTTACTTTCATTTGGAAATAATCTGTCAAAATATAATATCATTAGTAATCCAGTATATGGTTCATAATTTTTTATATCAAATAATTCATAACCTGAACCATATGGATAAACCATATCTTTAAATTTAATATGGTAAATTTTTCTATTATTGTCTATATTTAACAAAATCTTTGAGTAAGTGTTAAAATCATCTTTCATAAATTCAATCATTTCATCATTATATTTCCAAGTCTTTTTAGAACGATCTTTTTTTAAACTACCGCCTCCTATTAAATAAAAAGTATCAAATCTTGGATTTTTAATATGTGGCGATCTTGAACCTCTATAAAGTGGTTCACATAATGTTTCTCTTTGACACCAAATTACTTTTATTTTAAATTTATATTTTTTATCTAAGTAATTTAATATTAAATCAATAGTATGGTCATTTTTTCTATTAAAAATTACAATTGTATCATCATTTTTAAAATTAAATTTATTTAAATTATTTTTTGTTATTCTTGTTGAACTACTTAAAAAATAAAACATATTGTAATATGTTATATTTTTTATTTATTTATAAACTTATTAAAATATTAAATTTAATATTTTATTAATTTAAAATAATTATTTAAAATAATTTATTTAAATATAATAATAATACCACTTCCTCTATTAATAGGATTAATTTCATATTTATAAACTATATTTTTTTTTTTTAAATGATTTCCAACTGTTATTAGCCTATTTCTATTAACATCTTCGATAAAGTATAAACCACCTGAATTTACTTTATTATAGAAATTATCAAAAGTTTTTATAATTGAATGGGGTCTATGATCACCATCATCAATTAAAATATCAAATTTATCATTAATTAAATTAGTTTCTAATTTATTTCTTGAATCTACTTTTTTTATATTTATTTTATCTAAAAACTCAGGAGGTTGGTGCTCTTTTATAATATCAATATTTATATCATAACCAAAAAATTTAGCTTTTTCAAAATATTCATTAAAAATAACTAATTTATCACCGCATAAAATACCAATTTCGCAAAAATTTATATTTTTATTTATAAATGACTTTAGATATTTTTCATAAATTGGACAATACCCATGTTGAATAATATCGCAGCCTGAATTTTTACCTTTTGGAACAAAATCGTTTTTAATGTAAGTTCTAACTTTTAAATTTAATTTTTTATATATTTCTTCAAGACTTTTACTCATTAAATAATAAAATATTTTATTTTTTTTAAATATTTTTAAATATTAAAATAAATTATTTTTTTAAATATTTTTAAATATTAAAATAAATTATTTTTTATAAATATTGAATCTAAGACTAGAAGATAAAGAATATCTTTTGGAACCAATTTTTCCGTGACCTCTACGATGAATTCCTCTGTTATTTGTAATTATTAATGTATTTTTTTTATAAAATAATTTTTTAAAATCATCTTCTTTATACCCTAGATTCATTATTGTATTTTTATTAAAAAATCTAACTGATCCTTCTTTTGTTCCATAACAATCTAATTTACCATTTAAAACATTATTAATAGTTTGATGTTCATGTTTTAATTTAAGTAATGAATTTTTATGACTACCTTTAATATATTCTAATGGTCCTAAATCTTTATCTAATATATCTTGAATATAAAACCACCATTTACATGTTGGATGAAATGTATCAACATGCCAAACTTTTTGTATATCTTTTGAAGCTTCTCCATGTGATAATAATTCTAAATAATTTCTGTGATTATTTTTAATATTTTTTCCATCTAAATCAAAAGAACATAATTTTAATAATTTAATTAATCTTTCATTATTATAAAAATTTATGATATTTTTGCTCAATTTTTTATCTAAATTATTATAAAATATTTTTTTCAAAAAAAACTTACCATTTGTATTAGGATTAATATTCTTAATTATATTATTAAATTCGTTTTCTATTAAAAAAAAATCATTTTCAGGTAAAAAATCTTCTAAAACTAAGTATCCATCATTCATGTATTTATCAAAATATTCATTTTCATTTCTGTAAACCTGAAATTTAGTGTTAATAAAATTTTCTGAATAAATACACCTAGAAATATATAATCCTAAATCATTATATTTTAAATTATTTAAAAGAGGTTTTAAACATAATTTTTTTTCAATACCATTATATAAAAAATTTATATCTGATTTACTTAAATTATTTATAAATTCTAATAATTGATTAAATTTTTCCAAACCTACAATATCTTTGATAATATCGTATTTTTTTAAAATTTTTATAATATTCATATATATATATATAATAAATATTTTTTATAATTAAATTAGTTTAAAGTTTAAAATTTTTATTTAATCATAATATAAATGAGTTTTCTCATAAATTATAAAAACTTTGAAAAAGATATATATGTTCCAAAAAATAGTAAAGATTTTAATGAAAAATATAATATAAAAAAAATAAAAGTAAATATTTTAGCAAACAAATTAAAATTCTTAAGTTTGGTTGGATCTGTAAATTTAATTAACAAAGGAGTTGGGTTTGTATCTAAAATTAATAAGCCTTTATTATATAATTTAGGTTATTGTGATAATAAGGTTTTTAAAAAAATTTTTCCTGGAATCAATTGTTCATACGATGATATAAGAAAACCAAAATTTGTAGATTATGTTTGGAATAAGAATAATTTTAATGGAATAACATTATTTTGCGATAATCAAATATCAGATGTAACTAAATTTAAATCAAAATATAAAATTGCTATTGTAAATGAATCAAAAAATATAAATAAGTTTTGTCACAAGGCTATACATGATTATCACCAATACTTTGATTTAATTTTTACACATAATAAAGATATTTTAAAAAAATATCCTGATAAAACTATTTTTACTCCTGGATCAGCAGTAATTTTAGAATGGGAACAAATTAAAATATTTAAAAAAAATAAATTAATATCATTTCCGACATCTTCAAAATTTAGAGGTTTAGAAGGATATAAAATTAGAGAAAAAATTAAAAATTGTATTTTAAATAAAAAATTTAATAAGAAAATTGATACATTTGGAGCTGGATTTGGAAAACCATTTATTAGTAAAATTATTTGTTTAAAAGATTACATGTTTTGTATATGTTTAGAAAATTCTAAATATGATTATTATGTAACTGAAAAGTTATTTGATGTAATATTAACTGGTTGTGTTCCGATTTATTGGGGAATGCCTAGTATTAATGAAATATTTGATGAAAGAGGGATAATTACATTTAATAATCTTGAAGAATTAAAAGAAATTATAAATAATTTAACAGAAGAAAAATATAATAATATGTTACCATATGTAGAAAGAAATTTTAATATAGCTAAAAAATTTATTGATTGGGATGACAATGTTGTAAAATCTGTATGTGATAAATTAAAAATATAAATTATAATTATTTTTTAATTTATTTTTTTATAAGTAGCATTTCCATGTATTCTTTTATCCTTTTTAAATAATTTAAAATTATTATTAATTAAAAATTTATTTAATTCAGAAAATTTACATCCATCTTCATAATAATTATATTCATCATCAGTATATTCAGTTTCTAAAAAATTGACATTTTTTAAATACTCTCCCATACCACATAACACTTGTAATTCATTACCTTGTGTATCTAGAGTTAAATCAAACTTATTATTTAATTTTATATTATATTTTTTTATCAAGTCTGAAAATGTAATTGTTTTCATTTTTAAAGTTTTATGAACCTTTAAATTTTTAAATTTTTCTAAAATAAATTTAGGTTTCAACATTGATGAAGCTGCTAAACAATCATTTTTACTAGAATTATTATCTTTTTCACCTATTATATTAAAATCTTTATCCAAACCTGTTTCAATATCAACTAATTCTAGAATTGGTTTATAATTTTTTAAATATTTTTTATTTATATATTCTAGATTTTTTTTCAATGTTTCAAAAATACTTGGAATACATTCTATAAAATATCCTTCGTCATATTTATTTAAATAATTAGTATTTATAAAATCATGATTACTAGCTTTATCTCCTTCTTTATATAATCCTTGTCCCCCATTCATATCATTTGCACCAATATGTATTATCATATATATATATAACTAAACATTTTTTAAAAAATTATATTTTTTTAATTTTCCATTTTTTATTAAATTATCTATTCTATCATTTGGTATTTCATTTACAGTAATGTATTTTATTTTACAACCAGTAAGATACCAAATAAATTCAGTGTAATTTGATGTCAAATTACCAATTAAAATATCACATTTAGATAAAGAAAATAAATCGATAATATCATTTAAATTTATACTCCAGGAACCTGATTTTTCATCATCTAAATTTCCATTAATTATAACTTTATCTCCGTATTTTTTTTTTATATTTTTAATTTGTTTTGTTTCATCTGAACAAACAAAAATATAATTATATTCATTTATTATACTATCAATAATTTTATAATAATTATTAATATTAAAATATTTTCTT